>ENA-UOOM01001074-UOOM01001074.1-fermentation-metagenome-genome-assembly--contig:-NODE-1074-length-27694-cov-5.367018_pt1 | contig 27694 bp, 22 predicted proteins | sample MGYA00245781_ERZ724031 | MGnify/ENA primary metagenome ERZ724031 (study PRJEB28704, sample SAMN03018317) | fermentation metagenome | biome: anthropogenic terrestrial biome; feature: soil; material... | reverse complement strand
CCGCTCCTTCTCACATTCCCTTTTTAGGTTTACCCCAACTATTGACATTGAGCCATTAATGATTATAATAAAAAGTTATCTTTTTTTAACGGTTTCACCCTCACGCTTAAAGATACTGTCTGGCGGCACTACGCCGCGCACCATGGAGAGCGGGTACACGTTCGTATGCCTGCCGACTATGCTGCCGGGGTTAAGCACCGTGTTGCAGCCGATTTCGACGCAGTCGCCGAGGACGGCACCCATTTTCTTAAGCCCTGTCTGTATACGCCCCTTGCCTGTGTCTATGGCGACAAGCGTCTTGTCAGACTTTACGTTCGAAGTTATGGACCCGGCGCCCATATGTGACTTATACCCTAAAATAGAGTCCCCGACGTAGTTATAATGGGGCGTCTGCACATTGTCGAAAAGTATGACGTTTTTCAGTTCTACCGAGTTTCCAACAACGCAGTGCCTGCCTACAAGCGCTTTGCCGCGTATAAAAGCGCCGTGGCGCACTTCCGTTTCCGGCCCTATTATGGCGGGGCCGTCTATATAAACGGAGTCAAAAACTTTGGCTGACTTTGCTACCCAAACGTTTTCGCCGCGCAGCTCGTACTCGTCGCTGCTTAAAGTTTTTCCAAGCTTAATGATAAAGTCATTTATAAGCGGAAGCGCTTCCCACGGGTAATCAAGCCCTTCCAAAAGCGGCGCCGCCTGGGTATGCGTCAGGTCAAAAAGGTTTTTTATGAGCAGGGGTTCATAAAGTGCCGGCTTAAACATATTACTTTTTACCTCCGTTATGCCGATAATACGGCAATAATCAAAATGGTATTTTAAGCTGCCGGATATGCAAATTATTTTTTATTATACATCTAATCCGTATTTAATGTATTATCAAATTATAAACATTGCCGCGGACAAAAAGAAATCCTGCGTGCCGGCGCGCGGCGCCGTATGCACACAGGACAGCCGGCACGGCGTTATATCTTAACGCGCATGTCGTTAGGGCTGATGCCGAAATAGCGTTTGAAGCAATAGCTGAAATAATGCGGATTGGCATACCCCACTTCGTCGGCTATCTGGCTGTTTGCGAGCTTTCCGCCCTTTAAAAGGACTTTGGCGCGCTCCATCCTTACCTTAGTAATATAGCCTATGATAGTGCTGCCGGTTTCACGTTTAAATAAAGCCCTTAAGTAGCTCGGGCTGAGGTGCAGATGCTCGCATACCGAGTCCGCCGAAAGGTCGGCGTTGTTATAAGACGACTCTATGTACTTTACCGCGTTCCAGACGGCCGTATGTTTTGAGATATCCCCTCCCGGCCCTGGCAGATCATGCATGGTAAAAAGCTGCCCGTCGGATTTTCTCATACTTAACTTAGATGTTACGACGGCCTCAGAGTAGCTGTCGGAAATCTTGCCGCATCCGCGGTAAACCCCGCCCAATCCGCATGTGGCGGAGAACTTTAACTGCGTTGACGCCAAATGCAGTACCGACTCGGCAAACTGCTGTATTTGTTCCTCAAAGCCGTTCTCCGATGGGGAATACGCGATTAAAACGACTTGTTCGTTCCTTATGCACGAAAGGCCGATATCCTTTTCCTGTGCAAGCTCCGTTATAATATTGTCCAAAGCATAGAGCATAGCCTTGCAGTCTTCGCCCGTCCAGCTTGACTCGCAGCGTATATCGTTCACCCTGAAGACGGCGGCCTCAAAAAAGGTGCTTCCGTTCAGGCCCAGACCGTTGGCCTGGAAGCGTTTATAGACGGCATCGCCGTCCGTGACGCCGTCCAAGAGGTCGTTCGCCAGCATTTCCCTGTTCTGCTGGTGAAACCTTGCAAGGTTGGCCGTTTCGTGGACTTTCGAACGCTCCTTGTCCAGCGAGGCACGGATCCTGTCAAGCACGGCTTCCAAATCATCTTTGGACACCGGCTTTAAAATATACTTTATGGCGTTAAGCTCGACCGCCTGCTTTGCATACTCAAACTCGGCGTACGCCGTCAAAAAGACAATGCGTATAAACGGGTAGCTGTGCTTTATCTGTCTGGCGGCATCAAGCCCGCTGATAAAAGGCATATTTATGTCGAGGATTACCACGTCGGGAAGCTCTTTTTCCACCATTTCAAGCACTTCATATCCGTTAAAGCAACAACCAACAAGTGTGAACCCACTGCTTTCCCAGTCAACTATTTGCCGTATTCTGTTCACAACGAGCTTTTCATCATCTGCAAAAATCAATTTATACAATTACACAGCCTCCCTTGCATATGACAAAGTCTTGCCACAACTATAACAGCAGGTTAAGATTTGAACGGAAAAATCAGCTGCTCATATTTATCGTCAAACAGCGTGTTCACATTGACGGTGTAAATGTCGGTATTCCTGCCTGAAACTTTCTTGCCCCGCAGGTAATTGCAGGCGGTTTCAACACTGTAATACCCCATCTGGTACGGGTTCTGCAGAAGGGCTATTTTTATTATGCCTTTTTCCATGTACATGGCTTCCTCCGGCGTACAGTCAATCGCATAAAGCTGTATGTCGTTACGCCCAAGCTTGTTAAGCGCCCTCGCCGCGCCGGTTGCCGACTGGGCGTTTAAGGCGGCAACCGCCGAAAGCCCTGGGTTGGCAAGCACCATGCGGGACGTGAGGTACTCGGTTTTTTCTATATCGGAGCCGCCGTACACTGTTTTAAGTATCTTAAACTCCGGGTGCAGCTCCATGCCGCTGCGGAACCCCGCCTCGCGCCTTACCGCGGGCCAGCTTTCCTTGACAAAGCTCGTTATGCCGACCGTACCTGAAGTCTTGCCTATATGCCCGCACAGCTGCTGGGCGAGCATATTGCCCAGCTTTATGTTGTCAGTACCCACGTACCCTATAGTGTTTGTATTTTTTACGTTAGAGTCAATCATCAGCACCGGGATGCCCGCGTCTATGGCATCCTGCACAGGCTCCGCCAAAAGGTTGTAATCCGATGCCGCCAGTATAACGGCATCGGGCCTTTCGGCGACGGATTCTTTAAGTATGGAAATCTGCTGCTTACAGTTTTCTTCCGTTGGCGGCCCTTTGTATTTAACTGTGGCATTGTAGGCCGAGGCCGCGGCCAAAGCGCCCTCGTTAACGGTTTTCCAGTAATCCATATTAGTGCTTTTTACAATAAGGTCAAAGCTGTAGCTCTTTTTTGTCCCCGAACCGGCACGCCAAAGGTACCGGACCCCGCCTATGATAACGACAAAAACAGCGATAATCAAAAAGATGGTAAGCCGCCGTTTCAACTTGTGGCACTCCCTTCCCCGCACTGCGTACCGTGAATTAGATTGAAGTGGATGCACTGGCGCCCTTAAACCCTGAAAACGTCTTAATCCCAAACATATTTTCAGAATACATATTATATTTCAAACATAAAAAATCGGAACCTGCCTGCGTTTAAAAATTCAGCGGGAGCCTGACGGTAACTGTCGTCCCCTCATCGAGCCTGCTTTCGACATGCAGGCCGTACTGCGGCCCGCACGCAAGCTGTATGCGCTGATGGACATTTTTAATGCCTATGCCGGTCCTTGTGCTCGGGTTGCATTCCAAAATATGGGCAAGCACGTCGGGCTTAATGCCGCAGCCGTTGTCTTTTACGGAAAGTTCCAGACATTCTCCGCTGCCATAAGCCGAAATCCATATTTTACCCCCTTCGTCCATTGTCCCAATGCCGTGCACAATGGCGTTTTCCACAATCGGCTGGAGCGTTACCTTAAGCGTTTTGGCCTTGCGTACATTGTCGGCACACTCTATATGGTATACAAACACGTCTTTAAAACGCATTTTTTGTATCAGAAGGTACTTTTCTACCTGCTGCAGTTCATCCTCGACAGGGATAAAGTCCCTCGCCCCCGAAAGCGACAGGCGGAAGTACTTGGAAAGCGCCATCACTATTTTTACTACGCTGTCTTTGTCGTCGTTTTCAGCAAGCCATACGACCGAGTCAAGCGTATTGTAAAGGAAATGCGGGTTTATCTGCGCGTTCAGCGCCTTAAGCTCGCTGCGCCGGAGCTGCTCCTGCTCTGTGCGCACCTGCACCATAAGCTGGCGGATCCTTTCGACCATGCCGTTAAAAGACTTTCCCAGCTGGTCGGCTTCGTAAAGTTCGCACGGGGATGCGGCTTCGGTGCTGTTTTCTATATGTATGTGTTCCATAAGCGACATAAGGTTGTAAATAGGCTTTATGATGGCCCTCGACAGTATGATGCTGCCGAAAAGGACCATAAGCGCAAGGGCCAGGATGGCGAGCACCACGTAAAGCCCGGGTCCGCTTTCATATGTAGCAAGCCCGTCCATGGGTGAAACTCCCGTCACTACCCAGTCGGCGTTTGAGAGCGGCTCGGCAAAAACGCTGAGCTTGCCCGAGCTTGCCGGAACTACGGCGCTGCCCGACTTAAGGTCGGAAATACGGCTTATTTCTTCCGGCATTATGCCGGCGTAAATCATTTGCTGCTTCGGATGGTAGACAATATCATTCTGCAGGTCCTTAATGTAGAGGTAGCCGTTGTCGCTGCCGCCGCGCGTGCAAAGGTCCTTTATATGCGTAAAATTCATATCTATAATCATTATGCCCTGGTGTTTTTGCAGGTCCTGCGTCCATGTCACGTTTTTCGTCAATGTGATGACCCATGGGTATTCGCCCGAGTACAGCCTTTCAACATGCGGGGGCGAAATGATATAACGTTTGTCGGTAGTACCAGCGCTTACGTACCAGCTTTGCTCCGTAATGTTAATATCCTTTTGCAGGCTGCGGCTGTCGGCGGTTACAACCGGTTTGCCGTTGTCGTCAAAGACAACGATGGTTTCAATATCTTTGCGCAGAAAAACAATCAGGCTCCTGTTCATCTCCGCCGCGGAGTGCCTGCTTAAAAGGTCGGTGACAGTATCGGAAACGGAAACCATTTCTTCTATGTAGCTGTCAATGGAATCCGATACGTTCCGTACAATCTGCGCGTTGTTCTGTTCAATGGAAAAATTAATAGCGCTGTCGGCATGGTGATAAACAATAAGCGTAATTGCGATAACCGCAATAAGAGAAAGCCCCACCGTAACTGCCGCCATTATGACGCAAAGGCTGTTTTTATGAAACATATGAACTCTTTTTAAACGCGGCAGGAAAAATTCCTTTATCCTCGCCGCGGCTTCCTTTGCACGTTTACTTACCCGTACAGTCCCAAACCGCAAGATTTTTTTCACCACTGTCAAATTTTATCTGTTTATCTAATGATTATTATAATTATCGCATATTTTTTGTGTAATATTGTTTTTGTATGCAATTTTGTATATGAAATATTACCGTGCGGCACTTTGCGGGCGTTTCCCAGTACCTTCTTTCCGCTTAACTGCCCTTTTCGTGCGCCGCGCACATGAGCTGCATTGCCGGCTGGTTTTTATTAAAATGCGGTTATTTAATATCAATGAAATTATTACCCCTGCGGGGTATTTACTATGTATTTTATCATAACATAAATACTCCGTGCCTGCTATGATTGGCGCTTATATTGAAAAATAAACGCTGTATTTTTATGTAGTAATCAAAAGCAATCAGAAGTAATCGTCATGGGGCCGGAACGCCGTTTTTAATTCCCAATAAAATTAAACCGGTGCGCGCTGCTACTGCCTGCCGTGTCTGCCGGAAGCTGAAAAATGCCTTGCCTGCGCGCATTTACAGCCTTAAAAGGCCCCGCAATGCGCCGCGTAAAAAGTCCGCGGCTGTCTCCCGCGGACAGGCGTATGCTTCCAAAAGCAGGTATAAAAATCGCTTGTAACAGGTAAATATCAACTCTATTTACTAAAAAGTATTGCGTGTTTTTATTACTATTGCTATACTATGGCCAAAACGTGACGTTTTATTTTGACTACATAAGCAAAGGAGGAAGCGCCTGTGGAGGAAAATCGGGCATGGCAGGTTCCGGGTGCCTGGAGCTCTTATTACAGCGAAACAGACCCTGAGCGGCGGATGGAAATCCTATGTGCAGGCAGTGAGGAGAACCCTTCCGACAAACTTGTACCGTTGAGGCACGCCTTGTGGGAGCTGCGGTACTCAGACCCGCAGGACCCAAAGCACCGTGTTGACCAGTTCCTCTGGCAGTTCGTAAACATACTTTGCGTCTACCGTATGTCCGGTTCACGTTTTTTTCAAAAAAAAGGTGAAAAAGAGATACGGCAGATAATGGAGACCATGGGGTTCAGTGAAGCCGCGGGCTTCGGCGCCGAAGGCGAAAGGGAGCTTTACTGGGAATTCCGCAACGCGGCGCGGCGGTACTTCACTGCGTGCCTCAATGACAAATCCTACCGTAAAAAATATTTCGGTATAGCGGCTATGAAGCAGGATGAAACGGATAAAAAGCTCGCAGGTGACGCATGGAAACTTTCCGAGGGGGCGGCGGAGCGTTTTAACCTTACCGATGAGATAAAACCATTTACGCAGGCAGTCCGCGACGAATTTTTTTCCATTGTTCCGGATGCATCCGGACTTTGGGAGGGATATGCGGAAAAAAACGAAAGCGGCGTCAGCACCGTACATTCCGGGGTGAAACAGAAGGGGAGATGATGTCTATTTATGAAAAAATTTAAAAATCTTAAATTTGTCAGAGCTATCGGCTTTAACCGCGTTGTGTTAATCTGCGTTATCTTTTTACTTTACCTGCTTTTTGCAGTATTGACACCGGTACTCCACGGCGGAGCATCATTTGTGAAAGTAGAGCGCATATTCAGCGCTATGAACTATGCGTACTTTTTAGGCTTTCTCGCTTTAGGCGTTACATTTGTCATTTCTACCGGCGGCATAGACTTTTCCATAGGGCCGGTCATGTTCGCATCGGCGCTTATATCGGGTTACTGCCTGACGCAGTACCACGCTCCGCTTTGGCTGTGCCTTATCATCAGCCTTATCGTAGGCTCACTGTTCGGGCTGCTTAACGGGTACTTTGTCGCTTACAGGTTCCTTCCGTCTTTCGTTACATCGCTCGCAAGCATAGAGATTGCGAAAGGCATAGGGTCCGTATTTACAAAAACACAGTCCGTTACGTGGCCTACCGCCGGCAGTGAAAATTCATGGTACAAAAATTTAGTGCGGGCCGGCAACGTGCCTACGGGCCTTATCCTCCTTATCATTGCCGCCGTGATATGCGGCATAGTGCTTAACAAAACAAAGGCCGGCCGCTACATGCTCTGCATCGGCAGCAACAAAGAGGCCGTCCGCCTGTCGGGCGTAAACACTAAAAAGTGGGAAATGATTGCTTACGTTATCTGCGGCCTTTTGGCAGGATGCGCGGCCATCTTCTACGTAGGCGCGTACACCACCGTCCAGCCGGGCCTCGGCGACAACTTCAACAACGACGCAATCGCCGCGTGCGTAATGGGCGGAACATCTATGGCCGGAGGCGTTGCTTCCATTCTCGGCACCGTTATAGGCACGATGATTATGTCGCTTATGCAGGAAGGCATACTTGCAATGGGCTTCACAATTTCTTACCAGTATGTTATAAGCGGCATAATTGTTTTGATTGCCGTTACGGCGGATACACTCAGCCGTAAAAGGAAAGTTTGAGGAGGGACGCGCATATGGGTGAAATTATTCTTACTATGAAGGACATAGATAAAACTTTTCCGGGCGTACATGCGCTGGACCACGTGAGCCTCGATGTTAAAAAAGGCGAGGTACTCGCCCTGATGGGTGAAAACGGCGCCGGCAAATCGACTTTGATGAAAGTACTGACTGGCATATATAAAAAAGACAGCGGCACCATTACATACGAAGGACGGGAAATCGAGTTCAAAAACCCGCACGAAGCGCAGGAAGCCGGCATCGTCATAGTCCACCAGGAGCTTAACATGATAGGGCACCTTACGGTGGCGCAGAATATCTTCATCGGAAGGGAACCGCTGAACGGCGGCCTTATTGACGACGCGAAGATGAACAGGGACGCTAAAAAATTATTTGAGAAATTAAAAATAGAAATTGACCCGACCGAAAAAATGAACCTTCTTACCGTCGGCAAACAGCAGATGTGCGAAATCGCGAAGGCTATTTCACGCAACGCAAAGCTTATCATTTTCGACGAGCCGAGCGCGGCGCTTACAGACGCCGAGATAGAGCAGCTCTTCACCATTATCCGCGACCTGCGCGAGCAGCAGCTCGGCATCATATATATTTCACACCGCATGGACGAAATTAAAAAGATTACCGACCGCGTAACCGTCATGCGTGACGGCTGCAACGTAGGGACGCTCATTACAAAAGACTGCACCAAAGACGACATAATCAACATGATGATAGGGCACGTCATTTACGCCGCCCCGAAAACCGAAAGCCACGTCAAGCCGGGCACTCCGGTGGTACTCAAGGCGGAGCATATAAACGCCGGCCGCATGGTAAGGGACGTAAGCTTTGAGCTGCATAAAGGCGAAATCCTCGGTTTCTCCGGCCTTATGGGCGCAGGGCGCACCGAGACCGCGCGCGCCATTTTCGGCGCGGACGCAAGGGAAAGCGGCGACATCTATATAAACGGCGAAAAAGTAAAAATAACAAGGCCTGAGGAAGCCGTCTCGGCCGGCCTCAGCTACCTGTCGGAAGACCGCAAGCAGTTCGGGCTTGCACTTAAAAAAAGCATAGTGGAAAACTCCACGCTTACGTGCCTGCCAAAGTTCTGCCGCCGCCAGTTTATAGACAAGAAAAAAGAAAAAGAAGTAACGCAGAAATACGTAGATATGCTGCAGCTTAAAACCCCCGGCGTTGACCAGCTGGTTATAAACCTTTCGGGCGGCAACCAGCAGAAGGTAGTCATCGGCAAATGGCTCATAGGCGACGCCGACATACTCATCTTCGACGAACCTACGCGCGGCATAGACGTAGGCGCAAAAGAGGAAATTTACGAGCTTATGAACAGGCTTGCCGACGAAGGCAAATCCATTATTATGATTTCATCCGAATTAGCTGAAATCCTCCGCATGAGTGACCGCATTATCGTAATGTGCGAAGGAAAGATAACAGGCGAACTTGACATTGCCGAAGCCACGCAGGCGAAAATTATGAATTTGGCCACAATGCGCAATTAAGGGAGGGAAAAGATATGGAAAAGAAAAAGAATGCAGCCGGCGGAAGCCCTCTCGCCCGGGTTTTCAAATCACAGGAAGGGATTGCCTTTGCCGCCACAATTATATTGTTCGTATTTTTCATAGTGGCAAGCAAGTCTTTCAGGCGCTATACGACGATAGTCACTCTCTGCAACTACATGTACTACATACTGCTGATGGCAATAGGCGTAACGTTTCCGCTTATCACGGCAGGGGTTGACCTGTCGCTGGGAACCGGCGTCGTATGCTACTCCATTATAGGCAGCTTCATAATAAACCAAATGGGCATGCCCGTAGGCGTGGGCATGCTTGTGACAATACTGATGGGCGTCCTGTTCGGCGTTATCAACGGCGTTATCATTGCGACGCTTGAGCTTCCGCCTTTTATAACGACGCTGTGCACCATGATGATAGTCCGCGGCCTTGGTTCAATACTTACCGGCGGGCTGAGCGGCGTCTGGCCTATGGAAGGCAGCAAAGGCGGATGGTGCAGGAACATATTAAAAGTCAAGGCAAACGGCAAAATAATCCCCATAGGGATAATCTGGATGATAATTATCCTCGTAATCATGTCCGTCATCTTACGCAAGACGAAGGTAGGGCGCTACATCATAGCCCTCGGCAGCAACAAAGAAGCCTTAAGGCTCTCAGGTGTGAACGTTGTGAAATGGACCATAGTAGCGTACTCAATCTGCGGCCTGTTCACGGGGCTTGCGGCCATAGCCTACGCCTGCACGTTCTCCAACATAACCCCCGGCACCGGCGCTGGGCTTGAGCTTGACGCCATAGGCGGCGCCATCATCGGCGGCACTTCCATGACGGGCGGCGTCGGGTCCATTGCGGGAACTTTCCTCGGCGTGCTTATCATCTCGCTGCTGAAAACCGGCCTGCCTTACGTCGGCCTGCAGGCAAACTGGCAGCAGATTATCACAGGCATTGTGCTTATTGCGGCCGTTACCATAGACGTGCTGCAGCACAGGAAGAAAACAACCTGATTAAACTTTCGGCCTTTTCACCTAATCTATAAGGTGTGGCAATAATTAAATCCTAATAAGGGAGGAAAACGAAATGAAAAAGATACTGGCAATTATTTTGGCAGCTGTGATGGCTGTATCCGTAAGCGCCTGTTCGTCAAGCGCTTCAAACACAGCGGCCTCCACAGATGCGTCGGAGGCGTCATCAGACTCCGGCGAATCCAAGGCAAGCGATGCCTCGGGCAAAAAGTACCACTTTGAGATTGTCTCCAAAGGGTTCCAGTCCACGTACTGGCAGGCTGTTTACAAGGGCGCTACCGCCGAGCTTGAAGCCCTGAACAGCAAAGCCGGATATGAAAAGTACTCCATGAACTTTGTCGGCCCCGACTCGGAGTCGGACGTTTCCACGCAGGTACAGGAATTCACATCCGCCCTTAACACCAAGCCGGATGCCTTAGGGCTGGCTGCACTTGACGTAAGCGCGCTCCTCGGCTCCATTAAAAACGCCCAGTCAGAAAAAATCCCGATTATAGGTTTTGACTCCGGCGTGCCTAACGCTCCTGAGGGCGCTGTCCTCGCGAACGCTTCAACGGATAACTACGCCGCGGGCAAAGTTGCCGCTGACAGCATGTATGAAAAAATCAAAGACCGCGTCAGCAAAGGAAAAGTAAGGATAGGCGAAGTAAACCAGGATGCGACGTCTGAGTCCATAACTAACCGCGGCCTCGGATTTATTGATGAAATGATTTCCAAGTTAACTGCGGACGGCAAAAAAGTTTTCGTTACAGGCAATGAAAAGTATGTAGGCAGCTGCAAGGGCGCCAACGGCACGGCTGACAACGCAGACGTTATCATCGAAGTACGCGTGCCTGCACAGACAACAACCGAACTTTGCGCTACAGAAGCCGGCGTTATACTCAATGAGTCCGACACGATTGCTATTTTCGGTTCTAACCAGGTTTCAGCCGAAGGTATCCTGACGGCAAACGAAACCCTGCAGGTACTTGGCAGCGACAGCGACAAGATACTCGCCGTCGGCTTTGACTCCGGCAAGGTTATAAAGAGCGCCGTAACTGCAGGTACAATGTACGGCGCCGTTACACAGTCCCCTGTTAAAATCGGTTCCGTCCTTATTGACCTGCTCGCCGCATCTGCCGAAGACCAGTCCGTTAAAGACACGGATACAGGCTGCGCTTTCTACACTGCGGAAAACATAGCAAATGCTGAAATAGCGCAAAACCTCTACGACTGATTTACTCCGCTGATTTATCAGTCACCCCGTTAATTTGCGTTACAAAGGCGGGAAACCCGGCGGAAAGGGTTTTCCCGCCTTTCCATTAAATTTAAATGCTTTAGTTTCGCATTAAGTCCGGCAAGTACCCATTACTGTGATTTATAAGAAAAAGGAGTGTAATAATATGCTGAAAAACGTACCGCCCGTTCTCAGTCCGGAGCTGCTTAAAGTCCTCTGTGAAATGGGCCACGGGGACGAGCTTGTTATAGGCGACGGTAACTTCCCCGCCGAAAGCGTCGGCAGGGACGCCATTGTCATACGTGCCGACGGGCACGGCGTAAAAGAAATACTCGATGCTGTTTTAACGGTTATACCTCTTGATAAGTATACGAAAAATCCTGTCGCCCTCATGTCCGTTGTTCCGGGCGACCCCGTTAAACCTACCATATGGAACGACTATAAGGCCGTTATAGCTAAGCACGGCGAAGATCCGAAAGCAATAGAAATGACGGAGCGCTTTGCGTTTTACGAAAGGGCCAAAAAAGCCTACGCAATCATCGCTACCGGAGAAACCGCTATTTATGCAAACATTCTCCTTAAAAAAGGTGTAGTGCAATGAAAAACGGCATTACCGTGCTGGCTTTGGACTTAGGCGCCTCAAGCGGGCGCGCGATTAAAGGCCGGTATGAAAACGGAACCCTGACTTACAGTGAGATACATAGGTTTGAAAACAACCCAGGCGACTTTGACGGCCATTTCTGCTGGGACTTCGAAGCCCTGCTCGGTGAGCTTAAGACCGGCATAGCAAAGGCCGGCGAGTTCGACAGCGTTGGGGTTGACACATGGGGCGTTGATTTCGGCCTGATTGATAAAAACGGCAAACTGTTGGCACGTCCTGTACATTACCGTGACACGCGGACTGACGGTATTCCCGAACAAATCGGAAATATCATGTCAAAAGAGGAGCTATACAGGCTGACCGGCAACCAGATAATGCCTATAAATACATTATTCCAGTTAACGGCACTAAAAAGGCAGCAGCCGGAGTTGCTGCAAAAAGCGTATAAACTCCTTTTTATGCCGGACCTTTTCGAGTACTTTTTATGCGGGCAGGCGGCCTGCGAACGCAGTATAGCCTCGACGAGCCAAATGCTTGACCCCGCGTCGGGAAAGTGGAGCAAACGCGTATTAAAGGACTTCGGCATACCGGAAAGCATCCTCGGCGAGCCGGTGCCGAGCGGCACCGTTACCGGCAGCCTTCCGGGCGGCGCAAAAGTCATAGCCGTAGCCGGCCATGACACGCAGTGCGCTTCGGCTGCCGTACCTAACCTAAACGGCGGCGAGGCTGCTTTTCTTTCCAGCGGTACATGGAGCCTGCTCGGGACTGAAACCGACAGGCCCGTACTAACTCCCGAAAGCTGCTCGCTTGGACTGTCAAACGAATTAGGGGCAAACGGCAAAGTAAACTACCTTAAAAATATTATCGGCCTTTGGCTCATACAGGAAAGCCGGAGGTCATGGCGCAGGCAGGGGCATGAGTACTCTTACGACGATATGGAACGCATGGCGCGCGCTTCAGACCCGCTGCTCTGCTTTATAGACCCGGACGCGCCTGAATTTTCGGTACCGGGCGACATACCAGCGAGGGTTAAAAATTATTGCCGGGAAACCGGCCAGCATATCCCGCAGACAGACGGCGAAGTAATGCGCTGCATTTACGAAAGCCTTGCCATGAAGTACCGCTGCGCGCTCGAACAGTTAAAGAGGGCAACAGGCAAAAAATTCGGCGTGCTTCATATTATCGGCGGCGGAACGAAAGATGCCCTTCTGAGCCAGCTGGCTGCAGACAGCACCGGCCTGCCAGTCACGGCGGGGCCTGTTGAGGCCACCGCACTCGGAAATATGATTATCCAGCTTTCGGCGCTCGGCGCCATACCCGACATTAACGCTGGCCGCAGGCTGATTGCCAAGAGCGAAAAGCTTAAGCATTATGTACCTGAAAACACCGGCATATGTGATGAAAAATACAAAACTTATTTAAAAATTCTTTATAAGGAGTGACATATATGCTGTATCCAAAAATAGGCATAAGACCGATTATTGACGGCAGGTGGGGCGGCGTACGCGAAAGCCTTGAAAGCCAGACCATGGGGATGGCTACAAGCGCCGCAAAGTTGATTTCCGGTTCGTTAAGGTATCCGGACGGCACGCCCGTACAGTGCGTGATTTCCAACACTACCATAGGCGGAGGAGCCGAGGCCGCCGCTTGTGCCGACCAGTTCTCAAAAGAAAACGTAGTCGCGACACTTTCCGTAACGCCGTGCTGGTGCTACGGCACTGAAACTTTTGACATGGATCCCTCGACCATAAAGGCAGTCTGGGGCTTTAACGGAACGGAACGCCCCGGCGCCGTGTACCTTGCCGCCGTTATGGCGGCGCACGCACAGCGCGGCCTGCCGGCTTTCAGCATTTACGGACATGACGTGCAGGATGCGTCCGACTCAAGCATCCCTGACGATGTATCTGAAAAAATCCTCCGCTTTGCGCGCTGCGCGGTTGCGGCCGGATGGATGAAGAACAAGGCTTATGTCAACCTCGGCGGCGTACCTATGGGCATAGGCGGCAGTTTCTGCAACGCGGACGTTTTCCAAAAATACCTCGGGCTGCGCGCGGAGTGGGTTGACATGACCGAGATACTGCGCCGCATAAAGCTCGAAATCTACGACCACGACGAATTTGACCGCGCCTTCAAATGGGTAAAGGCTAACTGCCGCGAAGGCTTTGACTGCAACGCAGGCAAAAACTTCCCGGAGATTATACGCAAATCAAAGGTTATCCCGCCGGACAAAGACTGGGAATTCATTACAAAGATGACCATAGTCATGCGCGACATACTTTTCGGCAACCCGAAGCTCGCCGAAATGGGCTGGCACGAGGAATCCCTCGGCCGCAACGCAGTAGTCGGCGGTTTCCAGGGGCAGCGCATGTGGACAGACTGGCTGCCTAACGCGGACTTCTCCGAAGCTATAATGGCTTCTTCATTTGACTGGAACGGCGCAAAACAGCCTACCCCGTTCGCAACGGAAAACGACACATGCAACGCCATCGCCATGCTGCTCGGCACCATGGTTTCAAACACCGCGCCCGGCTTCCACGACGTGCGTTCATACTGGAGCCCGGACTCATGCGAGCGCGTTACCGGCGTAAGGCCGACCGGCAAAGCGGCCGGCGGGTTTATACACCTGCTCAACTCCGGCGCAACAGCGCTTGATGAAACCGGCATGTGCAAAAACAAAAACGGCGAGCCGTGCATGAAGCCTTTCTGGGAAATGACAAAAGAGGATATCAACGCGTGCATGGGCGCGACCGACTGGTGCCGCGCAAACTACGAGTATTTCCGCGGCGGCGGGTTCTCGAGCCATTTCCGCTGCAGGAGCGAAATGCCTATCACAATGATACGCTTCAATATAGTTGACGGTGTCGGCCCTGTGCTGCAGCTTGCCGAAGGCTGGACCGTAAACCTGCCTGACAAGATACATAACGCAATAGACAAGCGCACTGACCCGACGTGGCCTACCGTTTGGTTTGCCCCAAGGCTTACCGGCACGGGCGCTTTTAAAGACGTGTACAGCGTCATGGCCAACTGGGGCGCAAACCACGGTGCGACCGTTTACGGCCATGTAGGCGCCGACCTTATTACGCTTGCTTCCATGCTCAGGATCCCGATAACAATGCATAACGTCCCGCAGGAAAAGGTTTACCGTCCACACTCATGGGCCTCGTTCGGTACGCAGGACCTGCAGGCGGCCGATTATGCGGCATGCAGGCATTACGGGCCTTTGTACGGCTGAAATATAATTTAACGGAACAACAAACGCTGCACGAATATTTATAAAGGATAGGTGTATTTAAATGCCGTTGGTAACATCGAAGGAAATGCTGTGCAAGGCTCAAAAAGGCAAATATGCCGTAGGCGCTTTCAATGTAGAAAATATGGAAATGGCCCAGGCTGTAATTGCGGCCGCAGAGGATTTAAATGCCCCTGTCATTGTGCAGACGACACCTGGAACCCTTAAGTACGCTTCACCGGAGTTATACTATGCAAACGTGAGCGCTTTGGCTAAAAACGCGAAAGTACCCGTAGCGCTCCACTTAGACCATGGCAGCAGCTTTGAACTGTGCGTGCGCGCGCTGAGGGCTGGGTACACAAGCATTATGATAGACGGCAGCAAGCTTGCCCTTACTGAAAATATAGCGCTTACACGGAAAGTCGTTGAACTATGCGCACCCGCGGGAGTCCCCGTAGAGGGTGAGATAGGGCGCGTCGGAGGCAAAGAGGACGACACGCAGGACAGCGGCACAGGCTACACCATTCCCGCCGAAGCGGTGCGCTTTGAAAAAGAAGCCGGCCTCTCAAGCATGGCCGTAGGCGTCGGCACGGCGCACGGGGTCTACAAAACGACCCCGGTTCTTAACACGCCGCTTATAGGCGAGCTTAAAAGCATGCTTACAGTCCCAATGGTTCTGCACGGGGCTTCGGGCCTTTCGGATGAAGCGATACGCGAATGTATAGAGCGCGGCATATGCAAGGTTAATTTTGCCACCGAGCTGCGCATCGCGTACACCGATGGGGTAAAAGAGCTGCTTAAAGAGAAATCCGGCGCTTTCGACCCCAAGGCTTACGGCAGTGTCGGACGCTCGCGCGTAGAGGAACAGGTTAAAAACCGCATGCGCGTCTGCGGATGCTGCGGCAGGGCGTAATTTTGGGGGCACATATGGAAACTACACTTTTAGGTATTGACATAGGCACTTCCTCGTGCAAGGCCGTTGCGTTCCGTACGGACGGCACGGTCAAAGCACAGGCAAGCGAAAACTACGGCGTACTGCGCCCGCACGCCGGCTGGGAAGAACAAGACCCCGACATATGGTGGCAGGCAGTGTGCGGGGCGCTGCATACGCTGTTTGAAAAAGGCGTCAGCCCCGCCGCCATAGCCGGCGTAGGCGTCGATGGACAAAGCTGGAGTGCCGTCGCGGCAGACAGGCGCGGCGCGGTTTTGTGCAACACCCCTATATGGACTGACACCCGTGCCCAAAGTATATGCGATGAACTGAACAAAAGGCCAATAGGCGCCGAAATGTTCCGCGTAAGCGGAAATTTGCTCCGACCGTCGTATACGATGCCTAAAGTACTTTGGTACAAGGAATTCATGCCCGATGTGTACAAGCATACTTACAAGATACTTCAGTCAAACGGTTTTATCGCCATGCGCCTTACGGGGGTACCGTCGCAGGACGTAAGCCAGGGGTACGGCTGGGCCTGCTACAGCATGGCAAACGGGCGGTGGGAGCCTGGGCTCTGCACGGGGGCCGGGCTTTCAACGTCGTTACTGCCTGACATTGTGCCGTGCCATAAGGTAATAGGGAACGTAACAAAGGAAGCCGCGAAGCAGACAGGCCTGTTGCGCGGCACTCCTGTGGTTGCCGGAGGGCTTGACGCCGCGTGCGCGACGCTCGGTGTCGGAGCCATACACCCCGGCGAAACGCAGGAGCAGGGCGGCCAGGCCGGCGGCATGAGCATATGCGCGGACACATGCCGTGCAAACAGGCGGTTAATCCTAAGCCCCCATGTCGTACCGGGGCTGTGGCTGCTGCAGGGCGGCACAGTTGCCGGCGGCGGGGCCGTAAACTGGTTTTCGGGTGAATTTTGCGCGCAGGAATCTTTTAAAGCGAAAGAAGCGGGAACATCGACGCTGTTTGAAATGGACAGGGCAGCGGAAACTGTCCCGCCGGGCAGCGGCGGGCTGGTATTTCTGCCGTACCTCGCAGGTGAACGCAGCCCAATATGGGACAGCAGGGCCAAAGGGGTTTTTTATGGCATAGACTTTGCCAAAACGCGCGCCCATTTTGCGCGCGCCGTAATGGAAGGCGTTGCTTACTCCGTAAGGCACAACATAGAGGCTGCGCAGGCCGGCGGCGCGCACATAGACGTTTTACGCGCTATGGGCGGGGCTGCCAACAGCCGCCTGTGGATGCAGATTAAAGCCGACATAACCGGAAAAAGCATTGAAGTCTGTTCGTCCGACACGGCCACAGCCCTCGGCGCGGCCATACTCGCGGGCGTCGGCACCGGCGTGTACGCGGGCTTTGAAGATGCCGTAGGCAAAACAGTTAAAGTTAAGCGCCGCTATGAGCCGGACGTTAAGAACGCATCCGTTTACGAAGCCGGGTATGCCGTTTACCGGGAACTGTACGAAGCGCTCAAAAATATCATGCATGGAGGAAAAGCAAATGAAAGCAGCGGTATTATACGCGAATGAAGATATAAGGTACACCGACTATGAAACGCCTGAAACAAAGCCCGGCACGGTAAAAGTCCGCGTCAGGGCAGCCGGCATTTGCGGCAGCGACGTGCCGCGCGTGCTTTACAACGGCGCGCACTACTACCCTATTGTACTTGGGCATGAGTTTGCCGGCGACGTAGTTGAAGTCGGAGAAGGCGTAAAGGGCATTAAAGAAGGCGACGTTGTGTCGGCTGCCCCGCTTCTCCCGTGTATGAAATGCGCCGACTGCCAGAACGGCAATTTTTCGCTGTGCAGCCATTACGGATTTATAGGCAGCCGCCAGCAGGGCGGCTTTGCCGACTACGTCGTACTGCCTGAGGTTAACGCGGTAAAGTACAGCGGCAGCATACCTTATGAGCAGGCGGCCATGTTTGAGCCTTCGACGGTAGCGCTGCACGGCCTTTTCTGCAACGGCTACAGCGGCGGCGAATGTGCCGCTGTCATAGGCTGCGGCACGATTGGCATTTTCACTCTGCAGTGGGCGAAGATTTTCGGCGCTAAAACGCTCGTGGCACTTGACATTGACGACGGCCGCCTTTCACTTGCAAAACGCATGGGGGCGGATGCCGTCATAAACACAAAAGAACCAGGCTTTGAAAAAAAGGTGGCGGAAATAACCGACGGCAAAGGCTTTAAGTATGTATTTGAAGCCGCGGGCAACCCCGCTACAGTACATACGGCGTACAAAATCGCCGGAAACAAATCGCATATCTGCTGCATAGGCACGCCGCACGCCCCCCTTTCGTTTACACCGCCCGAATGGGAAAACATGAACCGCAAGGAGTTTACACTTACCGGCAGCTGGATGAGCTACTCGGCCCCGTTCCCCGGCAGGGAGTGGGAGCTGACGGCGCATTATTTCGCTACGGGGCAGCTCAAGTTTGACCCTGGGTTTATTTTCCGGAAGTACGCCATGTCTGAAGCCGCCGAAGCGTTCAGCTGCTTCCACCATCCTGAAAACGTGCATGGGAAAATCATGCTTGTAAATAGTTAAGAGGGAATTTAACAATGATAATTTCCGTTACGCTTAATGCATCGGTGGATAAGCTTTATTTCGTCGGCAGCCTTAAGCCTTTTGAAGTGATGCGCGTCGGCGAGGTCTGCAACACGGCGGGCGGCAAAGGGATGAACGTCGCACGGGCCGCATCCATAGCAGGCGAGCGCGTAGCCGCGATGGGGTTCGTAGGCGGGCACAACGGCGAACTGTTTGAGAGCCTTATAAATGAAGAAAATATTGAAAAGCATTTTACGCGCGTTAAGTCAGAAACACGCTGCTGCGTCAACGTGCGCGACCGCCAAACCAACCGCAGCACGGAATTCCTCGAGCCGGGGCAGCCGGTGGCGGAAGATGAAACCGAGGCTTTTCTGCGCGCCTACGCCGCACTGCTGCCAAGCGCCGACATCGTTACAATTTCCGGAAGCATGCCCAAAGGGGTGCCGCCGGATTTTTACGGGACGATGATAAAAAAAGCCAAAGAGCAAGGCAAACCGGTCATACTTGACTCAAGCGGCGAAGCGTTAAGGCTGGCCATACCGTGCGGGCCGGCGCTTATTAAACCTAACAAAGACGAGATATGCCAGCTTATGGGGAGAAAGCCCGCTTCGCTAAATGAACTTGCCGGCGCGTCAGACGCCCTGCGGCGCATGGGCGCAGGCGCTGTCGCCGTTTCGCTCGGCCGTGACGGCGTCCTCGTAAACTGCGCGGAAGGTGTTTTCCGCGGCATAACCCCTGACATTCCCGTAGTAAATACAGTCGGATGCGGCGACAGCATGGTGGCGGGCTTTGCCGTCAGCATGGCGCGGCATAAGGTCGCTGAAGAAGCGATACGCTTTGCCGTTGCCGTTTCAACGGCAAACGCCCTTACCGCGAAAACAGGTTTTTTCCGCAAAGAAGATTTAAACAATCTGCTTAACATGGTAAAAGTAGAACGGCTTACGGGCGGAACCGTGTAAGTGCCGGATGTACGCTGAAGTCCGCCCTTTGTTTCCGTCTTAAAGGAGAGATGTTAAATGGCAGAGTTTATCGATCCGCAAAAAGTTCCGAAACGCACGCTGCCCGGCGGCGAAAAGATTCCCTGCATAGGCATGGGTACTTTCGGGTCTGACAGATATACCGCAAAGGAGGTATCCGACGCGGTTTACGGCGCCGTAAAGTGCGGCTACCGCCTGTTTGACTGCGCTTCGGTTTATCAGAATGAAGAGCTTATAGGGCGCGTGTTTTCGCAGGCGCTTGAAAACGGCTTTGCCAAACGCGGCGATTTGTTTATCATAAGCAAAGTATGGAACGACCGCCACGCAAAAGGCGACGTCATACTTTCATGTGCGCAGTCGCTGCGCGACCTGCAGCTTGATTACCTTGATGCTTACTTTGTACACTGGCCTTTCCCTAATTACCATGCGCCCGGATGCTCCGGCGACTCACGCAACCCCGACTCGCGGCCTTTCAGCGCCGAAGAGTTTATGGGCGCGTGGCGCCAGATGGAAAGGCTGCACGACATGGGGCTTGTGCGCTACCTTGGCATGTCAAACATGACTGTGCCTAAGCTAAAGGCGGTGCTGCCACTGTGCAGGATTCGCCCCGCAATGGTTGAGATGGAGCTGCATCCGGCTTTCCAGCAGCCGGAACTGTTTAATTATGTTTCGGAAAACGGAATACAGCCAGTGGGCTTTTGCCCCATCGGCAGCCCCAAGCGCCCCGACCGCGACAAGACGGCGGAGGATACGGCGGATATCGAAATGCTAGAAGTCGCCGAAGCCGCGAAAGCCCACAACGTACACCCGGCTGTCATATGTTTAAAGTGGGCCGTACAGAATGGGCAGATACCTATTCCTTTTTCTGTGCATGAAAGCAAATACTTAAGCAACCTCAGGTGCGTAACCGAGGACCCGCTTACAAAAGAAGAAATGGCTAAGATTAAAGCGGCGGATAAAAACTGCCGCCTTATAAAGGGGCAGGTCTTCCTTTGGCCCGGCGCCTCAAGCTGGCACGACCTGTGGGACGAGGACGGGACGATAACAAAATAACCGGAAAGCGCCCGCCCGCGCTGCCTTAAGCGGCAGTGCCTCTTTTAAGTAAACGCACGTTATAACATTAATATATATATGAAAACAAAAATGCCTCGTGAAAGCTTTTACCAGTATATCCCACTTTGCAAAACGCCGGTATTGTCGGTACACGTCATGTTACTATGTGGGCTATAACCTTCACCAAGGCATTTTTGTATTTTCATATGCAGCCACCTGACTAACCAGTAAAAAAGACAAGGAAGGGGAAACACCATGAAAAAGCTTAAAAGGCACATATCGGATATGAAAATTGCCAACAGGCTTCTCGCCGGTTTTTTAACCATAGCCCTGCTCACCGGCATCTTAGGGGGCCTCGGGATATATAATATCGTAAACCTCCGCGGCAGTATGGACAGTATGGAAGACCGTATGGGTTCCCTGCCGCAGATAAGCGAACTGCTCACATGCCTCGCAAATATGGAAACTTCGTCCGCCATGACCGCGCTGTCGCGCGAGATGGCGCTCAACGGCACCGTTTCTGCAGACGCGTATTTGTCCGACAAGGCCGAGTACGCGAAATACAATAAAAGTTTCCAGACAAATATCACCGAGCTTCTCAAAGACGTAACCGACGAAACATGGAAAACAAAGATTAAAGACGTCCAAAAGAAGTACAACGTTGTCGTACAGCCCATGATGACCGGAGTTTTCGAAGATATAGCGGCAAAAGACATGGAGTCCGCAAACACAAAGCTGCACACGTCGCTTACAACGGAAGAGGAAATGTCCTCTGCCCTTAACAAGTATATGGACTATATGGTCCAAAGCTCTGTTTCGGAAAACGCCTCCGCGTGCGCGCGGGCGGACTTCGCCCTTGTCATCAACACGGCCGCCGCGGCCATAGCCATACTCGCGGCCGTACTTATGGGCAATGACATTTCACACTCAATATCAAAACCGATAAACAATTTAAAAGACTGCGCGCAGAAGTTCGCCAAAGGCGACATGAGCGTCCGGCAGATGTATAAGTCAAAAAACGAGCTTGGCATCCTTGCGGCAGCGCTTGAAAACGCTTTTGAAAACCTCCGCGGCCTCGTGAAAAATATTTCGCAGATACTCGGCGGCATATCGTCCGGTGATTTAAGTAAGACGGACATACCACGTTACGAAAACGACTTTGCCCCCATCTCGTCATCGCTTTCCAACATACTTGCGTCGCTTAACGCGGTATTTTCAGAGATAAAGTCATCCGCCGAGCAGGTGGACGAAGGGGCTAAGCAGGTGTCGGGCAGTTCGCAGGCTTTGGCATGCGGCGCTACCGAACAGGCCGGCGCCATTGAGGAGCTTGCATCCTTTGTATCGGAGGTTTCCGAAAAAATAAACGCCGATACCGGAAACATAAAGGAAATTTCCTCGGCGCTGTATTGCGCCACGCAGGAAATCAGCTCAAGCAATGAAAGTATGAAAAATATGCTTTCCGCCATGAATGAAATAAACGAATCTTCAGGCGAAATAAGTAAAATTATAAAAGTTATAAACAACATAGCTTTCCAAACGAATATCCTTGCCCTTAACGCCTCCGTCGAAGCGGCAAGGGCCGGAAACGCCGGAAAGGGCTTCGAAGTGGTTGCGAATGAAGTCCGTAACCTCGCCGCACAGTCGTCGGATGCCGCGAAGCGCACGGCCGCGCTTATAAACAAATCCGTCAGCAACGCCTCAAACGGGCTGCAAATAGCCGCCGGCACGGCAAAATACCTTGAGTCCGCATATATAAGGATAAAAAATGTAAATAATATGTTAATCGGCGTAGGCCGCTCCTCGTCGGCGCAGGCCGCCTCCATAGTGCAGATAAACGCAAGCATAGGCAGGATTTCATCTGTCGTGCAGTCCAACTCGGCAACCGCCGAAGAAAGCGCCGCCGCGAGCAAGGAGCTGTCGGGGCAGGCCAATGCGTTAAGGGACCACTTCAAAGGCATAAAGCTGGCCGTACACCGGCTCGGCACGGCTGAAAATTGAAATGCTTTTATTGTATATGTATAAACAAGACATAAAAAATAAGTTTTTTGCTGCCGCTTTCGTCGGCTATTGACAGAAAGCATTTATTTAAACTATAATAGATAATAAACTGCAATTTCGTGCAGACAGAATACGGGGATAAAAGGAGCGTTAAAGCTGTTGAATGAATTTGCTTATCTTGTCAGCGGCGCAGCCGGCATAACGTGGGAAATGGTCTTTATGTGGGCAATAGGCGGGCTGCTTATATGGCTGGCCGTAAAAAAGGACTTCGAACCGTCTCTTCTTCTTCCCATGGGTTTCGGCGCGATTCTTGTTAACCTGCCGTATGCCGGAGTAATAGGCAGCGGCGGTATAATAGAATGGCTCTTTAAAGTAGGCATAGATACATCTGAGGCAATGCCGCTCCTGCTTTTCGTAGGCATAGGCGCCATGATAGACTTCGGGCCGCTGCTTTCAAACCCGCGCATGCTGCTTTTCGGCGGCGCGGCGCAGTTCGGTATTTTCTTTACAATCCTCATGGCGGCGTTCCTTGGATTCCCTATGAAAGACGCCATGTCGGCGGGCATCATAGGCGCGGCCGACGGGCCGACGGCCATACTGGTTTCACAGGTTTTAAACAGCTCGTACAAAGGAGCCATCGCCGTAGCGGCGTACTCGTACATGGCCCTTGTACCAATAATACAGCCCGCCGCTATAAAACTTGTCACAACTAAAAAAGAACGCAGCATACGTATGCCGTACAACCCCGAGAGCGTTTCAAAAACAACAAGGGTTCTTTTCCCTATTATCGTTACACTTATAGCCGGTCTCATTGCGCCTAAGTCTGTCGCGCTTGTCGGTTTTCTCATGTTCGGCAACCTTCTGAGGGAATGCGGCCGCCTTGACGCGCTGGCAAAAACAGCCGCCGGCCCGCTTGCAAACCTGATTACCATTTTTCTCGGCATTACGATAGCCTTCCAAATGCGCGCCGATGTTTTCGTAAAGTGGGACACGCTCCTCATCATGCTGCTCGGTTTTGTCGCTTTTGTTTTCGACACCATAGGCGGCGTGTGCTTTGCTAAAATACTCAACCTTTTCCTGCCGGCAGGAAAAAAGATTAACCCAATGGTTGGCGGCGCCGGTATCTCCGCATTTCCTATGTCGGCCCGTGTCATTCAAAAAATGGGACTTAAGGAAGACAATCAGAACCACCTTTTGATGCATGCCGTCGGCGCGAACGTAGCCGGCCAGATAGGTTCCGTCGTAGCCGGAGGGATAATCCTTTCGCTGGCCGGAACGATATTAGGTTAAGGAGGAACGCATTATGGGGACGGGTTTGGCTCTTTATCACATGCTTCTCAGCAGCACAGTGAAAGCTAACGTGTTAAGTTCGCTTAAACTCATGGGCAAAGGTATGCTCGGAGTTTTTATCGTAATGCTGCTTATTTATCTCGTAGTAGTAATACTCAATAAAACAAGCGGCTCAAAGGAAAATAAAAAATAAATTATCTTTGATAGGAGCACAGAAATGCCAGAGCAGAAAAAAATGGTCGAAGCCATCACCCCCATGGAGGATGATTTCGCCCAATGGTACACGGACATTGTTAAAAAAGCGCAGCTTATGGACTACACGAGCGTACGCGGCTGCATGGTCATAGAGCCTTACGGCTGGGCTATTTGGGAAAACATACAGCATATACTGGACAAGCGCTTTAAAGAGCTTGGGCATGAAAACGTCTCTATGCCTATGTTTATACCCGAAAGCCTGCTAAACAAGGAAAAAGACCATGTTAAAGGCTTCGCGCCCGAAGTAGCGTGGGTTACAATGGGCGGCAACGAGAAACTTCAGGAAAGGATGTGCGTGCGCCCTACATCTGAAACGCTTTTCTGTGACCATTACGCGAAAGTCATACACTCATGGAGGGATCTGCCCAAGCTTTACAACCAGTGGTGCTCCGTAGTGCGCTGGGAAAAAACGACGAGGCCGTTTTTACGTTCGGTGGAATTCCATTGGCAGGAAGGCCACACTATGCACGAGACGGCGGACGAAGCAAAGCAGGAAACGGAGCGCATGCTTAAAGTTTACTCCGACTTCTGTGAAGATAAACTCGCCATGCCGGTCATAACCGGCCGCAAAACCGAAAGCGAAAAGTTTGCGGGAGCTGAAGCAACTTATACGGTCGAGGCTATGATGCACGACGGTAAAGCTTTGCAGTCGGCGACAAGCCACTACTTCGGCGACGGTTTTGCCAAAGCCTTCGGTGTTACTTTCCAGGGGCGCGACAACTCCATATGCCACCCGTTCCAAACCTCGTGGGGCATAAGCACGAGGATTATAGGCGGCATTATAATGACGCACGGTGACAACGACGGCCTCGTACTGCCGCCTGCCATAGCGCCGATACAGGTTATCATAGTACCCGTGTCGCAGCACAAGCCCGGCGTCCTCGAAAAAGCCGAGGAGATAAAAAACCGCCTCAAAGACAGGTTCCGCGTGCGTATAGACAGCTCCGACCAGACTCCCGGCTGGAAGTTTGCGGAGTATGAAATGAAAGGCGTGCCGCTCCGTCTTGAGATAGGCCCGAGGGACATGGCTAAAAACCAGTGCGTCCTCGTGCGCAGGACAGACCGCGAAAAAGTTTTCACAAGCCTTGACGGTTTGGAGGATGCTGTCGAAAAGCAGCTCGGCGAAGTCCGTGCCGCCATGTACCAAAAGGCGCTTGAACGCCGCGAGAGCATGACATACGAGGCGGGAACTTTCGATGAAATAAAGCAAATCGCCGCCGAAAAGCCAGGGCTTATCAAGGCCATGTGGTGCGGCGACCCTGCCTGTGAGGAAAAGCTCAAAGACGAGGCGGGTGTTTCATCGCGCTGCATACCGTTTAACCAGGAGCATATTTCAGACAAATGCGTCTGCTGCGGAAAACCTGCAAAGCAGATGCTCTACTGGGGCAAAGCTTACTGATAAAATACCCGCCTGACGCGAGGCATCGGTGAAAGATAAAATAGAAGCTCAATGTCAATAGTGGGTAATCTTAACTATTGGCATTGTTTAATGTTTTTTATAATTACCCATTACAATCTACAAAAGTTCTGCCAGTATAATCATTACAGAGCATATTGATGTCCTCAAAATGGTTGATTAACAATATCCATTTTAAGGGTTTTCATCGAATACGCTCTGTTTTTTGCCGGCCCTTTTTAGGCTCTATTAGTTCTTATCACGGCTTTTATTATAGAAGAGCCAAGATTTATTATGAAACCTGTATCTCTAAAATGTTTTTGCTGTCATATAAACGTAAAAACGCCGTTGAACCAGCGGGATTTTATCTAAAGCTGACAGCTTTCATGCGCATTATTTTGATTCGTATCAGCTATTGCTATTTATGCATTTTAGTGTTATAGTTATCGACGCGTATTGTATATAGCATTTGTAATTATTAATGTAATATAAAAGTATTGTGCGGTGGTTTTTTGCACGGCCTTCATTAAACTGGCGGCCGGCTTGTTTATTTTTAATCACTTTTGCCTGCCGGATTGTTCTATTTAAATTAATGATTTGGGAGAAAGCAACATGAAAATTGTTATTGCAGGAGACGGGAAAGTTGGATATACGTTAGCTTCACAGCTTTCAACAGAAAACCATGATGTTACCCTCATAGACAACGCCCCGGAAACACTGCGCCGAACAACGGAGTCCCTCGACGTCATAGGCGTTGAGGGCAACGGGGCAAGTTATGTTGCCCAAAGGGAAGCAGGGGTAAATGAAGCAGACCTGCTGATTGCCGTTACATCAAGCGACGAGGTAAATATTATATGCTGCCTGCTTGCAAAAACACTTGGCGCAAGGCACACGATTGCGAGGATAAGGAACCCGGAGTACGCTGAGCAGCTTGAGTTTCTAAAGGAGAGCCTCGGCCTAAGCATGACCATAAACCCCGAGAAAGCAGCTGCACGCGAAATTGTCAGGATAATTAATTTTCCTTCCGCCATCTCGGTAAAAAGCCTTGTGCGTGACAGGGTTGAGCTTGTAGAGTGTAAAATTATGCAGGACAGCACACTCTCCGGAAGAAAATTGGCAGACGTGCATGAAAAGTACAAGCTGAATGTACTGCTTTGCATAATAGAACGCAGGGGTAAGATATTTATTCCAAGCGCCGGCGATGTCTTTGAGGCTGACGACAAAATCCATATTACAGGCAGTATGGAGGACATAGTCACTTTTATGAGACTTGCGGGCCATGAAGAGCACAAAGTGCGCAACGTGATGATTGTAGGCGGAGGAAGGATAAGCTATTACCTGGCACAGCGTATCTTAAAGCTTGGCCTTAAAGTAAAAATAATAGAAAAAGATGAAGCACGCTGCCATGAGCTGTGCGACCTGCTGCCTGAGGCGTTAATAATAAACGGCGACGGCACTGAACAGAACCTGCTTGAGGAAGAGCAGATTGAGAACGCAGACATATTCATAGCAATGACCGGCATTGATGAGGAAAACATAATTGTTTCCATGTTTGCCGTCAAAAGTGGCGTAAAGAAAGTCATAGTAAAAATAGACCGTATGGAGTACGCCAATATTTTGGATGACATAGACATAGACAGCTTTATCAGCCCTAAACTTATAACCGCGTACCAAATAATACGGTATGTGCGCGCCATGCAAAATACCATAGGCTCTAAAGTGAACGCGCTCGTGCGCATTGCCAATGAACGTGCCGAGGTGCTCGAATTTATAGTAGCCAAAAACACGCTCCATCAGGGAGAACCACTGAAAGCAATTAATTTTAAAGAAAATATTGTGTTTGCCGCAATAGTCCACAAAAACAAACTGATAGTTCCGCACGGTGACTCCGTATTTTTAAAAGGCGACTCAGTTATTATTGTTACGATGAACCATAAGTTTACTGATATGAACGATATATTCGCCGACGATAAAGAAAAAATGTAAATATGTTAAAAGGTAAGATATGAATTATGAATAGCAAAATGTATAGTTATATTTTAGGATTTGTTCTTAAAATTGAAGCTGTCTGCATGGTTCCTGCTGCTTTGGTTTCATTATTC
>ENA-UOOM01001073-UOOM01001073.1-fermentation-metagenome-genome-assembly--contig:-NODE-1073-length-27696-cov-4.051662_pt1 | contig 27696 bp, 22 predicted proteins | sample MGYA00245781_ERZ724031 | MGnify/ENA primary metagenome ERZ724031 (study PRJEB28704, sample SAMN03018317) | fermentation metagenome | biome: anthropogenic terrestrial biome; feature: soil; material... | reverse complement strand
GATTATAAAATATCTTTTTTAAGAATTATTCCTGAAACCGCAACGGCAAGTATACCAAGAAAAAAAACAGCAGGCGCAAAAAACCATAATTCCGGAAATAATACTCCCCCGATGAGTGCGACTACGGTAAGCTTTGCACCGCACGGTATAAACGGTGCGGTAATAACGGTTATTCTGCGGTCATTTTCGTTTTCTATCATTTTTGTCGCCATGATTCCGGGCACACTACAACCTGTGCATACAAGCAGGGGTATGAATGATTTCCCCGATAATCCGAACTTTCTAAAAATCCTGTCCATAATAAAAGCAACGCGTGCCATATATCCGCAGTCTTCAAGTACTGAGAGAAAAAAGAACAGCGTGAGCATCTGAGGTACAAAGCTTATAACAGAGCTTACGCCTTTGATTATTCCTTGAATGAGCAATCCCCTAAGCCATCCGGCAGTGTTAAAATATTCAAGCCAGGCGGAAAGATTCCTTATAATAATCTTTTTAAACATGATATCTGCTATCCATTCAGATACAGCCTTTCCGGCAAGGTTTACCGAAACATAATAAATTATAGTTATCACTACTGCAAAAACAGGCAGAGCAAGCCAGCGATTTGTAATTACACGATCTATTTTTTCAGAAGTGGAAACTGCTTTTTTATTCTTCGAACAGCATATACTTACAGCTTTGTTGATAAAATCATATCTTTCATCCGATATAATACTTATGGCATCCTTCCCGAGTAATTTCTCTGCGTATAGTATTATACTCTCGGATTTTTTTATTATTTCATCAGAAATACCTGCTTTCTCAACTGCTTTCATGTCACGCTCAAAGATTTTTATCGAATACCACCTATTTTTATCTGATGGAACGGTATCCTTTATTAAAGCAGAGATTTCCGAAAGAGCGTTTTCTGTTACCGACGAGAACTTTATATACTTTTTTTTAATCGGGTTTTCTTTAGCGAGCATTAAAGCGGTATCAATTGTTTCTATTAATCCCGTACCCTTTAGCGCGGACATTTCTATTACCGGACAGCCGAAAAGACCGGCAAGTTTTTTTATGTTTATGCTCTCCCCTTTTTTTTGCATGATGTCAATCATATTCAAGGTAATTACCATGGGTTTTCCAAGCTCAGACAGTTGTGTAGTCAGGTACAGGTTTCTCTCAAGGTTCATAGCATCCGCAAGGTTTATTATCACAGCTGAATCCTCACCAAGTAAATAATCCCGTGCCACAATCTCTTCAGGCGTATAGGGTGAGAGCGAATACACTCCCGGCAAATCAGTTATAACGATATTTTTATCTCTTTTATACCTTCCTACCTTTTTATCGACTGTTACTCCGGGCCAATTTCCCGTATATTGATTAGAGCCGGTCAGTTTGTTGAACAGAGTGGTTTTCCCGCTGTTCGGATTACCCGCTAACGCTATTTTTACACTCACATTCAACACCACCTTCCGGATTATATCATATTTTTTACAGTCAATTAATATTATGATTTCGCGGATTTTATGCGTTACGATTATGCAACTGAAAACCATGCAAATATTAAATAGTTGCTTTTGATAACTCAGCAAAATTTTTTATTTTGCTATTGACAACTGCATCAAAACAGCATATAATAGTCATATGTACAGTTGCACATATGTGCATATATCGAAAGGAGAGCAAAATGCATATTACTGATAAAGACAATGTCGAATGCTTTCTGTATGCAGACGACGCTATGATTTCAAGGGTACGAAAAAATCTTCCACAGGAGGATGTACTGTATAATCTTGCCGAGCTATTTAAAATATTCGGGGATTCCACAAGAATAAAAATACTCTGTGTTCTTCTCGAGGGAGAAATGTGTGTCGGAGACATCGCGCTGCTACTCGGAATATCGCAATCAGCAATCTCACACCAGTTGAATTCATTAAAAAAAAGTAAACTCATTACTTATCGCAGAGATGGGAAAGCCATGCTTTATTCATTAGCAGACGACCATGTCAAGGATATAATCAACGAAGGCATAGACCATGTCCTCGAATAATCAGGAGGGAATTTCAATGATTAAAAGTTATAAAATAACTAATGTATGCCCAAGCTGTGCCTTTAAAGTCGAAAAAGCGTTAAAAAAGCTTAAAGGTGTCAGAGAAGTAAAAATCAGCGTCTTTTCGGAAAGGCTTACGCTTACTCTTACCGATGAGATTTCCGAAGATATTTTTGATGATATAAGAAAAACTTGCAAAAAAATAGAGCCCGATTGTGTTTTGAGCAATATTTAACAGAGTTACTATGAATAAAAAGCATAAATATCTTTTATACAGAATAATCGTTACGATAATATTGTTTTCCTCATCATTTTTTCTACCACTTAATGGTATATACAGGCTTACTATGTACCTGCTAATATATCTTTTTATCGGCGGATGCGTAATCTGCAAATCGATAAAAAGCATTTTGAACGGTCAGGTCTTCAACGAAAACCTACTGATGACGATAGCGACTGTCGGTGCGTTTTACATAGGCGAATACCCCGAAGCAGTTGCGGTAATGTTGTTTTATCAGGTCGGCGAATTTTTTGAAAAGTTATCGGTCGAGCGTTCAAGAGAATCCATAGCCGAGCTTATGGAAATACGCCCCGATTACGCCAATATTGATTCGAACGGTGAGTTGATCAGGGTTTCTCCATATGAAGTTGCGGTAGGTGATGTCATAGTAGTCAAAGCAGGCGAGAAGGTTCCGCTTGACGGTGTAGTCGTAAGTGGCGAATCCTCTGTGGACACCTCCTCCCTAACCGGCGAATCTCTGCCGCATGATGTTGCGAACGGTGACAGTATATACAGCGGCAGTGTCAACATCAGCAGTCCCATAAGGATTAAAGTAACGCATCTGTTTACTGAATCAACCGTTTTCAAGATACTTGAGCTTGTAGAAAACTCGGAATCAAAAAAAGCAAAAACAGAGAAATTCATCACTGTATTTGCAAGATACTATACTCCGATTGTTGTAATCCTCGCACTGCTTACAGCTCTGCTTCCTCCGATTTTTACCGGTGATGAATTAATAAAATGGGTGGAACGTGCATTGATATTCCTTGTGGTAAGCTGCCCATGTGCGTTGGTCATCTCCATTCCGCTCAGCTTTTTCGGCGGTATCGGAGGTGCATCTTCAAACGGGATTCTTATAAAAGGCGGGAATTATCTGGAATCCCTTTCGAAAGCAAATACCGTTGTATTTGACAAGACCGGAACGCTCACAAAGGGTGTTTTCAAGGTCAGCGAGATAGTACCAGACAGGGAAAATGCGACGGAAAAAGACAAAAACTCTCTTTTGGAGCTTGCTGCGCTTGCGGAAAGCTATTCCGATCATCCTATCGCATTATCTATAAAAAAAGAATATAATCGTCCTGTCGATTATACCCGTGTAAGTGATGTTACAGAGCTGCCCGGATACGGGATAACCGCTTTCGTAGACAAAATAAGAATTCTCGCAGGTAACGAAAAGCTGATGAAAAAGCATGGAATTGCCTGCAAAAATCCGGAGAATTACGGAACAACGGTATTTGTCGCCGATTCGGGTACTTACATAGGTTATATCTCAATTTCAGATGAGATTAAACCGGAATCGGTTTTTACAATATCGGAACTTAGAAGTGCCGGAGTAAAGAACCTTGTTATGCTTACCGGAGACTCAAAGGAAATAAGCGAGCATGTTGCGGAAAAGCTCGGTATTGACCGGGTCTATTACGAATTGCTTCCATATGAAAAGGTTACAGCCACTGAAGCTCTTTTGGATGATATAAAAGGTAACGGAACGCTTGTATATGCCGGAGACGGCATAAACGACGCTCCTGTATTGACAAGAGCTGATATAGGCATAGCTATGGGAGGTCTGGGTTCAGGCGCCGCGATAGAAGCTGCAGATATCGTTATAATGGATGATAATCCCTTGAAAATAGTAACAGCTATAAAAATTTCCAGAAAAACTATGAAAATAGTTCGTCAGAATATAGTTTTTGCAATCGGGGTTAAGGTTCTTGTAATGGTGCTCGGTGCTTTCGGTATCGCTTCCATGTGGGAAGCTGTTTTTGCTGACGTAGGGGTATCCATAATCGCAGTTTTCAACGCGTTACGAACGTATAAAGTTATAAAATAACAAAAAAATTCAGGTTCTTTGCCCTATTATTTCAAAGAACCTGTTTTCTTTATTTTTCAAAAACCTTTTCAAGTGAGATTCTCTTTTTTTCGACATCCACATCAAGGACCCTCACTTTTATTATGTCCCCTACCGAAGCGGCATCCATAGCTCGCTTTACAAAACCTTTTGACAGCTTTGAAATGTGAACGAGCCCGTCCTGATGCACACCTATATCGACAAATGCACCGAAATCAGCAACATTCCTTACAGTCCCCATAAATTCCATTCCCGGTTTGAGCATCTTTATATCCATTGCGTCTGTACGCAGTATCTGCGGTGGAAGCTCGCTCCTCGGATCTCGTCCCGGCTTTTTCAGCTCCGACACTATGTCAAGGAGTGTGGGAACACCGATTCCGAGATTCTTTGCCAGCGATTCAAGCCCTTTTTTCTCAATACGCTCGGATATTTCGTTTATTTTCTGCTCTCTCACATCGTTTTCGTTATAACCGACCTCGGTGAGCAGCTTTTTTGCCACATCATAGCTCTCGGGGTGTACCGCTGTGTTGTCGAGTACCTCCTTACTCTCAGGTACCCGTAAAAATCCTGCGCATTGAGTATATGCTTTTTCTCCTATTCCTTTCACCTTCAAAAGCTCCGAGCGTTTTTTAAAACGCGAGCAACTTGTGCGGTAATCATAAATATTCTGTGCAGTTTTTGCGTTAATACCTGCGATATGCGAAAGTAGAGATACCGACGCTGTATTCAAATCAGCACCAACATTGCTGACGCAGGATTCGACAACGCCGGCAAGAGAAGCCGACAGCGCTTTCGGATTCATATCGTGCTGATATTGCCCCACTCCTATCGCTTTCGGATCTATCTTTACAAGCTCCGCAAGGGGATCCTGAATTCTGCGTGCGATGGACACAGCACTCCTTAACGAAACATCAAACTGCGGGAACTCCTCGGATGCGAGCTTTGAAGCCGAATAAACTGAAGCACCGGCTTCACTGGTCATTATATAGCTTACCTGCCTTTTCTGCTTTTTGATAAGGTCGCAGACGAATATCTCGCTTTCCTTAGATGCCGTACCGTTTCCTATGGAAATGATATCAACATTATATTTATTTATCAGTTCCGTAAGAACCTTTTCCGCTTCATCTTTTCTGTTTTGAGGAGGTGTGGGATAAACAACAGTCGTCGCTAAAACATCGCCGACATCGTTAACAACGGCGATTTTGCAGCCGGTCCTGTAAGCAGGGTCAAAACCCATTACAACCCTGTCTCTTATCGGTGGAGTAAGCAGAAGGTTTTTTAAATTCTCGCCAAAAACCTTTGTCGCCTGCTCCTCTGCGGTAGCGGTTATCATATTTCTAATCTCGGTCTGCACCGATGGGGCAATCAACCTGTCATATGCGTCCTCGCACGCAAGCTTTATATAATTTTCCGAGGGCGATTGATGGTGAGACAGCATCTGTCCTTGTATGAATTCGATTATTGCTACCTTATCCACTTCTATTTTTACAGTTAAAAAGTCCTCTTTTTCTCCCCTGTTAACTGCAAGAACACGATGAGACGGCATTTTTCTGACATCTTCGTTATAATCATAATACAGCCTGTATACGCTGTCCTGATCTGTTTTTGCTTTTGAAACAAGGTTTCCTTTATTAAAAGTGAAATCCCTTATCCACTTGCGGAACTCTGCGTTGTCGGAGACTCTTTCTGCAATAATATCCATAGCTCCCGCAATAGCGTCTTCAGCGCTGTTGATATTTTTTTCGGGATTAAGGAATTTTTCCGCTTCTGCAGTTATGTTGCTGTTTCTGTTCTGCTCAAGAATAAGCTCGGCAAGAGGTGTAAGACCCGCCTCGACAGCCATAGTGGCGCGTGTGCGTCTTTTCGGACGGTAGGGCCTGTATATGTCGTCTATCTCAGCGACTGTTTTTGCGGCATCAAGTGCCTTCTCGATATCTTCTGTGAGCTTACCCTGCTCATCGATCAGACGCCTTACCTCACAGCGTCTTTCCTCGATAGCACGCAGTGCGGCTAATCTTTCGCCAAGTTCACGAAGAACACCATCGTCCAAAGAGCCGGTAATCTCTTTTCTGTAACGTGCAATAAAGGGAATTGTATTTCCCTCATCAATAAGTTTTACGGTATCCTCGACCTGCTTATAGCGAATTTTCAGCTCCTCGGCGAGGGATGCGATAATATCCATTTGTACCTCCAAATCTGTTTTTCATAAAATAAGTGATAATATGGTTTAACCGAACATTTGCTCCAAAATCTCGTTTATCTCCGCCTGCGTACTGACTGAATTGATCCGATCCCTGACTGCAGCGGACCCGTATAATCCCCTGACATATCGTGATAAGTGCTTTCGGGATTCCACAAGTGCTCGTTTGCCCTTGTCATGCTCAAGTTTTTCAAACTGTAGTTTAATAATTTCTTTTTTTCTGGAGTTGTCCGGTGGTATATAGGGTTCCCCCCGCAAAGCTGAAGCAATCTCCTCAAATATCCACGGACTACCAAAAGCACCTCTTCCGACCATAATGCCGTCGCATCCTGTCTTTTCAATCATATCAAGAGCGCTTTTTCCGTAAAAGATATCCCCGTTTCCTATTACAGGCAGCGACACACTCTGTTTAACCGCTTTTATAATAGTCCAGTCGGCATCACCCGAATACATCTGGTTGCGAGTTCTTCCATGCACGAACACAGCAGATGCCCCGTTTTGCTCGCATATTTTTGCAATTTCCACCGCATTTATATTCTTTTCATCATAGCCTTTTCTGATTTTTACGGTTACGGGAACATCGACGGCTTTCCTGACCTGCTTAACAATCTCACCGCATAATTTTGGATTTTTCATTAAAGCGCATCCTTCGCCATTATTGACGAGTTTCGGTACGGGACAACCCATGTTGATATCAACAAATGCAGGCTTGAACTTTAGCATCAGCTCTGCCGCTTTTGCCATAACAATCGGTTCATTGCCGAAAAGCTGGATAGCTGCAGGTTGTTCATCTTGATGCAGAAAAGCAAGTTTTTCGGTTTTTTTGTCGCCATAAACCACAGCTTTTGCCGAAATCAACTCCGAGCAAACACATTCTGCTCCTAACATCATGCATACCGAACGAAAGGCATAATCAGTAATTCCGGCCATCGGAGCTAAAAATATTCCGTTCTTTATTTCCAAATTATCAATTCTCATTTTAATTAAATGTTTTTCCGTCCATTGTTTTCTGAAAAAAGTGATCGATAGCTTCTTCAATCTCTTTTGTTATTCTCTGCTTGTTCATAAGGTGTTTAGCCGCTTGTCCGGTCTTTTCAATCAGTTCCATATCGGTAATATCCGCGAATTTAAATGTCAGCTCGCCGCTCTGCCTTTCCCCGAAAAAGTCGCCCGGTCCCCTAAGGCTTAAATCAGACTCCGCTATTTCAAATCCGTCGCTGGTTCTTGCCATTATTTCAAGCCGTTCCTTCGATTTCGGACTCTTGGAGTCGCTCATTAAAATACAGTAGGATTTTGCTTTTCCCCTGCCAATCCTGCCCCTTAGCTGGTGGAGCTGAGACAGGCCGAAGCATTCCGCATTTTCTATCAGCATTACGGTTGCATTCGGTACATCAACACCGACTTCAACAACAGTTGTCGAGACAAGTATCTTATTGTTCCCTGAGCAAAAATCGAGCATTTCCTTGTCTTTTTCCCTCGACGGCAGTCGTCCGTGTATATAGCCGACTTTTATTTCGGGAAAAACGTTGCTCCGCAGATTCTCGGCGTATTCCTCGACAGCTTTCCGTGGCAGGTCCTCATTTTCCTCGACAAGCGGGCATATTATGTATGCCTGATGACCGAGCGAGATCTGTCTTTTTATAAAAGCATACACTCTTTCCCTGTATTCGCCGCCTACTGAATATGTTTTTATTTTCTGCCTGCCCGGCGGCATCTGATCCAATATGCTTACTTTAAGATCCCCGTACAAAATAAGAGAAAGGGTTCGCGGTATCGGTGTTGCGGACATAACAAGCGTATGAGCCCGAAGTTTTGTCTGGTCCCCTTTTTCTACAAGCGACGCCCTTTGTATAACGCCGAAGCGGTGCTGCTCATCAGTTACGACAAGTCCAAGGGATTTGTATTCAACATCACCCTGAATCAGAGCGTGTGTGCCGACAGCGACATTTATGCTCCCGTCCGAAAGTGATTCTTTGATTTTATCTTTTTCTTTTTGTTTGACGCTGCCTGTCAGCAGCGCGATTTTTATTCCGAATGGTTTGAGCAGCTTTTCAAGGGTATTGAAGTGCTGTCTTGCCAATATCTCTGTTGGTGCCATCATAGCTGCTTGAAGCCCGTTTTTCACCGTAAAGAATATTGCCGCTGCTGCAAGCACCGTCTTGCCGCTGCCCACATCCCCCTGAACAAGCCTCATCATCGGAGTGCTGCTGCACAGATCGCCAAAAATCTCCTTTATAACCCTTTCCTGTGCGCCTGTTAATGAAAACGGCAGCGAATCAAAGAACCTACCGATACCAGAACCCTTAAAGTCCATCCGAGGCGCTGCCAATCCCGCGCTTCGTTCTTTTATACTGTTAAGTGCGAGTCGAAATATGAGCAGTTCCTCAAAAGCAAGTGTTCTCCGCGCTCTTTCGAGGGTAGCGGCATCCGGAGGAAGATGAATTATTTTAATCGCTTCACCCTTGTTTGACAGGTCGTATTGTTTTATTATTTCATCAGGGAGTACATTTTCAACATCATCGCAAAGCGGTAATACCTGCGAAACCGCATCTGCAATGATTCTCTGCGAAAGTCCTTTTGTCAGGGGGTATACCGGCAGTACATCCGGCAGCTTTTTATTCTCGTATACGGCTTCGATTTTAGGCGAATTCATCATACTGCCGAAAAGACCGTGAAAAATCCTTCCGTAAACACGGAAAACTCTGTTTTTAGTAACAGATTTCGCTATCCAGCGTTGATTGAAAAAAGTAATCTCAAGCGTTCCGGTTCCGTCGTTTGCGGTGACTTTTGTATAAGACAAACCACTTCTTGCTATGCGTTCGACCGGATTTGTGTCAATAGTTACGATAAGTGAACATATCTCACCATCAGGAGCTTCCGCAATACTTGTTACTGCTCCCCTGTTCTCGTACCTTCTCGGAAAAAAGTATAAAAGATCCTCCGCTGTGTTTATTCCGAGTGAAACAAACATCGCGGCTCTGGCTTTGCCTATTCCTTTTAAATCAGTAATCGGCGTATCTTTATGCAATGTATTCCCCTTTTCTTACAGTGATAATGCGCTATAATTTATTCCCGCCTTGTCGAGTAAATTACGCTCCCTATCACCGCAGGTGAAAATAAAGATCTGTCCTTCGGTGCTCTTTGCCGATAAAAGACCAAGCAGAGCTTCCAGTCTTTCGTCATCAAATCTTCCGAAAGCATCATCTAAGATAATCGGAGGATTGACCCCGTTATACAGTAGCTTGATAAGTGCGAATCTCAAACACAGGTACGCACTATCCCTTGTTCCCGCGGAAAGGTAATCACAGCTTTTTATGCCTGTATCGTCCTTAAAGCTCATTGCCATTGCCGTATCGACGGACAAAGCCGTATATTTCCCTTTTGTCGCACTCGAAAAGAACTCGCCCGCATAAGCATTTATTCTCGGTGCAACGGTGCTCTTCATATATTCGCTTGCTTCCGTAAGCTTTTCCACCGCTGTTTCAAGAGCTGCATACTTTTTTCTGTATTCCAACAGCTTCGATTTTACTGCATCCCGCTTTCCGGTCAAAACAGCAGGGTCACTTCCCCTGCCCTCAAGCAGAGCCTTTTGCCTTTCGCTTTCACGTTCTTTTTCCTCAAAAATTTTCATCTGCTGTGAGTAAAAGTTAATCTCGTTATCAACCTTTACCTTTTCGCGTTCGGGCTTTACTGCGCCTTGTGCCTGTGCAGATAAAGCATCCATATCAATGTTTTCGGTCGCTTTTTCTCTTGTCGCCGAATGAGTTTTGTAAGCTTCCCGTTTCTGAACTACTTTCTGTACTGCATCGGATATAAAATCTATTTGTTCCTCATAGCTCTTCGACTTATCAAGAAAAATATACTCGCTTATCGCATTCTCAATATTCTTTTTCTGCTCATCTAATCGGTTCACCAGACCTGTATATGCATTGTTAAGCGATGTGATTTTATTCTTTTTATCATTGACCCGCTGCTCGAACAGAGGGTAACTCTTTATTATTGCTTCAAGGTCTTTAAGGGATTCATATCCTTTTGATTTCAGCTTCTTACGCAACATAACCACAGAAACAAATGATATGGCAAAAAGTAAAAGTCCGACGGAAAGAGCGATTATTAAGAAGAGCACGTTCTTTTCCATCAAGTAAAAAGCAACTCCGCTCACGCACATTAAAAAGCCTATAATCATAAGAACTATTGCAAAAGTGCGCTGTTTCTTTGCTTTTTTCTGAAAGGCCTTTACATTTTCATTGTTTTCTCCTGAATCGCTTTGTAGATTTCTTAAATCTTCTTCCTCTTTTGTTATATCGGCATAGATCCTCTCTTTGTTACGCAGCTCGCTTTTATACTCAGCGTTCAGAGACAACATCGAGGTTATAACGCTGTTTTCGGGTAGCTGTTCTTTTTTCAAGAGCTTTTTCGCTTCTATATATTCAAGCTGCGCTCTCGCCTCGTTCCTTTCAAGCTCCATTAACTGCTTTAACCTGAGTATACTTTCGTATTTGTCGATATTCTCACTTTCGCTGTTTAGCTTTTCGAGAATTCTTGCGTTCTCGGAGATCATACGTCTGTATTCCGTTATTTTATCCGACAGCTCCTGAATCATCCTGTTTGTTTCGAAAGCATCGGTCAGCTTTTGCTCAAGTTCGTATTGCTCTGACTCCAGTTTCGGTATAAGACCGTTTTTCAATCTACCAGAGAGCATATTTTTTGCATCCGTCAGGCGCTTGAGAGCCTTTTTTGTGCTAATCTGCTCATCTGCCGACATAGAGATGTTCTGCAGTTGCTCTGCGATATACTCGTCCTTTCCGGACGGGACGAACAGCTGTCTGAAAAAAGCCGTTTTCTCAAATGTAACGTCATTCACTCCGAAGAAATACTCTCCGGGTTGAACTCCGATATTCAAGAGCTTGCCCGTGCGTGTTTCAAATACATTAAGAGATTCCTTGCCGCTCTGTAAATACTTGCGTTCAATTTTATACCTTCCGCTTTCGGTGAGGAGATATAAAGCTCCCTCGGATTGCGGATTGTCCCACGGTGTATATAGCTTTTTATCGTTTTCCAATATACTCTGCATCCTGCCGCTCGTATACCCGTAAAACATAAACTTAATAAAAGCCGCAAGAGTACTCTTACCGCTCTCATTCGGTGCAGAAAGAAGATTGATGCCTTTGTCCGGAACAATACTGAGCATTTTCAGTTTTCCGAAGGAAGAAATCTCTATTCTCTCAATAATCACATTTCCCATTATTCGTCAGCCTCCGTAAAATCGATGACATTCCTGTCATCAAGCGCACAGAGCCCGTATTTCAACGCCTGTAAAGCGGTATAGTACTCCTCGCTCGACGGTGCGCATTTTTCCAAATGCTCAAGCATTCTGCGATAGAAAACACCCTTCAATGTGGAACTCTTTTCAAGCTCGGTGAAGTTCGGCTTTATAGTAGTGTGATCCTTTATCTCTATGTAATACGGGAACTCCCTGCCCCTGCCTATCTCGTTTTCGGTAATAATGAAGCCCTCCGTTACACTACCCTCGAGTATAATCCTTAGAGCTGTATCGTCGGTATAGCTGCGGATTTTCGAGCGTATCAATTCAAGAGCTTGTACCTTATCGCTTATGCCTTCAAGGTTTATTTCCGCAATCTCATACCTTCGTTTTGAAAAGATGCGTGTACGGATCTCCACTCTGCCTTTTTCGATTACTCCATACAAAGCTCCCTTATATCCCGTTTCATCAAAGCTTCTACCCTCGATACATCCGGGATAAGCATAATAAACACCGTTTTCGCACAAAATGCCGCTCGGTTTATGGATATGACCGAGAGCGATATAATCAAATCCGGATGCGGCGATCTCGTTTTTGGTAACCGGTCCATTTACGGAAAGCGGATTTGTAGTGTCTCCGTGACATACGAGTATATTTATTCGTTCGGGATGCTTTATCTTATATCCGGCGACGGGACTCTTGCTGTATACTGAGGAATCAAACCCCACTCCATAGACATCCGTACCTAAATCCTCAAGCTCGAAACATTCCCTTTTCTCACCGAAAATGTGCACATTCTCCGGGAATTTTATGTTCTTGTAGGGTGACACATCGTTATATGGGTCATGGTTGCCGGGCGATATGAAGAATCTGCATTCGGGCAGTTTTGCAAACTCCGTCACAAGCATTTCTTTTGTATCTCTGGTCACATAATCGCAGTCAAACAAGTCGCCGCTTATAAAAAAAAGCTCGATTTTCTGCTGCTTTGCAAACATAAGCGCAGAGGTGAAGGCTGCCCTTAATTCGGTCCTTCTGCGTTCCGCTTCTTTAGGACTTACAAGAGAAAACGGTGAATCGAGATGTATATCCGCGCAATGAAATATCCTGACCATATTAAACCTCCGTCTGCTTTATCACAATAAATGCACTCATCGTTCCCCTGTTTGCACCCTGTCTTCTGTGTGAGAAAAAATCGTTTTGGTTGCAACAGGTGCAAAGGTATGACGAGGAGATGTTTTTTTCTTTTATACCGTTTTTTAAGAGAAAAAGCTCATTCGCTGCCGTAAGGTCGAAATAAATCGATGCGTCCCTTTTTATAAAGCAGCGGTCAAAATCAATGTCCGATTTTATAAAAGCATCATATAGCTCCTGTCCGACTTCATAGCAGCAAACGCCCGCACAGGGTCCGATCGCAGCAATAATGTTTTCTTTTTCTGCACCTAATAACAGCATTTTGTTTATTGCTTCATCCGTTATTCTGCCGTAAATCCCGCGCCATCCCGCATGCACTGCAGCACATATTATTTTTTTTGTGTCATACAGCAGAACGGGAACACAATCGGCGGTTCTTACCGACAGTATTAGGTTTTTCTCGTTTGTAACAAGTCCGTCAACACCGTGGTCAAACGGTTCTTTATAAATTCCGGTGCTCTTTTGAGATGCAGAGACAATCTCGATATTTGTCGAATGTGTCTGATAAGTCCTGCAAATATCCCGCTCGCACAGACCAAACTCTCTTGCTGCTAAAGCGTGATTTTTTATTACATTTTCCCTTAAATCCTGTATCTCTCCCGCTCCGACGGCAAAGTTTAGGCTTTCAAAAACCCCTGTACTTACTCCTCCTCGGCGGGTCGTGAACATATGCCCGACAAAGTAACTGTCAAAAAGCGGGCTTGTGTAATAAGTAATACTTGATTCGTGTCTTAAAAACGTCTCTTTCAAGAAACACCCTCCGAAGGTATAAAATATATGTGTTAAAAAATGCCGGCTAAACAAGCGTATAATTCAGATGAGTTAATGTGCCGGTAATATTATATCATATTTATAGTGGTAAAATCAATAATAATACTTTTTTTACATATATTAATTTGAATAAATCTTTATCGAATCCGCACAGAAGATATTTTTACGCAGGGTAAAAAAACTTGTTTTTTTAGTATTGACAAAACACTACTTTCTTGTTATAATATGCAAGTCGCTGAAAGCGGTCGGACGCCGTTAGCGGCAAATTTATGTAGGCACACGGCGGAATAGCTCAGTTGGCTAGAGCATTCGGTTCATACCCGACAGGTCGTAGGTTCAAATCCCACTTCCGCTACCATGATGCTTGTTATTACTTACAACAGAAATGACAAGCATTATTCCGGCCCGTTGGTCAAGTGGTCAAGACACCGCCCTTTCACGGCGGAAACAGGAGTCCGACTCTCCTACGGGTCACCAATAACTTAAGCAGAGGCTGATATGCCTTTGCTTTTTTATTTTTTCAAAGCGTTGATAACCTATATTTTATACACGTGAAAAATCGAATATTTCTATGCTTTGCAACGCATACTATTACCGATTTATAAACATATAAAACAGCATATATTTATCGGGAGAAATAAAAATGTCAAAAATATATACTAACAATCTTATCAATGAAAAGTCACCCTATTTGCTTCAACACGCACATAATCCTGTAAACTGGTATCCGTGGTGCAAAGCAACTTTCGCTGAAGCAAAGGAAAAGGACAAGCCGATTTTCTTAAGTATCGGTTACTCAACCTGTCATTGGTGTCATGTAATGGCGCACGAATCCTTTGAGGACGAGGAAACAGCGAAAATAATAAACAAGCATTATATAGCTGTAAAAGTTGACCGCGAGGAACGCCCCGACGTACCGTAATAATGACACCCGAACAAAAACCTTTTTTCGCCGCGACTTATCTGCCAAAAAAAAGCCGATTCGGACTCCAGGGGCTTGATGATCTGCTTACAAAAATCGCTAATGCCTGGCATGACGATAAGGAAAAATTGCTCGATTCCGCCGATTCTATTTCTGATTTAATGAAAGAACTATCGCGTAACTCTGACAACCCGGACGAACCGACTGAGGAGCTTTTAGAAAAAGGCACAGAGCAGCTTTTAAGGAGTTATGACTCGATAAATGGCGGTTTCGGCAGTATACCGAAGTTTCCTACTCCGCATAATATTGTCTTTTTAATACGGCAATACGAGCACTCACGTGATGAAAGGCTGATAAACGCCACTGTGAAAACTCTTGACCAGATGTACAGAGGCGGAATATTTGACCATATAGGCGGTGGCTTTTCAAGGTATTCGACGGACAACAAATGGCTTGTTCCTCATTTTGAAAAAATGCTTTATGATAACGCCATGCTCCTGTATGCATATTCCGAGGGATATAGATTTACTCAAAAAAAGCTCTACAAAACCGTTTGCAATAAAGTTATCGAATATGTATTTAAAGAGATGACGCATGATAAAGGCGGTTTTTTCAGCGCTCAGGATGCTGACAGCGACAGATTGGAGGGAAAATACTATGTGTTTACACCCGACGAGATTATAAGCATGCTCGGCAACGAAAAAGGAAACGCATTCTGTGATGCGTACGACATAACACCTAAGGGTAATTTTGAGGGAAAAAGCATACCAAACCTGCTTAAAAACGAGAGTTATGAAACTGCACACCAAAACAGGGAAAACGAAACAAATATACTTTATCAATACCGCTTAAAAAGAACCGCATTGTTTAAAGATGACAAGGTGCTGGTGTCCTGGAGTTCTTTGATGATTCTTGCCATGACAAGAGCTCACAGGATTTTCGGATACGAAACCTGCTTACAGGCTGCAGAGAAAGCATTTATGTTTATTATGGAAAACATGATTAACAAGGATGGCAGGCTTACAGTGAGCTGGAGGCTCGACAAAGCCGGAGGCGAGGGCAAACTATGCGATTACGCTTTTTTTATATGGGCAGCACTTGAGCTATACGATACAACGCTTAAAACAAGCTATCTCGAAACGGCTTCAAATATGGCTATTATGATGATCAATCGTTTTTTTGACCATGTAAACGGCGGTTTTTATATATACGCCGACGACGACGAGTGTCTCTACACGCGACCGAAAGAAACTTACGATGGAGCAATGCCCTCGGGTAATTCGGTTGCTTCGCTTGTCTGCGAGCGCTTAGCGCAGATAACTCTTGATGATAAATTCCGCAACATTGTGAATAAACAGTTCGGTTATATTGCCGGCTGTCTCAAAAATTACCCTGCCGGACACACTTTTGCTCTGCTTGCGTTATCCGAATTTTTCCGTCCGCGTGACAACCTTATCTGTGTTACAAATGAGCAAAATACAGAAAAAAGTGTATTGCTTTTCCTCGCCGGCAGAGGCATAAAGCATATAAATGTAATAATAAAAACACCGGAAAACAGCGCTTCATTATCAAAAACAGCGCCCTATACCGGAAATTATCAGATCCCGCACGAAGGAACGATGTACTATCTATGCAGGGACTATACCTGTAAACCTCCATGCGACAGTTTGGAAGAACTATTTTTATAATTTTCCAGTTAATCTGAATATTTATATAAATTAGAGGTAATCCTATTCACGAGGTGATAAAATGAATAATAACAACAACGAAAGACAAAACAAACAAAACAATCAGTCAGACAAAAAAAACAGGGAGACAAGTGTCAATAACGAAGTACGACAGAACGAAAACAGACAAGAAAAAAACAGGCAAAATGAGAATAGACAGGACGATAACAGACAAAACGAAGTTTCTAATATCATTAACAGAAAACAAAGAAACCAAAATGATAACAATAACAAATCTGACCTTTTTTAAAATGCGTGTGGAAAACTTACCTACCGCATAATTCATCAAAAAGCAGGGATGCACACCCTGCTTTTTTAGCATATTTCTTATCATATACCTGATAATAATATAAGAATATCTGTTGAAAGGAAAAATAATATTGGATAATAACAATTTTGCAAACGGTGATGGTATTCCCATGGGTTTCGGAATGGCGCTGGCACAGAACGAAAAAGCAATGGAGTATTTTTCTTCTCTTTCGTCTGAAGAAAAGCAATCGGTTATTGCTAGGACGCATAACATCAACTCGAAAGAAGAAATGCAGGCTTATGTCCAAAAACTGACCGAGCGGAGCGGCGGTGTAATACTTTAGTACAAAAATAAATCACCAAGTAAAATAGGTATTGAAAAAATAACTTTCAATACCTATTTTGATTTATTAATAACAAAAAACAGGAATTAATCGGATACCTAATCCTTCTTTATACGGTCACCGAATTTATCCATTGCATATACTACCATAAAGCCGCCGAAGAAGCCGATTATACTGACAACAGCTTCGATTACGCTTACATAAGATTCTGGCATTATCATAAGAGTAGATGCTATTATGACTCCCAAAACCATATGGGACATCAGTGAATAATTCTTATTAAAAACATAATTGACGAAACGAGCCAACAAAAGAGCCGTCAAACCGATACCGGCAAACAACGGTATTATCACTCCGAAATCGAAATCCTTTACTCCGGAGGTCATCGGCTCGTACAATCCCATATATTGAATGATTGAAGACGAGCTCAAGCCCGGGACGATAAGACTCAGTCCCCATAGCACTCCGCTTACAAGAAACCACCACGAATTCGGTTCGATTTCTGACCAAGTAACGTGATCTAAAAAAGACATCAGACCGAATAAAACAAATAAAACTATTACAAAGCCTATTCGTGACGAGTTAGTGATACCCTTTTTCCCTGCATCCTTAAAGAGCGAGGGTATCGTTCCGGCAACAAGACCTGCAAAAAGGCTGCAGGCAACAGCTTCAGAGGCGTTATATAGCAAATTTACAACTCCGGCAAAACCGAAAAAACCTATAAATACACCTATTATAATCGGAATAAACATTTTGATATATGTACGGAAAGTTTTAAATGGATGCGAAATCAACGCCATCATCGGCTGATATATGCCGAAAGCAACGCAGAGAACACCACCGCTTATACCGGGAATTATTGCTCCTCCTCCAATGAGGAATCCTTGTACTATCCTAAGAATAAACTGACCGATCGAAAATTGCTCATCGATTTTATCGCGTTGCTGAATCTCTTTGTTTTCCATGAAAAGCTCACTTTCTGAATATTTTTGCCAGCAAAGTTATTGGTATTATATATGATATTTCGCTGTTAGTCAATGAAAAAATATTTTTATGCTATGAGGAAGTGTAAAAAATGAATAAATTTTGTAATTATGCACATATTTTGATGCCAATTTATAAAAAATATAACAATTGACATAAATGTACTTATATATTATAATATATTCGTCACAAGCTAAAAGTTTTTTTATAAATTTGAAAGGGGTATACAAATTGAGAAAAAAAGTAAAAAAGTGGTCTGCAATCCTTCTTACCATGCTGATTCTGTTTTCCTCTCTTACTCTCAGTATTTCTGCGCTGACCTTCACAGTAGGAGGTACTCTCGGAAGCGGGACGATTACATCAGCATACAATAGATCGGTCGCAGACGGAGTAACCTATTCAAGAGCTGTCTTCAGGGACAGCAGCAGTGATTTACAGCAGGTTCATGCCCTCTCTTTTAATCCTCAGACGAGTAATTTCGTACCTTTGGTTTATTCAAAATTTTCCGGCTACGGAGCAACTACATACAACTCCTGTGTCAGCGCGGAAACTAAGTACGGATATGACTGCGTCGGAGGTGTCAACGCTTCCTTCTTTTCCTTTGTAGGAACCTGCTGTAACACATACGGTGGGGTAAATATTTCTGATGGCAAGGTACTTCAGGGCTGCAACAGTAACGGAGCAAATTATATGCTTACCTTTGACAGCGACGGAACAAGTGATCTTGTATATTCAAAAGTCGCTTTTTCGCTCTCGGTTAACGGCTCTGCTTGGTCAAATGCACTGCAAAACATCAATATGTTCCCGTATACTACCGGAACCGGAATTTATTATTATGATGCTTTTTGCGGAACCTCAACAGATACAAACACCGCCGGAGTTGAAATTGTTTTTAACAAAACAAACAACACCGAGCTTACTGTGGGTGGCACCCTTACAGGTACAGTTGCGGAAATAAGGAGTTCAGTAAGCGACGGAGGTTCAATAGGAGCAAATCAATTTGTATTATATGCAAGCAATGCAAGCTCATATGCCGCAAGTCTGCGCGCTCTGTCTATCGGCGACACGGCGGAGATAACTGCTACCGAAACGATTTCCGCCGCAGTCGAAAAAATGGAAAACTGCAATAGCGCTTTTGTAACTTATGGCTATCATATCGTTGCTAACGGTGTGAATGTAACATCAAGCAACGGCTTGGGCGAGGAATTCAACAGAGCGAGTGCACAAAGATCAGCTGTCGGTATAAAATCCGACGGTACGCTGATAATAGTTGCGACTAACGGCAGAACAACATCATATCCGGGACTTACCGTATATGAGCTTGCCGATATGCTTATAGGTTTAGGGTGTGTTACCGCGGTTAATCTTGATGGCGGAGGGTCCACACAAATGACGGTTCAAAACTCATCCGGAACCCTTGTTTCAGAGTTTTCAAGCACCCGCAGAGTTGCAAACAGTCTTTTGATAGTTCAAAGACCTACTATACCGACTTCTATGCGAAACACGCTATCATCATTGGTCTCTTCTGCCGATACATACCTTAACAACTATGTATTATCACCAACCTCAACACAGGAGATGACCGAGGCATATAATTACGGCAACGGTGTATATAATGCTTCGTCCTCTATGAAAGGCGATTATACAAAGGCTATTATGCGGCTTCAGGAGGCGATAGCCAATGTCTCGATAATAGGCAAGAGCACGGGAATCTACACTTCTTCCTCCTCTCTTGTTATGCGTTCGACGGCATCTTCGGGCGGTTCGGCGGTCACAACCGTTCCGGCAAACACCAGTCTTTCTATAACAAGCATTTCCGGAGATTTCGGTTATACAAAATATCTGACATACACGGGGTATGTCGATCTTACTAATGCGACAAGGATTTCCGGGTTGTCAAATGCTTCCGCTGTTATCAGCAGCGTTAATGAGCGTACATCCGGCGCAAACCTTGAGATTTCATGGGCAGGACTACCGGGTGCTGCAGGTTATACTTACAAGGTAATTCAGCTTGTCGGCGAACCTGATCCCGGAAATAATAACGAATCTGTAGGCGCAACAGAGCTTGCCTATGTCCAGAATACAAGGAATACAAGTGTTACGATTCCTTCCTCAAGCATGACCGATGGGAAATACATTAAAATTGCAGTCGCTGTGATTTATCCGAACTCAACTGCATGGTCGGTCAAATATGTTTCGAGCTCGGAGCTGCCATTTACCGATGTTGCTACAAGCTCGTGGTATTATGACTCGGTAAAATATGTTTACACCGCAGGGCTGTTCAGCGGCACTTCGTCAACCACATTCAGTCCCGATACCTCAATGACAAGAGGAATGATGGTTACGGTTCTGTACCGCCTTGCAGGCTCACCCACAGTATCGGGTACTATGCCCTTTACTGACATTTACACTACTGACTGGTACTACAATGCCGTGCTTTGGGCATACACAAACGGCATAGCAAGCGGTACTTCACCAACTAAATTTACACCTAACGAGAACGTCACTCGACAGCAAGCAGTTGTTTTCCTTTACAGATATGCGGAGTTTGCAGACTGCGATATGTCAATAACCAGCGGATTTTCAATAACAGGATATAACGATTATAATAATATCGCGAGCTATGCTATAACTGCCATGACATGGGCTGTCGACAAAGGAATTATATCTGGCAACAACAATTATCTGTATCCCGAAAACAACGCATCAAGAGCGGAAATCGCATGTATACTCAAAAACTTTAGTGAAAAAATGATTTAATAATTAATACAAGCTTCATTTGTTTGTTTTGCAATATTATTATAATATTGTAAAATGTCGAAATATGGTACATCATTTTCATTGACATATTAAATATTTTAATGTAAAATAATTTAAACGACTATATGGATAGGTGGATTTGATGTATTCTTTCAGAGTATGCCCTCGATGCGGAAAAATGTCTTTCCCGTTGGATTTGTCACCTGATTCTTTATGTCCTTTTTGCAATCATGCGATAATAAAAGTTAAATACACCGGAAAAATAAACGATGGTAACTGCTATCAAACGCAGGACGATTACGCAAGACAACAAAAGGATATTATAGAAACGGTAATAATGCCACACCCTGAGTTCGACCGTAAGCTGTTTGATAAGCGGATGGAGGAGGAGTACTATCTGCTTCAGAAAACAATGCTGTATACTCCTATATGCTCTTTTTGCGGTTCATCGAACATACAGTTTATTGAGCGAAAGAGGAAGCTGGTCAAAGGGTACATACTCGAAAAAGTTTGTGTAAGCTGTGGTAAAAAGGTAAAATAGCACAAATAATTCAAGCGGCGGCCGCCAAAAAGCGGTCGCTGTTTTTTTATGTTAGAAATTACAATCACTTGAATTATCGTATAATTTGTGCTAATGTTATGAAAGCGTAATATCTTTTTTTATTTCTAAAAGGAGCAAAAAATAATGAACCTTACTTTCTACGGTGCGGCGAAGAATGTTACTGGCAGCTGCTTTTTGTTATCTGCCTGTGGCAGGAAAATCCTAATCGACTGCGGTATGAAACAGGGCTGTGACGATTTCGAGAACGAGGAGCTTGGCTTTAATGCCAGCGAAATCGATTATGTGCTCGCTACACACGCTCATATCGATCACAGCGGAAGATTACCCCTGCTCGTAAAAAACGGATACAGCGGCAGTATAATCGCCACAGGCGGCACCTGTAATCTTTTAAGTATCATGCTCAGGGACTCCGCAAAAATTCAGGAGATGGATGCAAAATGGGAAAACCAGAAAGGAAAGCGTGCAGGAAATAAAACCGTCGAACCGTTGTATACGATGGAGGACGCAGACCTTACAATCCAAAGGCTCAAGATGCATGAATATAACGAAAAAGTCACGCTTTGCGATGGTATCAGTTTTGTTTTTACCGATGTCGGACACCTGCTCGGATCGGCTTCCATAATATTTTACATAACAGAAAACGATGAGCAAAACACCCTGGTTTTCTCGGGTGATATCGGGAACATCAACCAGCCCATCATAAACGACCCACAATATCTTGAAAAAGCGGATTATGTCGTAATGGAGGCTACATACGGAGATCGTGAGCATCAACCCGAACCGGATCATACTTCCGGGCTTGCAAGAATACTTGAATCTACTTTTATAAAAGGCGGAAATGTTGTTATACCGTCGTTTTCTGTCGGAAGAACACAACAATTACTATATTTTATACGCGAAATAAAGGAACGTAAACTGATAAAAAGCATTCCGGATTTCAGAGTTTATGTTGACAGTCCTCTGTCCATAGCCGCAACAAGAATCTATGCCGACAACCTGAAATATTATGGCGACGAGGAAACCAAAGCCGTCATGGCAAAAGGTGTAGATCCGCTCTCCTTTGATAACCTGTATTTTACGCAGACTTCAGAAGAATCAAAAGCCATAAATGCGGATATGAATCCCAAGGTTATCATCAGCTCAAGCGGAATGTGTGAGGCAGGTCGTATCCGACACCATTTAAAGCATAATCTGTGGCGTCCCGAATGTTCTGTTGTTTTCGTCGGTTATCAGGCAAACGGCACTCTGGGCAGGATAATTTTAAACGGTGTAAGAAAAATAAAGCTTTTCGGCGAGGAAATCGCAGTTAAGGCAAGTATTTATAACTTTAACGGACTTAGTGCACACGCCGACCGTTTGGGATTACTGAAATGGATTGGCAGCATTAAGAATAATCCTAAAAGGGTATTTATTGTGCACAGCGAGGAAGATTCCGCTGAATCATTTAAAGATCTGCTCGACAGGAACGGTTATGATTCCTACATTCCTAATCCATATGCGGAATATGATTTGACTAAAAATATAACCGTATCACTCGGTACATTGCCACAGAAAAAGCAGGATTCAGTACGTAAAAGAGTTATGTCTGCAGCTTTTGCAAGGCTTCAGACTTCCTGCAAACGCTTGCTGACTGTTGTTGATAAGCACGAGTTTGCTGCCAACAAGGACATAGAAAAATTCGCAAGACAGATAGACCGGCTTGCGGACAAATTTGATTTCCAGAAATAAAAACAGACGGCCGCCCCGAAAAAAGGCGGCTTTTTTTATTAAATTGTAAGAATCTGCAATCCCTGAAGGACTAAGTTTTCGTAAACGGTGAGGCATTCATAATAATCAACGTGCTTTTCACATTGAAGTATGCTTCTGTTTCGATGATCAATACGGCGGTTTACAGACAACAGCGCTTTGTCATATGCGATGCTTGAAAAAGAAAGGGTGCAGCGTGTATTCATACCGCAGGTTATTACTCCATTACACTTTATCTTTCCGCCAAGCTCCAGACTCTGTGGACATATGACATATTCACAGGAAACCTCACCATCGATTTCCCCGCCTGCTTCACTCATTACGATAATATCGTAAATTTTCAAAAGTGCGTCGGTATGGTAATCAAAAAGCTGATTCGCAAAATCCAAAAAAGACCGTTGAAAGCCCGAGAGAAGGATATTATGTGTGTTGTTTTCCGTATTCATCAGTTTCACTTCCGATCTCGTACAAAAAGCTGTCAAGTTCAATGCAGGTAAGAGATGCCGCAATTGCCTCGCTCACCGCGCCGGCAAGCAAATAAGCGGTATCACCGTCAATAATCCCGATATCGATAATGCTACCCTGCTTTATTGTACCCGTACTGCCCTTTGTTAATACTGCTTCAAACGAAATACAATATTGCCCGTATGCGTTTAAAACCTGTGTGACCGTTCCGTCAGATGGTCCCGAAACACGTACATATTTTGGATATTTTCCGCTTTGACTGAAGAATTCATCATTACGGTCCGCAACATATGACATGATATAATTACGGGATTTTCCTGATAGATTTTTATTTATGAGAAGTCCTAATGTTCCGGCTTTTTCAATTTTTTTTGCAAGCTCCTCATTATCCTCAATCCAGCCCGACTCGGCAAAAAAGGTAACGTTTGCTCCGAGTCCCTCGCACACCGAAAGCAGCATTTTTATATCCTCATCCTTCTCGTCGCCGGTAAGCGTAGCAGTTACAGAGTAAATCTTTTCATCGGTTAAAATCGCTTTTATCGGAAAGAATGCTTCGGCTGTGTCCTGCTCATTGTTTTTATTCTTAACAAACGCAGCGGCACTGGCTAAAAGCAGGAATATCATAATTAATAATACAAGCAGTTTTGTCCGCTGCCTTCTGTCATTCACAAAAAGTACGAATCTCATACCCCATTCCCTCTTGCATCAAAATAATGTACTTGATAATTATATTGAAAAAAGGAAAGAATTATACTTAATTCGTCGAATAATATTCCTCGGCTTTATACTGATTTCAATATGTTTTTTCATTCCATTCTTTATGAAAAGCATATATTCTGTCGAATTCCTCTTCGTCGATAAAATATGCAGAAATGTCATCGTTATTGCACAGAGTACCGCTGTAGTCACAAGTAAACAACTTTACGGCGTACTCTTTTTTATCGTTATAATAATACCATATTTCATAACCTTTGTTAATGTTGTCGCTTTTTAAATAGTATTGTGCTTTTGATTGGCTGAATCCGGAATAAACATTCATAGAATATAACATTGTTCCGTCTGAGTTGAACCTGAAAACCGACTCATAATTGGGCATTTCGGAGGCATTTCCGCATTTTATGAATACAGTTTCCGAAAAATTCGAATCATCATGTGCGGGAGAAGCGGAACTTTCATCTGTAATGCTGACTTCCGGCTCGGATTCAGCAAAAGAGGATGTGCTTTCCGACGATTCATTTCCAACGATATCATCGCAGGAACATAACAGTCCGGTAATTACACAAAACATAAAAATTATTGACAATAACCTTCTTATTAACTCTCTCGACACAAAAACTACTCCCAATCCAAATATGAATACATGATGCGTTTTGTTTATTTTCTATATGAAAAAAACATAACCTCTTATGCTTATTCTATCACAACACAAAGTAAAAGTGTATACAATATAAAAGGATTTTTCTACACTTTTTTTGTATAATAAGACAATATGTTGTATGTTGAAACAACAGGCGTAGTTATTCGCCATAAAAAAGATTTTAATATAGCATGTTAAAAAAATGACCTCTTAAAAATAGTATAACATAGACAGATTATTATTTGTTAATAAATAAAAAACTAAAAATTAAAGTTTTTATTCATAACAAAAAGCCGTGACCAATTTTGGCTGCACGGCTTTTTGTTGTTATTTTATAATATTATTATTTATCTGATTTTTTAGTCTGAATAATTCTCTATTGTCGTTGTTATTTCAGATTCGATAGTGGGCCTGATAGATTCGAGTTCTGAAACGATATCCGCGCTACCTGCCGATGTTAAATTGTAGAATATTGACTTGACTCCGCCAAAGTTATAGACCTCGCCGACATCGTAAACGATATTGTCAAATATTATCTCAAGCATTTCAAGGCTTTCGTCGTCGCGAACGTCTTTGGCCTGAAGATTTACCTCCATATATGCCTTTGTTATCGTATTCTTTGCCTCAGCGGAACATACCTCGACCATATAAGCTGAAAAATCCGGGTCGGGAGCTGACAGCGGAACTGCGATACCGGCAACCTCACCGCTTCCACAATAGGAATAATAATCCTCCTGGTCCTCGTTCCAGAGCGGAGTCGGCAGAATTCCGAATTCGATTAAGGATTGCTGTCTTGCCTTGGTGGTTGCTGAGAATCCCGAAGGTCTGAAAAGAGCTCTGCCCTCGAGGAAAGTTGCAAACGAGGTAACCCATATCGGATCTTCGAATTTCTGAGCATAAACCAGCCAGTCTGCGTCACGCATCGTTTCAAGTATTTTTTGTGCGATGTTTATCGATTCCTCAGTACCGATAGAAAGATACGGCAGGTCGTCGGCATCCTTGCTGCAAAGCTTTTGTCCGGCAGAACCGAAAAAGTTCAAGCCGTCGGCATATGAGGACAGCATTCCGTATCTGTTTTCTTTGGAAATCGAGCCGTCCGTCGTATTTATCATTGTAGCCTGCTTAGCCATTTGCACCATCTTGTCAAAGGTCCATTCATGATTGTTGACAAGCTCATACGGGTTGTCAAGATTAAGGTCCGTAATCATCTGCTTGTTGAATAAAACAGAGGGAGTGCAAACCTTGTTTAAAATTGTAATGTCACCTGTGGTAAAGAAAAGTTTGTTCTGAATGGAGAAAGCGTCATTTGCATTTTTGTCATACCACGGAGCTTCAAGAGTGATATATTCAAGATCATTAAGGTCATAAAGATAACCGTCCTGAGCAAATCTCGCAAGACTTGCAAGTGTAGGCATAATCGCATCATATGCACCTGTCATCGCAAGAGCTTCGTTTGCGAAATCCTGGTTAATTGTATCACTTTTAATTGGATTAATAACTACATTATAAGTTTCCTGAACATAGTTGTTCCTGTCTAATACTGCCTTGTTGAGATTATCTCCGTATAAGACGCTGTTGGTAGTGAAATCCTCTGATTGATAGGTAGCGGCAGCCTCACCTCTGACAAGAATGTTGAAGGTTCTTTCCTCCCAATCCTTGTACTCGATTCTCGGGGTATACCTACCCTGTTCGTTGATGAATTCATCAACTTTTTTACTCTCTTCCTTTGAAACCGTGTCTGTCGACTTGTTGTCGACTACTCCGGTGTCACAGCTAAAGAGCATAGTGGAAAAAATTGCGATTAATAATAAAAAGCAAAACAACTTTTTCATTTTTTTAAAAACCCCTTTAATAATAAATTTTCATACTTATTACACACCGGAATAAGCGGAAAAACCGCCGTCTACCGGTATAATAACACCATTGACAAAACCGGATGCTTTACTGTCACAAAGGTACAGCAGCGTTCCGATGAGCTCGTCCGGTTCTCCGAAGCGGTTCATCGGAGTAGCCGCAAGTATTTTACCCGTCCTTTCGGTCGGTGTACCGTCATCGCCAAATAAAAGTCCTTTATTCTGTGCGGTTACAAAAAAGCCGGGAGCGATGGCGTTTACTCGTACATTCACCTTCGAAAAGTGGACTGCAAGCCACATTGTAAAGTTAGAAACCGCACTTTTTGCAGCTGAATAAGCCGGTATTTTTGTCAGCGGTCTGTATGCGTTCATCGAGGAGATATTTATAATACAAGCACCTTCCCTGCCGCACATTTCGCTGGCAAATACCTGTGTGGGTAGTAAAGTACCCAAAAAATTTAGATTAAAAACGAATTCCACACCTGACGAGTCAAGGTCAAAAAATGTAGTAACATCCTTTACACCGTTATCGAGATCCTCCTGACACAAATACTCCTTTGTCGTAGTCGCTTTCGGACTGTTGCCTCCTGCGCCATTTATAAGAATATCTATGCCACCAAATCTGCTTAAAACAATCTTTTTCGCCTCTAAAAGACTCTCCTTGCTTAATACATTCGCAGAAACACCTATCGCATTACCTCCGTTTGAATTTATTTCTTTTGCTACCGCGTTGGCGCTCTCCAGCTTTAAATCAAGCACGGCAATATTCGCGCCGCATTCAGCAAGTGCAACACAAAAGCCAGAACAGAGAACACCGCCTCCGCCTGTTACAACAATATTTTTTCCGCTTAAATCAATTTTAAAAGGTAAAGACATCATTCTCTCCCGTCTTTATTTTTCAAGTGATATATTGTGTGCCAAGAGCTTTTCTTTAAGAAATTCTACAGCCATTTTAATATCTGCTGCGGGATTATCTCCAACCTCACGTTCAATGGTAAGATATCCTTTATAGCCGATATCATTCAGAGCAGCAAGATATTTATCAAAATCAACGCTGCCCTTACCAAGAGGAACCTCCTGCCATAAGTTCTCGCCCTTTCTGATACCATCCTTCGCATGTGTATGAATAATGTATTCTCTTAAA
>ENA-UOOM01001072-UOOM01001072.1-fermentation-metagenome-genome-assembly--contig:-NODE-1072-length-27726-cov-3.754978_pt1 | contig 27726 bp, 25 predicted proteins | sample MGYA00245781_ERZ724031 | MGnify/ENA primary metagenome ERZ724031 (study PRJEB28704, sample SAMN03018317) | fermentation metagenome | biome: anthropogenic terrestrial biome; feature: soil; material... | reverse complement strand
ACCGTATTGGATACCCGTCAGGTTATCATAAAGAAACTGCGAAATTTTACCGATTTTTCCGCCGTTTATAACGGCTATCCTGCCATGGCGGTTAAGCTCTCCGACAGGTGAAATGACAGCGGCGGTACCGGTTCCGAAAACTTCATCAAGCTTCCCGTTCTCCGATGCGTCAAAAACCTCATCGATACTGATTTTCCGTTCCGTCACCTTATATCCCTTTGCTCTTAAAAAGCGGATACAGGAATCTCTCGTTACGCCAGGCAGAATATTTCCCTCAAGAGCTGGGGTGATTATCTCTCCGTCAATAACAAAGAAAACATTCATCGCACCGACCTCGTCGATATACTTATGCTCAATTCCATCAAGCCATAAAACCTGAGCATACCCCTTTTCCTCAGCTTTTTTCTGACAGATTAAAGAGGAGGCGTAATTTCCGCCGACCTTGGCATGGCCTGTTCCGCCCTTAACTGCGCGTACATATTCATCCTCAACACATATCTTCACAGGATTAAGTCCGGCTGCATAATATGAACCGACGGGTGATAGAATTATCATAAACAGATATGTGCTTGAGGGGTGAACACCGAGAAACGGGTCGGTAGCGATTATGAAAGGTCTTATATAAAGCGAAGTGCCGGGCAGAGTGGGTATCCAGTCTTTATCTATCTTAACAAGCTCCTCAATAGCCTGCATAACATCATCGGGATTTACCTTGGGAATACACAATCTTTCGTTTGTGTTGTTCATCCTCTCAATGTTTTTGTCGGGTCTGAACAGGCGTATGCTGCCGTCGACGGCGCTGTATGCCTTTAAGCCCTCAAACATCTCCTGAGCATAATGGAAAACCATAGTCGCAGGCGAAAGCGAAATATCGCCAAAAGGAACGATTCGCGCGTTATGCCATCCTTCTTCGGCGGAATAGTTCATCATAAACATGTGATCTGTAAAAAATCTGCCGAAACCGAGGGCATTCATATCGGGCTTTTTCTTCGGATTCTTGATTTTGTCTACTGTTATCCTCATTTTTACTCTTACCTTTCCGAAAAATATATAATAAAATTATTATAATCTAAAAAGCCTTAAAGTGCAACCGTATTTTTAATAAAAAGAGATAAAAAAAACCGGATAGTCTCAATAAAACTATATAACTAACACAAATTTTATTCTAAAAATTAACGTTTGTTCATATCAGCGTCATATTTACCGATTATTATACATAGGATGATTTACTATCCGAGAGGGGAAATATGATGAAATCAGGCCTCAAGCAGGTGTTCTTGACTAAGCCGAAAAGCGTTATAAATGATAATAAATCCAAATTTAGAATAATAAATCCGAAATACAGGAATGTTATTGTTACAATAATGGCTTTTTCGATTATGTTATCAGGAATATTTGCTTTTTCCGTTACGGGCAGCGACGTTTATACTGCTGCTGAAAATGACAACGAGGAGCCTTCCGAACCCGCTCAAATTGCGGATATGCCGGATGCACAGGTTGCATTTTTTACCGAAGAACCCCAAACCGTCAACGCATATGGCTTGTACATAGATGGGAGTTTTATTGCCGCTGTTGTAAGCGAGGATGATATTTATAATTCTCTTAATATGTTATTGGAAGCGAAAACCGCGTCTTTTTCAGTCTCAAACATTATAAACACGCAATTTATGAATGAGATTGAGATTGTCAACAGCGAATTTACACCTGATCATATCGTTGAAAGCAGCTTATTGATGAATCTTTTGGGTATCGTTGACGAAAATACCTATACATTTAATTTATCAAGCGTTTCGGGCGAGAAGGTAAATACAGAGCTTTCGGTAATGGTTCAATCCGACTCTCAGACGACTGTCGATCTTGCATATGATACGGAATATGTGGATACCGATTTAAAAACCGCAGGTTATGAAAAGGTTGTCAATACGGGCAAAGTAGGTATCGGTGTTGCAAACTACGAAAATGTTTATATAGACGGCGAGTTGGTTCAGTCGAACTATATATCAACCGATATTATCACAGAGCCTGTTGACGAGGTCATAGAACGCGGAGTGCTGACAAAAGATAAGAGCGTAGATACAATAGGGATATTGGAATACCCGTATACAGGGCGGATAAGCTCCTATTACGGATGGAGAGATTTAGGATACCATTACGGTCTTGACCTTGTCGCATTTAGCGGAGGCTGTTATGGTGATGATGTTCACGCCGCCGGCGATGGTGTTGTATGCTTTGCAGGTACAAAAGTTGGGTTCGGTACAGTTATTTATATCGATCATGGAAGCGGTCTTATAACAGTATACGGTCACTTATCTGCGATGGGCGTTAAGGTGGGAGATATTGTAAAAACAAGCGATGTCATCGGTCAGATTGGAGCGACAGGAAGGGTAACAGGACCGCACCTTCACTTTGAGGTTCAAAAGGATGGCAAAAGGGTTGACCCGCTGCTGTATCTTAAACGAAAATGATTACAAAACCGGAGTTTTTCTCCGGTTTTTACGTATAACATAACAGGAGGGTTTTGTCTTGTTAAAGCAAAAAGCACCTGTTTTTATGAAATTCTTCGTATTAATGTCTATGATGATTTTTACACGTGAAAAATGAAATACAACAGATACTTATAAGGAGCAGATGAATGAAACTATACATAAAACAAAAGGTATTCTCCTGGGGAGATAGATTTACCATAAAGGATGAGCAGGGTAACGATCGTTATTATGTTGAAGGGGAGGTTTTTAGCTGGGGGAATAAGCTGCATGTCTACAACGAACAGAAGCTGGAGGTCGCCTTTATTAAGCAGAAGATGATGACATGGATGCCTCGATATGAGGTCTATATAAACGGTGTACTGCAAATAGCCGTGGTTAAGAAGCTGACCCTTTTCAGACAGGAGTACATCCTGGAGGGGAGTGACTGGCTCGTTGACGGAGATTATTTTGCACACAATTATACCATTTATAACGGAAGTGAGCCAATAGCGACTATTAAAAAGGCTTGGTTTACATGGGGCGACAGTTATGAGATAAACATCAGCGATGGATATAACGAGCTCCTTGTTGTTGCAAGTGCTTTGGCAATAGACTGCGTAATCGATGCATCCAAGTCATAAAAACAGTAATAATTGTGATAATAAGTTCCGAAATCACCGGAACGGCTTTTGAGAGAAGTTCTTTGTATTTCAAATCATCGTTTCTTAGCAGAAGTACGAACGGGGAACCCTTATAAAATGACGCAATCCGTTCTGCACTTTGGAGCAGAAAACCTATAATCCTCAGAAGAGGAGAAGAGCTACAGCTTTTTTATAACCTCTGCGAATACGGCGTCAGTTATTTTACCGCTATTAAGAAAAACCGCATTTACGCAAACCGCTCTTCGAAGTATTTTTACAGCTTGTTTATTATTAGAAATGTAAAACCACACAATAAAAAAATGAGCGGCATGCAGAAATTTATGCCGCTCATAACTTTTTTATTGGCGATTATCTCTTATCAAACGCGGGATTAAAAGCATAGAAGTTCTTGTAATCAAGATTATCCTGTATTATTCTTAGCGCGTCACCGAAGCGCTGGTAATGCACAATCTCACGCGCACGTAAAAAGCGGATAACATCCTTTACATCGGGATCGTCCGAAAGACGCAATATGTTGTCATATGTTGTTCTCGCTTTCTGCTCCGCGGCAAGGTCTTCGTTGATGTCGGTTATCGCGTCTCCCTTAGATTGGAAAAAGCTTGCTGTAAAGGGAACACCCGAAGCTGCCTGAGTATAAATTCCGGTAGTGTGGTCTACAAAATAGGTGTCAAAACCAGCTTCCTTTATCTGGTCTATTGTAAGGTTTCTGGTAAGCTGATATACGATTGCGCTTACCATCTCCATATGACCCAGCTCCTCAGTACCCACCGAGGTATCAAAATGACGGAAAAAATTTATAAAGTTTGCAACCGAATACGGACTACAATGGTATTATTAGTATGTACTATAACGCTTTCTATTAGGTTTCTGTAGAAGGCATCGTCCCATATTTCTCCCGAAGAGAGAAGTTTGATATATTCACGCATCTCCGTATTAACCGGATTGAAAGAGTCCTTTTCCGGTTCTTTTTTTATTGCAGGTTCTACTGATACGATTTTTTTGTTCATCAGCCGGAAATCGTCGATGGAAATATCATTGTTCAGGTATAATTCAAGAAGCGCCTGCCTTTTATCGTTAAAAGTCTCGGAGTCTTTGTATCGATTTTCTTGATGTTCAACGTTTAAAACCCTTTGTATAGTGTTTATGAGCTTTTCTGTGGTCTTTACTGTATATGGAATTAGTTCCCGTACGGCACAAAGCAGTACCTGCTTGATATCACCGTCACTAACTGTACTGTTGTCGCAGCCCTTTGTATCGCCAGAAGATTCGGAATGCTTTTTACCGTGTATCACCGCCTCATAACAACGCCATGACATATATGGCTCGCCGTTTTTTCTTTTTCTTAAACGTGACACGAACGAAGAACCGCAGTTCCCGCACTTGATTTTCCCTGACAGACAGTAACGGCTGGAATACCTTGACCTACGTTCAATTGAGACAGAGCGTCTTTCCAGCTCTTGCTGAGTCTTTTCAAATAAATCACGGCTTATTATCGGTTCATGGTGATTGCGAATGACCACAAAATCCTCATAACCGCGGTTGGGTTTTTTTTCATGACTCAGATAGCTTGGCGTATAGGTCTTTTTTTGTATAAGGTCCCCGCAGTATTTTTCGTTTCGCAGAATCCTTGAAATAACGGTGTTGTTCCAGTTTTTCATATGAGAAGCAGTAGGAATTCCCGACTCACGAAGCTCCTGTGCAATTTTATGAGTGCCCTTACCCTCATTCAGATACTTATGAAATATCAGCTTCACGGTTTCCGCACCGTTCTTGTTTATAAAAAGGGTTCCGCTGCGGATATCGTATCCAAGCATATCTCTTCCGAAAACAACACCCTGCTCCATACGCCGTTTTTGTCCCCATTTCACCCTTTCCGAAATTTTCCGGCTCTCCTCCTGCGCTATTGAGGACATTATTGTAAGTCTAAGCTCTGCGTCCGGGTCGAGAGTATTTATGTTGTCATTCATGAAAATTACTCCGACACCGTAATTCTTGAGCTTTCTTGTATAATAGATACTGTCAAGCGTATTCCTCGCAAAACGGCTTATCTCTTTTGTGATAATCAATTCAAATCGATGCTCGCACGCATCATCAATCATTCTGTTGAAAGAGTGCCTCTTTTTTGTGCTTGTGCCCGATATGCCCTCGTCGCTGTATATCTTCGTCAGCTCCCATGACGGATTACGCTCGATATATTCCCTGAAAAACCGCTTTTGGCTTTCTAACGAATTGATTTGATCGTCCTTATCGGTCGAAACCCTGCAATATACCGCAATCCTCATCGCTTCGGAACATACCTCCATCCATAATCGCATACAAGCACTTCTCGTACTGATTTTTTGTAAGCATTTCCTTGTCCAAAAGAGAAAGCATGATAGATTTTTTAAATATATCGGAAAATATGCTTTGCTTTTCGTGATCAGACTCGACAATACTTGGGTTTATGATATATTTATATTCAATATTCTTTGCCATAGTAAGCTCCATTCCATGTATGGTAGATATCGGTGGAAAACAAACGGTAATTTGCATATCCACTGCTCTGCTTTCAGTATCTCATATACATTTTTTTCGGTATTGTACTTTTTACTTGCGTATGATATAATATAACAATATTACAGTGTATGAATAATGTATGATGTTAATGATTTTCCGATTACCGATCTTTGCAGGCAACTATCTGAAATATACCATGATTTACAGCATTGACATGATTGGCTGATTATGACGACAGTGTCATATAAAATGATGATAGATACGGTAAAAAAGACAAGAAACGCTAAACAGATTAAGTATAATAAGAACATCGGTAACAGGAATGGGTAAGTATTTTTCAGATGCATTTTGAACTATATAAGCTCTGAATTTGTGTCATCCGGAGAATGAATCTGCCGCCATATCAATCAAGCGCATTGTGGTTATTTCTGGAAAGCGGAGGATAACGATACGGATTTTACATAAGACAAGGTGCCGGGAAAAATACCGAGAAACTTACATTCAATTTTGTTGTATATAGTACACTTATAAATAATGTTTATTTGAGCAAAGATTGCTTAAGGAGAAGATAAAAATGTTTAAGGACAAAACCCTTCTGATTACCGGTGGGACAGGCTCTTTCGGTAATGCTGTTCTCGATCGTTTTCTCAATACCGATATCGGGGAGATACGAATTTTCTCACGCGATGAGAAGAAACAAGATGATATGCGTCATCTATATCAAGCAAAGCTGCCTGAGATGAGCGATAAAATAAAATTCTATATCGGCAATGTCCGCGATATATCAAGCATAAAAAATGCTATGCACGGTGTTGATTATGTTTTCCACGCGGCGGCACTCAAACAGGTTCCCTCCTGTGAGTTTTTTCCAATGGAAGCGGTGAAGACCAACGTTTTAGGTACCGACAATGTGCTTACTGCTGCGATTGAGGAGGGAGTAAAATCCATTATCTGCCTGTCAACTGACAAGGCGGCTTATCCCGTAAACGCTATGGGCACTTCAAAAGCGATGATGGAAAAGGTCATAGTTGCAAAAAGCAGAACCGTAAAGCCCGAAAAAACAAAGATATGCTGCACACGCTATGGTAATGTGCTTTGCTCACGGGGGAGTGTTGTTCCGCTTTTTATCGAACAGATTAAGTCGGGAAAGCCCATTACAGTTACCGATCCAGATATGACCCGGTTTATTATGAGCCTTGACGAAGCGGTGGATCTCGTGTTATATGCGTTTGAGAATGCGGAAAGCGGTGATATTATGGTGCAGAAAGCTCCCGCTTGTACAATCGGTGTGCTGGCAAGGGCGGTTTGCGAGTTGTTCAATGCCGATACCGAAACCAGAATCATAGGTATCCGCCATGGGGAGAAGATGTATGAAACGCTGCTCACTAACGAGGAATGCGCTCATGCTGTAGATTTGGGTGGCTTTTACCGTGTTCCCTGCGACAAACGAGATTTGAATTATGATAAGTTTTTCATCAAGGGCGATGAAAAGCGTAATAAAATAACCGAATTCAACTCCAACAACACGAGAATGCTCAGTATTGAACAGGTCAAGGAGAAGCTGCTTTCACTTCCGTTTATAAGGGAAGAAATTGCCGCTTGGGAGAACAGATAAGGCATGAAGATACTTATTACAGGCGCAAAGGGTTTTATAGGTAAGAATCTTAAAGCTGAGCTTTGTTGCAGAAAGTATAACGACATTTTTGAATATGACCTCGATACTGATCCAGACTCTCTCGACGCATTTTGCAGGGAAGCTGATTTTGTTTTCCATCTTGCCGGAGTGAACCGGCCTAAGGAACAGAGCGAGTATATGACCGGCAATTTCGGTTTTACTTCGATTTTGCTCGATACTTTGCGTAAAAATAACAATAAATGCCCGATTATGATATCCTCCTCAACTCAGGCGGCAAATGACAACCCTTACGGACAGAGCAAAAAGGCCGGAGAAAAGCTTATTTTTGACTACGGCAAAGAAACGGGTGCGAAGGTATTCGTTTACCGGTTCCCGAATGTTTTCGGTAAATGGTGCAGACCGAACTATAACAGCGCGGTCGCAACCTTTTGCAATAATATCGCAAGCGGTCTTCCGATAATGGTAAACGACCGCAACACTGTTTTGAATCTTGTGTATATTGATGATGTTGTGCAGGAACTCGTAAACGCTCTTGAGGGGAGAGCAAATATATGCCCGGATAATTATTGCAGCATTCCCGTTTTCTACACAAAAACGCTGGGTGAAATAGTCGATTTGATATATTCGTTTAAAGCATCTCGCGAGGAGAGAAGCGTTCCCGACTTGTCTGATGATTTTACAAGGAAGCTCTATGCTACATATTTGTCATATCTGCCAAAGGACTGCTTTAGTTATCCGTTGAAAATGAATAAAGACAACAGGGGAAGTTTTACCGAGATAATAAAAACCACAGACAGGGGTCAGTTTTCTGTCAACATTTCAAAGCCGGGTATAGTTAAGGGAAACCATTGGCACAACACAAAAAACGAGAAGTTTGTTGTAGTTAGCGGCAGGGGAGTTATACGGTTGCGCAGGGTTGACAGCGAGGAAATATTAGAGTATTATGTTAACGGAAGAGAACTCGTTGTTGTTGATATTCCGACGGGATACACACACAATATCGAGAACCTCGGTGAGAACGATATGGTAACATTTATGTGGGCAAGCGAGACATTCGACCCCGATAAGCCGGACACTATATTTTTAGAGGTGTGAGATGAGTAAACTTAAGCTTATGACTATTCTTGGAACAAGACCGGAGATAATTCGGCTTTCCGAGGTTATAAAAAAGTGCGATAAGTATTTTGAACATACGCTTGTTCACACCGGACAGAATTATGATTATACGCTTAATCAGATATTTTTTGAGGATTTAGGACTGCGTAAACCGGATTTTTATCTCGACGCTGTTGGAGAGGATTTAGGGGAGACAATCGGAAATATCATTGCCAAAAGCTATAAGCTGATGTCGGAGCTTAAACCCGACGCACTGCTTATCCTCGGAGACACAAACTCCGCTCTATCCGCAATTTCGGCAAAAAGACTGAAAATCCCGATTTTCCATATGGAAGCGGGAAATCGCTGCTTCGATGAGAATCTTCCCGAGGAGACAAACAGAAGGATAGTAGATCACATAGCGGATGTTAACCTTTGTTACAGCGAGCATGCAAGGCGTTATCTTAATGCCGAGGGAACCGCAAAGGAGCGCACATATGTAACCGGCTCTCCCATGGCGGAGGTATTGAACGCAAATATTCAAAAGATAAAAGACAGCAGGGTGCTTGAAAAACTCGGTCTTGAAAAAGGTAAATATATCCTGTTATCCGCACACCGCGAGGAGAATATTGACAACGAGAATAACTTTTTCGCACTTATGAACGCCGTCAACGCCATGGCGGAAAAGTACGGAATGCCGGTCATTTATTCCACGCATCCGAGAAGCAAGAAATATATCGAGGCAAGAGGATTTATATTCCACAAGAATGTAAGGAGTCTTCCGCCTTTTGGATTTTCCGATTATAACAACCTGCAGATAAATTCTTTCTGCGTGGTTTCCGACAGCGGAACACTTCCGGAGGAAAGCTCGTTTTTTCATTCCTTTCCGGCAGTCTGCGTAAGAACCAGCACAGAACGTCCCGAAGCGCTCGATAAGGGAAACTTTATTATAGGAAGCATAACAACCGAGCAGGTTTTGCAGGCGGTTGAACTTGCGACACAAATGCAAAAAAACGGGGATCACGGACTGGATGTTCCGAATTATACTGACACAAACGTAAGCACGAAGGTTGTTAAGCTTATACAGAGCTATACCGGAGTTGTGAATCATATGGTCTGGAGAAAGAAGTAATGAGTCATATAAAGACCCGCCTACCGCACATTACAAATCATTATTCTTTACTGCCGAGTTTTTTATAAAAAACTTTTCCTGGTATTAACGATATGAAGCCGAAGAAAGTGATTGATTTTGGAAATGCATAAAAAAATATCAGATAATCAGCTTTTACTGAATAAAATATTTTTGGTTTTGCTGGATTCGGTTATTGTAATAACTGCGAGCTTACTCGGATTGTTGCTAAGGTTCGATCTTGACATCGACAATCCGTTTTTTCACTTATACGTTAGTTCTGTGCTGAACTACCTGCCGATTAATATAATAGTAACTGTTTTGGTTTTTCGACTGTTCAGATTGTACCAGAGCCTATGGATTTTTGCGGGAGTAACTGAGCTAATTAATATTTTTTCCGCTTGTGTCATCACTTCCGTTTTAAACTGTATAGGTATGATACTTTCGGGATTTCCGGTTCCGAGAAGCTATTATTTTCTCTTTATGGGCGTACTTATAATGCTTGTTATGGCAAGCAGATTTGCATACCGGCTTTTAAGATATTTATTGAAAAAGCCGAAAAACAACGGGAAATATTCAAGAGTTATGATAATTGGCGGCGGTGAGGCAACCAATGTTATTATCAAGGAGATAAAATCGAGCAGCCGCATAATGAATACGGTCGTAAAGTGTATAATTGACGATAATCCTGAAAAGCAGGGTAAATATATACAGGGAATAGAAGTTGTCGGTACCAGGGAGAACATAATAGAAGCGGCAGAATATTATAAGATTAATGAAATTATAATAGCGATGCCCTCTGTTTCGAGAAAGATTGTAAGCGAAATCGTAGAGATCTGCAAGGTGACAAATTGCCGGCTGAAGATTCTACCCGGGATTTATCAGCTTATGAATGGTGAGGTCTTTGTAAGCAAGCTCAGAGACGTTGAAATCGAGGATTTGTTAGGCAGAGACCCTATAAAGGTTGAGCTATGCTCAATTAAGAACTATGTTAAAGATAAGGTGGTAATGGTTACAGGCGGCGGCGGTTCAATCGGCAGCGAGCTTTGCAGGCAGATAGCCTCTTTCGATCCGAAAAAGCTGATTATCGTCGATATTTATGAAAACAACGCTTATGACATTCAACAGGAGTTAAAAGCAAAATACAGCGGACTGGATATCGTTACTCTGATCGCATCTGTTCGCAATTCGCTCAGGATAGAAAAGATATTTGAGGAATACCGCCCGAACATCGTATACCACGCTGCCGCTCACAAGCATGTTCCTCTGATGGAGTCAAGCCCCAACGAGGCTATAAAAAACAATGTATTCGGCACTTTGAATACCGTAATTGCCGCTGATAAATACGGTACGGAACGATTTGTTATGATTTCTACCGATAAAGCGGTAAATCCGACGAATATTATGGGTGCGTCAAAGCGAATCTGCGAGATGATAATTCAGACCTACAACAAAAAATCAAAAACGGAATTCGTAGCGGTCAGGTTCGGAAACGTTCTCGGTTCAAATGGGAGCGTGGTTCCTCTGTTCAAAAAGCAGATAGCCGCGGGAGGTCCGGTAACCGTCACACATAAGGATATCATCCGCTACTTTATGACAATACCCGAAGCGGTTTCTCTTGTTTTACAGGCAGGCGCGTACGCAAAGGGTGGCGAGATTTTCGTGCTTGAAATGGGCGAGCCGATGAAGATTATCGACCTTGCGGAAAACCTCATACGTTTATCAGGTTATAAGCCTTACGAGGATATTTCTATCGAGATAACCGGTCTACGTCCTGGAGAGAAGCTCTATGAGGAGCTTTTGATGAAGGAAGAGGGGTTGCAGGACACAGAAAACAGACTTATTCATATCGGAAGACCGATTAAAATGGACGAGGAAGAGTTTCTTAAAAAACTGGATGTCCTATACAAATCCTGTTATGAGGAAGCTGCCGATATAAAGGAACAGATAAAAAGTATTGTGCCGACATATGTAATAAACGGAGATAATTAAAACAAACACCAATAAAACTCAGCCATTTTTCCGGCGGATTTTGACTGAAAAAAGCATTTACGCCGGAGATGGGAAAGCTATATGAAGGAGAAACCGAAAAAGATAATAAAATGGAGTCTTTTTGCCCTCGCTTCGCTTCTGCTGCTCTCGATACTGACAGTATTGATTTTTGGTATAATAATGTACAGCAAGGTTTACGAGGGTATACCTTATGTGGAAAAAAGCGGGGGATATTCCTGGCCGGAGCTGGACGAGAGCGAGATTATTCCGATAGAGGGTTCCGTTGATGAGGATGAATCGCAGAACGAGACGGGAGATGAAGTATCGGTTGAAGACGATACTTCAGAAAATGACGGGAACAATAATGATGACAACAAAGGGAACAAGGGCAGTTCCGGTGTGGCAAAAGAAACGCCGATATATATCGTCGAGCCAATAGATAAAACTATAATAAACGTTTTGCTCATAGGCAGGGATGTATACTCCTCGTCGGGTGGAAACGGACGCAGCGACAGTATGATGGTTTTATCATACAATAAGAACACCGGTAAGGTAAGCATTAACTCATTACTTCGGGATTCACTTGTTCCTATCGAGAACCATGGATGGAACAGGCTTAACGCTTCTTATTCCTGGGGCGGAGCAGGTCTTACGATAAATACTATCAATGATGTTTACGGCTTGGATATCCAGCATTACATAAGCATTGATTACAATGGATTTATAAACCTGATAGATAAAATCGAGGGTGTAACGGTATTTGTTTCGAAAAAAGAAGCTGATTATATGAACAGAAATTACGGTAAAAACTATACAGAGGGCGAGGTTAGTTTTGACGGCAAAATGGCTTTGGAATTTGCCCGCATACGCAAAGGGCTCGGTGACGATTGGGGAAGGACGGAGCGTCAGAGACGCATAATTGTAGCGGCAATGAACAAAGTGCTTGAACTCGATAATGTAGGAGACATAGTCACACTCATTAATGATAACATTCGGTTTGTAAAGACAAATTTAAGCTCCGGTACAATTATTTCTCTCGCATATGATTTCTTCGATAAGAATAATTCGAATATAGAAACAGATGTAATTCCGGCAAAGGACACTTGGTACTATGCCACTTATAGAGGCATGTCAATTATAAAAATCAATTTCGATGAAAACAAAAGAATACTTCACGAAAGAATCTACCGGTGATATCTTTATAATTTCGTCAGTACGGTACATATGTCCCTACATCATTTAATATGCCAACAACCTCGTTGTAAGGCATTGAGTATCGCTGAGAAAGGTAACGCACCCCGGCGCTGAGCTCACCGTCCGGTCCTCCTATTTGTGTAATTATAACCTTTGCCATTGCGGGGTTGGGATTTTTGATGTTTACAGGGTATTGCAGTGCTTTAGTATATGTCCACATAGGTCACGCCTCTCTTTCATTTTGCCACGGCCATGGGCCTTGTACCCAGGTCCAGGAAGGACCGCTGGCGCTGAAAAAAGTTATCGGACCGTAGGTCTTTTCATACTTAGCCAATAAATCTTTATGCTCCTTAACCGCTTTTTCATAAAATGCCAATGCCATTTTATTTGTCGGATGTCCGTCAAGATAAAGGGCTGCTTCATTTACTGCAAAAGAGATTATCTGGAGCTTTTTTAGTGCCTGTGCTCTTTCGTTATTCATTTTCCTGCTCCTTTTTCGCCTAAAAAAGGCAGATCAAGCGCTTTGAATATTGTTCCCCTGCTAAAACCGGTTTCATTATCATAAAGATTATTGAAAGGCTGATAAGGAACATACGCCATTGCGAGCGAAATTCGGCTTGGGAAGGAGTGTTCCTCCAGCAAATTTTCGATCAACTCGCCATTTGGTACAAAATCATTTAAAGGTTCAAATTCCATCGATGTTATATAATCTCCTTTTATACAAAATCGTAAAATCGGGCAGGCGAAAAGCCTGCTGACTTCATCGTTATCATTATATGCGTCCGGTCCTTTTTCGACAGCGTATGAACAAAGGAATACGACTGTATTTAAACTGAATTTATCGATGACGGTAAAAAAACCGCCACAGGCTCTTATTTGAGCTTGCGGCGGTATTTCTTGTTTACTGTACGCCTTATTCGGCGGTTGTTGCTTTCTCCACATCGTTTTCCTCGGAATTCTCGAATGAAGGATTATCCTCAGCAGAAGTGATTTCCTCGGCAGGAGTGATTTCCTCAGCAGGAACTTTTTCCTCGGCAGGAGCGATTTCCTCGGCAGGAGTGATTTCCTCGACAGGAGCGATTTCCTCAGCAGGAGCGATTTCCTCGGCAGGAGCGATTTCCTCGGCAGGAGCGGTTTCCTCAGCAGGAGTGGTTTCTCTGGCAGGAGTATCTCCCTCCTCAAGCAGTGCTTTTATGGAAAGGCTTACTCTGTTTTTCTCAAGATCGATTGCAGTTATCTTTGCGGTTATACTGTCCCCGATTCTGAGAACCGAAGCGGGATTTCCCACCGGTTTCAACGCTATCTGAGTATTGTGAATAAGACCGTCGACACCCGGAATTATCTCTGCGAATGCGCCGAATGGCATAAGGCTTACAACCTTCGCGTCCACAATATCGTCAACCTTGTATTTATTTTCGAAAATTCTCCATGGATTGTTCTCTTCGGTTTTGTAGCCGAGTGAGATATGCTTTTTTTCGGTGTTGATATTCTTGATAAAAACATCAATCTCGTCGCCGATGTTAAACAACTCCGAAGGAGGTTTAAGTCTGCCCCACGAAAGCTCGGTGATGTGAACCATTCCGTCGACCGGTCCGATATTTACAAAAACACCATAATTCGTAATCGAGCGAACCGTTCCTTTGAACTTCTGTCCAACCTCTGCGGTTGCAAAAAATTCTTCTGACTCCTTTTTATGAATCGAACGCTCCGCGTTTCTTATAGAACCGACTGCACGCTTGCGTTGCTCGTTTATCTCGATGATCTTGATTTTTACCTTTTGGCCCTTGAGAGACTCAAGCGAGCCGTCCCTGGGAACTCCGGACTGTGATGCGGGAATAAACACCTTTACGGATTGCACATATGCGATCAACCCGCCCCTGATAACATCCCTGACCGTACCACAAAGTATACTGCCCTCCTCAGCCGCTTGTTGAATGACCTGCCAGTTTTTACTCGCGTCAAGCCTTTTCTTGGAAAGAGTGACGATACCTTCAACGTCGTTGAATTTTATGCATACAACTTCAATCTTGTCGCCGACATGGAATTCCCTCTCAAGGTCAACACCGCTCTCTGAAGTAATCTCATCGTATGGTAGTATACCCGTGTGTTTGATTCCCAAGTCTACATGAATCTCCGAGGGACTTACCGATGTGATGACCCCGGTTACCCTTTCCCCTGTATTTAAAGTTTTAAAGGACTGATCGAGCATTTCAGCAAAGCTGAGTTCGTCATTGGTGATTTCTGTCATTGTTTGTATAACCTCCTGTATTATGCTGCCCGGAGTTGAAGCTCCCGCAGTTATAGCTATTTTTTTTGCTTTTTTGAAAAAGTGCGGGGGATAATCCAAAAGCTCTCCTGCAGTTTCAATGTGAATTGCTGCTTTACAGTTGTTTATAGCGATATCATACAGCTTTGCCGTATTAGAGCTGGAGGCTCCTCCGACAACAACGACAAGGTCATTGTCTGCCGACAGGGACAGTATTTCTTTTTGTCTTTCATCGGTCACACTGCATATTGTATCAAATATTCTCGAATTTGTATATAGATATTTTATGAATTTTTGGCATTTTTCCCACTGGTTAATATTGTAAGTCGTCTGTGCGACAAGTATTATATTCTTATCTTCAGGCGGGTTTTTCGGTATTCCGCTTTGTAATTCCTCGAAATCGGAAAATACAAGAACTTCGCATTCCGCAAAGCTCCTGATTCCCTGAACCTCCGGGTGATTCTCATCGCCCATAATGATTATAAGCGAATCCTTAGGTTGTGTTGCGACTATTTTGTATATCTTTTTCACATAAGGGCAGGTCGCATCGATATAGCACACATCATTCGTTTCAAGATATTCATAAACCTGTTTAATAACTCCGTGCGTCCTTATGATTGCCACGGAGTTTTTATCCCAATCAACCGTTTCAATGGTTTCCGGGTCAATAATCCTTACACCACGGCGTTTTATGGAATCGGTAAAGGTTCTGTTGTGGATTATTTCGCCTATTGAAATAACGTTTCTTGCGTTTTCCGTTTTGCCAAGCTCATCCTCAAGCAGCGTAACGGCACGCTTAACCCCAAAACAGAAACCGCTGCTTTTTGCAAGTGTAATCTCAGCCATGCTCTACATCGCTCTTTTCTGACTTCATTCCTTCAAAAGGGATACAAACCCTTGAAAATAAAAACACGGCAATATCCTTGCTTCGGGAATTTTCGCAGCAGTTCAGATATTCCGAAGCCGGAATCGCCTTTCCGATAACAATAACGGTTTTCTTGAACAATCTGGGGCGTAATCTTTTTGTGATTATCGAAACCGGGAGTATGAGTGCATTGGTTTTTACCGCTAACAAACCGATACCGCCCTGAGCTTGTTCGGGGCGGGGGATTACTCCCTTTATTCTGGTACCTTGAGGGAATATGCTCACACAATCACCGTCGCTGACAGCCTGCGTTATTGTCCGTATTGAGGAGATGTCCGTGCTCCCCCTGTTAATTGTGATAACCTTGACGCGGCGGAACAACCAGCGGTAAAAACCGAATCTTACAAGTGATGAGCGTGCTACAAACCGCTGCGTATGCTTAAGAGCGTATGCGATCAATACGGGATCGATATATGACGAATGGTTAGCACAGGCGATATAATTCTCCGAAGGCTCGTTTTCTCTGCCGACAACTTTTATTCTGTACAATAGCTTAAAAAACGGTATCAGTAATATTTTAAGTGCTCTGTAAAACATCTATATCAACTTTTCGTTTATAATTTTCTTTAATGCTTCGAAATTTTCCTCAATACTCATTCCGGAATTGTCATGTATGATAGCGTCGTCCGCGGGTATTGCCGGCGCGATCTGCCGCTCTCTGTCGTTTTTGTCCCGTTTCATCATATCGGAGAGAACATCCTCATATTTTACATCATAACCCTTGGCTATAAGCTCGTTATAACGTCGGCGTGCCCTTGTTTTATCATCGGCATACATGAAAATTTTTACCTGCGCGTCCGGTAGAATAACGGTTCCTATATCCCTGCCGTCCATAATTGTATTGTTCTCGTCGGCAATCATACGCTGCAGCTCCAAAAGAAAGCTGCGAACCTCGGGAATTTTTGATACATCGGAGGCATATTTTGTAATCTCGGGCGTGCGTATCTCATCTCCGATTTTACGGCCGTTAAGATATACCACTCCGCCGCCATCGATGAGCTGCATTTTAATGTTTATTTCGGGCAGAAGTGCGATAATTCCATTTAAGTCATCGGCTGCTACTCCTTTTTTGGCACAATACAATCCTATCGTGCGGTAAAGAGCACCGGTATCTATATATACAAAACCCATATCTTTTGCCAGAAGCTTTGCCATTGTGCTTTTTCCCGATCCGGAAGGTCCGTCCAAAGCGATTTTGACAGTCGTTTTTTTCATAAACTCATTCACCTGACTACAAAAATTTGATCAACTATATTATATAACATTTTTACTATTTTTGCAACAGTATTTTGTCTATATTGGCAAATCTGATATCTGCTTGGTAATAATTTCTGTAAAAACAACCAAAATGATAATAAAAACCCCGATTTCACACAGAAAACGGGGTATTTATCAATTAAATAATGTTGACGAAAGCGACCCTTTATTATTTCTCGTCCGTTTCGATGCACTTTTTGCAGGGACCGAATTCGGGCTTGCCGCAGCAGGCGATGCCCTCGTTTATATCTATATCAAAATCGAGCGAGACTGGTACTTCCACACAAAAGAGCTGTGTTATTGTAAACACGCACTTTTCACCGGCTTTACGGTAGTCGCTCATATCAACGCACTCACATCCGGGTTTAATCTTTGTATCAATACAAAATACTTTGGGTTCTCCGTGCTTGCACTCGGGTTTTACACATACCTGTGTCTGCGCTTTTATAAGCTGATTTACAACTAAATCTTTTTTGCGTTTTTCAAATTGTTCAGACATGATAATATTCCTCCCGATACATAATATGTCGTATCGAGTCGGAATTGCTACAAGAATACGAGTAACTTTATATTGATATAGGAATTAAGCGAACTGGAACGTAGGTGTTGTTAATTACAAACTGGACAGATCTGTTTCTATACATACGGCAAACGGCTTATTTATTGCCATAAAAAAACTCCGTAAAAACAAATAAATCCTTGAAAACACTTGATATATCAAGCACTTACAAGGATCAAACATATGGAGCTGGTGGTGGGATTTGAACCCACGACCTATTGATTACGAATCAATTGCGCTACCACTGCGCCACACCAGCAGGGAAAAAACACTAAAAAGCGTTTAAAAAAGAACCAAAAACAGGCGATAATATATGAGTTCCCGCTCTTTTCCTTATAGCCTCAAGCATTATAACAGATTGATTATTGCTTGTCAATAATTTTTGCAGCTTCTATAAGCACTTCTTTTTTATTATCCAGCCGGCGGGAAATCACTTTGTCGAGCAGCTCTTCAAGCACTTCTCCAATCTCTGATTTCGAAAAGCCCAGAGAAGCTATATCGTTACCGTTGACAGCAAGCATAGAAAGCGAATAGCATTCGCCGCTATCCAAAACGCTCTTTACACGTGAAAAAGAGCCTTTTTCTTTGTAAAAAGTCTCGCGAAAAAGAGCGATATCGAGTGTATTTGCCTGGTTTTTTCGCAGGTATTTCTTTATTTCGACATCACCGAAAGGTATCGGCTCGCTGCTGATAAGTGCTTTTACGGTTTTTATTGTAAAATTGTCCGCCTTGAGTCTGTGAAGGCAATTTTCCGCTTCCGTTTCTCCTTCGAAAAGTGAGGCAAGCCTGAAAAGATGCTTTGGCAGTTCTCCGAGGTTAGCTTCAGGCAAACGCATTTCGGGCATTATCAGCTTAAAAACAGGTAGAAAATCACGCAAAACCTTGTCGAAATTATTGCCGTCAAGCATGCTGATCAGCTCATTGTAAATCCGTTCAACGGAAATGTTTTTCAATAAATGAGAGTAATGGAACATTGCCGATTTTGTTTCGTTCTCAATCTCAAAACCTAAAACGGACGAAAAACGAAGCCCGCGCATTATTCTTAGCGCGTCCTCAGAAAAACGCTCGGCAGGTTCACCAACCGTTCTTAACACTCTGTTTTCGAGGTCGGAAAGACCGCCGAAAAGGTCAACTAAACCGCTTTTTGGCGAATAAGCGAGCGCATTGACTGTAAAGTCACGCCTTTTAAGATCCTCTTCGATGGAATCTGTGTAAAAAACACAATCGGGACGGCGGTTATCGGAATACGTACCCTCCGTTCGCATGGTGGTTATCTCATAAGGGACATGATCTATAACGAGGGTAACTGTCCCGTGACGGATTCCTGTATCTATGGCGGTATATGAGGAAAAAATCTGTTTTACCTGTGCGGGAGTGGCGTTTGTTGTAAAATCGGTATCGTGAACGTCAAGGCCGAGAAGCCTGTTCCGCAGTGAACCGCCTACAATATACAAAGAAAACCCGGAATTTTCTAAAGAGGCAAGTATAAAATCAGTTACCGGATCAAGCTGCAAGAACATATTATGCATCCTCCTTTTTTTCATTCTATCATAAAATGTAATATTTGAAAATAGATATTTTTCAGTACAGCGGTATTAATCGGATCGATAAGCACATAGAAATGCAACAGGTGATTTTTTTGAAAAAGAACACATGGCATCTGATCATTATAATTCTATGTTCAGCGCTTGCTCTTTTAGCGGATATTCTTGTTCCGGTTTCGATACCGGATACAGGCACCGTGAATGACTTTGAAATCGAGCTTTCGTGTACAAGCATCGACGCGATATCCAAAAACACGGGATCAGAGATAATAAACTATGATTTTATAAGGGGCATCTGGTTTTCGCAGTTTGATATGCAGCCTGTTTTTACAGAGAAGGGTGTTCAGCGCAATGAGCAGAGCTATACGGATCTCGTGAGTAAAATGCTTTTGAATATTAAGAATAACGGTTTTAACACAGTGTTTTTGCAGCTTCGGCCTAACGGGGACAGCATGTATGCTTCCGATATTTTCCCCGTTTCAAAATATGTTAGCGGTAGTTACGGGCAGGAGCTTTTTTATGATGCGGTTGGGATTTTTACGGATCTGGCTCATAAGGTCGGCATCTCAGTTCATGGCTGGATAAATCCCCTACGGCTTATGAAAACAAACGAGATAGAATCGATCGATGACCGATTTATTATAAAGCAGTGGTATAAACAGCAAAATGGCAGAGTGATTGCAGTCGGGGACCGCTTGTACCTGAACCCCGCTTATACGGAGGTCAGAGGGTTGATTACAGACGGAGTTTCGGAAATTATGGAGCGGTACGATATGGACGGCATCCATATGGATGATTATTTTTATCCGACAACCGATGCTGATTTTGACGCCGTTGAATTCGCTTCGAGCGGATTTGATGTGCTGGGAGATTTCAGGCGTGACAACATAAATCTCTTGGTAAAAGGTATCTATCAGGCAGTAAAGACCTCAAACAGCGACGCTCGGTACGGAATCGCTCCTGCGGGAAACCTGTATTCCCTGCGTGAGGGGTATTACGCTGATGTTAATCTTTGGTGCTCGCAAAAAGGTTATATCGATTATATAATGCCGCAGCTGTATTTCGGGTTTCTCAACAAAAGCTGTCCGTTCGACATAATCCTTTCCGACTGGGTGGATGCGGTTACCGAGCCGGAGGTAAGGCTTGTTATAGGGCTTACCGCCGCAAAGGCAGTTATGGCGGTATCGGGTGAGATCGATGTTTATGCCGGAACTGAGGAAGGAAAAAACGAATGGATTAATAATAAGGATATTCTACGAAGAAGCCTTATTGCGATATATGAGGAGAAAAAAGCGTCAGGCTACTGTATTTTCTGTTATCATTACCTGTTTGACGTACTTACCGGTGAGGTAAACCCGGATTTCGCGCAGGAAAGGAAAAATATCGGTAAACTGTTTGTAAATAACAATTGACAAGCCGCATTTCGACATATAGAATATGAATATAAGATTTATAGTTTTAAAATTGCTGTTATTTTGAGCGGAGGAGTATAATTGCGTTATAAAGTTGCTGTATGTTTATTGCTTGCTATAATATTATCGGTTTTTTCAATTGTGCCGAAAATCGAAGCTGTTGACGAAAATAACGCATTGACCTTGCTGGGTGCGACAATAAACCCCGAATTGGGAGCGCTGCGTTTCGGAGCAAGGTACACCTCTTCACGCCTGCTTGAAGACTCGTCGGTCGTTTCGATGGGAATATTGATCTGTCCGATGGATTCACTTAATAACGAGCTTGCGTTTATGCCCGATGGAAATCTGGAATCGGGTATTGAGAATTTACGCGCTCAGGGAATAAGTAATTACTTGGGTAAAAAGGGGTTTTCGAGCTACTCCTACATAGACTATTACGTTACCAAAAGCGGGATAACAATTGATTCGGTCGATACGGTATTTGCGGTGAGGGCTTATCTTGGATATATGTTGTCGGGAGAGCTTTATTATACCTATTCGGAAACAATAACACGATCATACAAAACGGTATTTGAAAAGAGCTTTCCGGGAGAAAAAATACGTGTCGGGGAGGCTGCAGATGATTATATGAAGGGCATCTGGATATCGCAGTATGACATGAACGCACTGTATGTAAATAACGGTGTTCAACGTGAAAAAAGCTCCTATATCGCACTTGTGAGAAAAATGCTGCAAAACATCAAGCACGATGGTTTCAATACTGTTTTTCTGCATATGCGACCGTTCGGAGACAGTATGTATGAGTCGCAGTTTTTTCCCGTATCTCTGTACGTTAAAGGGAGCAGCGGAACATCGATAAGCTATGATCCGATAAAGATTTACATAGAAGAAGCGAAATATGCGGGGATTTCGGTACATGCTTGGATAAACCCGCTTCGGTTGCAAACAGTCACGGAGATGAACTCCGTAAGCGATAAATATCTTACAAAACAATGGTATAACGCAAAAAATGACAGGATCGTAGAGGTAGAAGGCAGACTATACCTTAACCCGGCATATCAGGAAGTCATCGGGCTGATATGCAACGGAGCGGCTGAGATTCTTGACAAATATGATGTTGACGGAATACATATAGATGATTATTTCTACCCGACCACGAGTGCATCGTTCGATTCGGCAGCGTTTGCAAAAAGCGGATATACCTCGCTTTCCGAGTTCAGGGAGAACAATATAAATATTCTTGTAAAAAGTCTTTATAACACAACGCATTCAACAGATAAAAGCGCGGTTTTCGGAGTATCACCTGCGGGCAATCTTACTTATCTTCGTTCCACTTATTTTATCGATGTCGCCAAATGGTGCAGTGAGGACGGATTTATAGATTATATACTGCCGCAAATTTATTTCGGATTCCTGCATGGCTCCTGCCCGTTTGCAGAGACTGTTGATGAATGGGCGTCGCTGGTAACCAATCCAAAAGTAAAGTATTATGTAGGTCTGTCAGGCGGAAACGCTTTTAACGCATATAACGGGGTTATAAACGCATGGGCGGTTACGGTTGAGGGAAAATACGAATGGATAAATAACAAGGATGTGCTTAAACGCTCATTTGAGTATATTTTTGAGAGTAAATGGGCAGATGGATATTGCTTTTTCTGTTACCAGTACTTATATAACCCGAAAACCGGAGAACCTACACCGAACCTTGCGGAAGAATATTCAAATTTCCTTCCCGTTGTAACAAGCAGCACGAAATAATAAAAACGCAAAACGCTTTTTATGGTGTTTTGCGTTTTTTAAGTTTTACGATAACAAAGGGTGCAGTTGTTTGCCCTGAACAGCCGATTCAAACGTGCTCTCTATTTTATCGAAGTCGCAAACAAGAGACGTCGGCTTCTCTACAGCATTGTCCTGTCCGAATGGCACAAAATAAATGTTTTTCTTTTCAAGTGTCATCGCAATATTGAATAGGTTGGCGCTGAGCCCGTCATTGGTTGCAAGCCCGATAATAACCGGAAGGCGGTTTCTGAGCTGTGCTTTGACGCACATTGTAACCGTGCTATCTGTTATACCGTTGGCTATTTTAGCAAGTGTGTTTCCGGTACACGGAGCTACTATTAAAGCATCATATTTACCTTTTGTTATTTTTTCCTCTGCTTCCATTATGGAACTAATTATTTTCTCCCTGCAAATCTCGCCGACTTTTCTACTCAGTACAATCGCTGTGCCGAAGCGGGTGTCAGTCACCGCCGTTATCTCGGAGAAAATAGGTGTTATAGAATGTTTTTCTGCCAGAAGCCCGAGCACATTCAACGCTTTGTCATGCGTGCAGAATGACCCGCATATGGCATAAGCCAGCTTCAAATCAAAGAACTCCTTCCTGCTTGAGAATGATATTTACCGTCTTATATATTATACTACCCGCCGTTTCGGGCGCAACTTTTCCGGGCAGCGATAACGCCTGTATGACATTCAAACCGCATTTTTCTGCGGCTGAAAAGTCAATTCCGCCCGGTTTTCCGGCAAGGTCTATTATCAGAGTTCGAAAATCAACACAATCGAGAATGGATTCGTTTAAAATGACTGCCGGAACGGTATTGAAAATCACATTTGCATCCGATACTACCTCACTTAAAAGACGCATATGTACCGCTCTGTATGAGGAGGATTCGCATAACGCAAGGTCACTATCCTTTCTTGCGCAAACGGTAACATGGCAACCTAAGCCCTTTAACCGTTCCGCGAGCGCTTTCCCGATACGACCGTACCCCAGAATCACCGCTTTGGCTCCGTGCAATGTTATCGGCATTTTATCGAGAGCAATCGCTATCGCTCCCTCCGCGGTAGGGATTGCATTTAGGATTTTCAGCTCCTCCCTTTCATAATAATCATAACTGTTCGGTCGGCAGAAGTTGATCATGCCCCCACAGAGTATTTGTTCATCGGATACATGGCAAAAAATCTCACTGAGCGGGATTTTTTCGTCATGCAGCGGCGTGTTGACATTTTCATCGTCAACCGAACAGGGTAGCGGAAGTATTACAGCGGAAGAACCGTGTATACAATCCGCAGGTGTCCTGCACTTTGTTACTGCGGAAAAATCACCGCAATACAGATCAAATCCATGCACCGCTGTTTCTATTCCGTTTTCGGAAAACATCCTTGCAGCTACAAGCTGTCTTAAATCTCCTCCTATAATTGAAATTTTTACATTATCAGACATATATGACTCATTTCCCCCGTGTTATTTACTTTCGGATAAGTATTTATATTTACAGTATATTAAACCGGGCGGTTAATGGTAACAAAATAACAACTAATTAATCTCTTAAATAATAAAAAACCGCCATTCCGATACCGGTTCATAAAAGAAACGGCGGGAAATGACGGATTTTTTATTCGGAGCTTATTTTTTTATTAAAACCATTCTGGTGCCGATTTTCGGCATATCGTTTTCGTCAAAGGTGTTAGGGTTCGCTGCCTTTATGGCGCTTGGGTTTACATAATACTTTTTCGCAATAGTCCATAAAGAATCGGTTTTGCTCGGGTAATAATACACAACGGAATAGCTCTCTTTTTCTTTTGCGAGAGGGTCTTGACTTATTATTGTCGAGATAAATGTTTTCATCTCTTCTGTATATGCTCTAATTTTAGCGTTGATGATGATTCTGAGTGAAATGTTACCGTCTGACATCATCGTCGAGGTATAATCAAACGGATACAGCGAGACCTCGATAGAACCGACACCCATTGGAAAATCAGCTGTGATGAATTCACTGAACTCACCCGTAAAATCAAAGCTTTCGACTCCCTCATTCGTCAGACCCAAAATCGAGACCGTATAAGTACCGCTGATTACGACACCTCCCTCACTTTGTTCGGCTTTTAATTCATTTATTGTTATATCGGTGTCGAACAAAGGAGCGATAATGGTTCTATCAGGCGTAATCTCCGTATCTATGGCAAATGTGCGATCGAATTCTGTGGCTGCCATCAAAAGATTAACTGTTGCATTTTCAGTTTTATGTAAACAATCCGAGGAGAACATATCCGTTGCGACGGTTTCATTTACCTTTTCCGCGATTGCAGCTTTTGCAAATGCCGTGAATTCGGCTCTTATTACTCTGTTCTCGCCATAGGTATCCAGCTCGATCGATAGTTTTTCCTTTGGAACCGAGAGCGAAACGGAAATCCTGTTTTCTTCATTGATATCAAGATTGCTCATGGTCATGACGAGAGGCAGTATTTTAGTTGACATAATCAATTCGTTGTCGGAATTTTCCGCCTCATACAGCAGCTTAATAACCGCATTTGTTTTAATATGCGCGTCATTTCCCGTAACCGTTACCTGAGGAGGCTGCAACCGGATGTTCCCATAAACGATTTCACCAACGGATTTTTCGTTCTGCATAAGCGGAATCTCTTCCTCAAAATCAAATTCTTCGTTATAGGGTTTAAGCTTTTTTTCATAGCTTATTTCGACCGTCTTGTAGAATGTGTTGTCGCCGCTTTCGGTGTCTGCCGTTTTCATAACGGTACTGGCGAATACATCAAGGTTCAGTTCTACCCTTGATTTGATGATGAATTTTCTCGGACTGAGCATTTTACAGGAAATATGTGCGCAGCGTGTAGTCACCTCCGGAACGGGGTCCACGCTGTTTTGCATCGGGACATCGAAGTTATGAGTAAAGTCCTTTTCAAACACAGCGCTCTTAACCTTGTTCTTGTAATCGGTTTCATATATCATATTGCAAATGATTTTACCGACAACAACGCATTTTTCACCGTTTATCTCGCTGCTTTCTATAACCGGCACACAATCCACTCTTATAAGTCTTGAGATATCGGGACAATAATCAGGCAGAGAGCTCTCAAGCTCTAAATCCTTGTCAACAGTTGTGTGCAGCAACCGTTTAGGAATATAGATTTCCCTTACTGAAGTTTTTATTATAATCGCATCCTTTCGCTTTTTTGTTTAATTTATATGTAGCCAAAATCGATAATATGAATAAACTATATTGTAAGGCAATGATTTCATAAGGCGTTAATTTATACTGATTTTGATGTAATAAAAAGGTCATTCCGCCGGCGGGGAGCGACGATTGCTTTTTTACATAATTAAATTACATATCGCCGGAGAAAAGGATAATGCTATGAGGTGCACGGGAAAAACGATAGGTGTTGCCGCTTTAACCTTCGGTGGGGGAGTTTTATTGTGCGCCTTACTGCCGTCGGGTGTTCTTGTATGTGTTCAGGCGGCGATTATAGTCACAACGGGTTTTTTTCTGTTCTGTAAATAGAGTAAAAGAATAATTATACGGGAGAACCGCCTGTCCGACGATAAGCGGAAAAGTCTCTCTTTTTGAATTTATATGTTTCGTCGGAGAATAGGGAAAGAGTATATGAGAATCTATGTCATCAAGCCGCCGCGTTTCTTACGTCCTCTGTTCAGGGCACTGTTCGGTAAAAAAAAGGAGAAATAACGCTTTGGCAATACAAAATAAAGGTTGTACGGTCAAGGTATAGTAAAAGAAAATCCTTTGCTATACCTTATACTTTTTATGTCATAAAAGAAGTTAAATTTATGCATTCTGTATATTGACAATCAGATGATTTGCGTATAGAATGCATACAGCAGAGTAAAGATCTGTGCGTCAAGTGTTGGCCGTACGGGGAGTTGACGGTCAAACGAAAAACCATTTGCAATATGCATATGGTTTGCGGTACAGGTTTTGCATCCCGCTGCAGCAATTATAAAAATACTGACTGTATGCATTTCTTTGCAAGTATTTGCAAGCATACGATTTGCGGAAGTCTGTGTTGTGCAAGCTAATATCAGCGTTTGTAAAAACGCCTTTCTTGCTATTTTGCTGTATGTGGCGAAATAATTGGAGAGGTGTATTTTTTATGAAAAAGCTAAACACAAAAACTCTTGTTTTCTTGTCCATGCTCACAGCATTGAGCATAGTTTTCGCAAGGCTGCTCTCAATAACGGTAGATCCCGCAACACTGAGGATTTCCCTTACCAATGTCCCTGTAATTCTCGCTTCTCTGTGGTTCGGACCTATAGCGGGAATTTCTGTGGGTTTTATATCGGATTTTATCGGTGCTACGTATCTGTCTCCGTTCGGATGGAATCCATTGTTAGCGCCTACATCGATTATTGTCGGGTTGGTTCCCGCGCTGATCAAGCGTTTTTTTCTGAAGAAAAAAAGCTTAGTGAATATGCTTCTTATCACATTTGTAACCAATTCATTCGGGACGATAGCATATTCATCTTTTGCTCTTTCAAAAATGAGCGGAGCTACATTCGTTTCGGTGCTGATAATCAGAGCACCTGTTTATGTTTTAATCGCTGCTCTGGAAGCGGTATTGATATATTACCTTTCAAAGACCGGGCTTGAGAGCAGATTGTTAAAAGATATGAGCGAGTGGGATAAAAAATGAACTACGAAGAAGCGATGAAGTATATCCATAAAATATCATGGTTGGGCAGTAAACCGGGGCTTACAAGAACCCGGGAGCTGTTGGCATATATGGGAAATCCGGAGAAAAAGCTGAGATTTATCCATATAGCCGGAACAAATGGAAAAGGTTCTGTTTCGGCGATGATCGCTTCAGTACTAAGTGCAGCAGGCTATAAAACAGGGCTGTATACCTCCCCGTATATAGTTTCTTTTAACGAAAGGATGCGTATCAACGGAATACCCATTTCAAACAGCCAACTTGCTGAACTGACGACATTCGTTTCGCAATATGCAGATAATATGCAGGATCTGTCGACCGAGTTTGAATTGATTACTGCGGTAGCATTTGAGTATTTTTACCGCAATAGCTGTGACATTGTGGTTTTGGAAACCGGAATGGGAGGGGAACTCGATTCCACCAATGTTATCGATACTCCGGAGCTTGCCGTTATTACCACGATAGATTATGACCATATGAACGTTTTAGGTTCGACAATGAAAGAGATTGCATATGCAAAAGCGGGAATTATCAAGAATGGCGGTAAAGTTGTGTTTTATGGCGGGAACCCGGTGGCGGAGGAAGTCATAAGAGAAAAGTATAAAAAAGAAAACGCCCAGCAGCTCAAT
>ENA-UOOM01001071-UOOM01001071.1-fermentation-metagenome-genome-assembly--contig:-NODE-1071-length-27737-cov-6.857163_pt1 | contig 27737 bp, 31 predicted proteins | sample MGYA00245781_ERZ724031 | MGnify/ENA primary metagenome ERZ724031 (study PRJEB28704, sample SAMN03018317) | fermentation metagenome | biome: anthropogenic terrestrial biome; feature: soil; material... | reverse complement strand
AGTATCAATGTTTAAGCCTCGGAAGAAACTGCGGCGTAGTTTCAACACACCGCTGCAACAAAGAAGCGGGGGACAAATTTCACCTCGTTATATTTACTCGTTATACAAGAAAAATGCTTTTGAACAGCTCAAACGGATGAGTTCATTTTCTTTAATAGTCCGTCCAGAACGGTCTGATATTTTATCAAAGTGCGTCGTTGTTTATCAGTACTGAAGTGATGAGCCTCCAGGTCGTAGCGAGTAATTAAGAGAGCGTTAAAAACCCTTTCTTCAAAACTCATGTTACCCGGTTTAAAATAACTGTTTAGTTTTTGAATAACATATTTTTCTTCTTCGCTTAACTTCATTGGCTTGGGCAAAGAAATTACCTCCTTTAGATTCCTATGTATTAATTAAAACCACCTTTTTAAAAAACTGCCCCTGGGGAAGCTGCCTTTATACCTTTCGCCCCATAATCAAAGTAATTAAAACCTAAAGCAATAATATGTTTTTTTGCGAAAAATAGTTCAGCAAAACTTTGTTTGTTAATGAAGTATTTTACACCTTGACTAATAGCCCACGGAAGTGATAGCATATTCTATAAATTTAAAAACAAAAAACGATGATCAGAAGAGTAATTGCTTTAGCTGTTTGGCAGAGAACCGGGGTATGCTGAAAACCTGGTATCAGTTGGGTAATGAAAGCCACCTGAGAGTTCCGGTGAAATATCCTAAGCGATAGCAAGCCGGACGGAATCCATCCGTTATTGGAATAGAGCCGGGCCTTGGCCAATCAGGGTGGTACCGCGGGAGCAACTCTCGTCCCTTACAGGATGAGGGTTTTTTTATTTATTATTAGGCTTTTGCAACTGCCCAAGTAAAGAAGGAGGAAAAATTAGATGGAACTGGAAAGAAGGATTCTGCATTTGCTGGAGAATAATGCACGTTTAAGCTGCAAAGCCATAGCTACCATGTTGGATGAGGATGAAGCGAGAATTAAAAATATTATCGAACAAATGGAAAAACAGAAGATAATACTGGGCTACAACACCATCATTAACTGGGAACTGCTGGGCAATGATGGAGTTACTGCCATGATTGATGTTAAAGTAACTCCGGAAAGGGAAGTGGGCTTCAATAGTGTGGCAGAAAAAATCTACCGCTATCCGGAAGTTCGCTGTGTTTATCTCATGAGTGGTACCTATGACCTCTCCGTGGTAGTAAATGGAGAAAGCATGAAGGATATTGCCTGGTTTGTCTCTCATAAGCTCTCCACCCTGGATCATGTGCAAAGCACTGTAACCCATTTTATTCTCAAGCGTTATAAACAGGAAAACTTTATTTTTGAGGAACCGGAAGAAGACAGAAGATTGGTGGTGAGCCCGTGAACAGTATGAAACGCTATATTTCCAATACGGTAGAATCCATACCCCCATCGGGGATTAGAAAGTTCTTCGATCTGGTTACCCAGATGGATGGGGTAATTTCCCTGGGGGTAGGAGAGCCGGATTTCGTTACCCCCTGGCATATACGAGAGGCTGGTTGTTATTCTCTGGAAAGAGGCTATACCATGTATACTTCCAACCAGGGCCTGTTGGAATTACGGGAAGAAATAGCCGCATATGAGAACCGGCGGATAGGGATAGAGTATTCACCGGAAAAAGAGGTGCTGGTCACGGTCGGTGTTAGTGAAGCAGTAGATTTGGCTATGCGGGCTCTGCTTGAACCTGGTGATGAAGTTTTGGTACCTGAGCCTTCTTTTGTCTCCTATGCGCCAGGAGCCACCCTGGCTTATGGCACTGCTGTGCCGGTTCCGACTTATGATATAGACCAGTACCGTTTGCGTCCGGATATTCTATCCCATTATATTACCCCCAGGAGTAAAATTCTGGTTCTGGCCTATCCCAACAATCCTACTGGGGGAGTAATGTATGAAGAGGATTTAGAGGCTTTGCGGGATATCATAATTAAAAACGACTTGCTGGTGATATCTGATGAAATTTACTCCGAGCTGACATATTATGGACGACATGTTTCTATTGCCAGTCTACCCGGTATGAAAGATCGTACTATAATGATGAATGGTTTTTCCAAGGCCTTTGCCATGACCGGCTGGAGAATTGGTTACGCCTGCGGCCATCAAGATGTAATCGGAGCCATGACCAAAATACATCAATATACTATTATGTGTGCATCGATTATGGGACAAAAGGCGGCCATCGAAGCTCTTCGTCATGGCGAAACAGAAATGAGAAAAATGGTGGACAACTATAATTACCGCCGCAAACTAATCTTATCCGGATTGCAGGAAATAGGATTGGACTGCTTTGAACCACGAGGGGCCTTTTATTGTTTTCCTTCCATCAAAAAAAGCGGGATGAGCAGTGAAGATTTCTGTGAGAAGCTGCTCTGGGAAGAAAAGGTTGCGGTAGTACCCGGTAATGCTTTTGGCGCCAGTGGGGATGGGCATATCAGATGTTGTTATGCCGCCAGCATACCTAATATTGAAGAAGCCCTGGAGAGGATGGATAGATTTCTTCGGCGACATAAAGAAATAAGAATCAGCAATATTGTGTAAAGAAATAGGGTATTATATCGAAGTGAAACATAATTATACGATAAATAACTAAAGGAATTATATAATTTGAATGGAAACCTCTTTTAATGAACAAATTGAAGGAGGTTTTTTCGTGATCGGTGATATTACTGTTAACGAGGTTGAACTTCTGAATGCTTACCAGATATTGGGACCGTCAGGGCAAAAAGGCCTAAAAGATTATCTCCGCTACTTGCTCTATAAACAATACAAACGGGAAGCCATGGCAGCAGTGTTCCATAACAAACTTTTGCACAATTTGTTTCACAGCCTTTTACATCTGGTGGAAAGGGATGATTTTGACCTGATGCAAATTGAAAAACGGGTCAAACAGATTAAGGAACTATATTATGGCATATTTGAGCAGGTGCATAATCGTTTTGCCGAAGTTATTGATGATTTAGACAGTTGTGAAGTAGTCAAGGAATTTGGCCATAATAGTTTTGAAAACATAGATAAGGCCATTAGAAGCGGCAATCATATAATGCTTAGATTTGAGATTATTGATTTTCATCAGGGTTTTTGTCGTTTATCACAAAAAAGAGATGCTAGAAATATAGTTGCGGTATAAGTGGATTTATTATTGCTGCAGAGTTACAGCAGGATGTTTAGCCGGGATAATTCCATAGAATCCTAAATAATCCAGGACATAGTTCCTGGTTTTTCTCTTTCCTAATCAGTCAAGTCTGATTTTCATGCAGAAATATGTTTTGCTCCATAGTTTATATAGTTAATTTACGGCTTTTTGGTTTAAAGCTAATATTATTTAGTTTGTAGATTTTTTATTTGAAGTGTTATAATTCCTTTACTTGGACATGGAGGTCAAAACAATATGGAAAATAAAATGGCCTGGTTGGAAATCTTTCGCTGGGGTTTTGTGAGTTTACCCGGTATGCTTTTCGCTTATGCCCGAGAATTGGATTTGGAACTAGAAGATATTGCTGTGATAGCAGCCTTGCTATATACCATAGAAAGGACCAAACCTTTGTATCAAACCGGCATAAAGATAGGACAAGTTCTCCAAGCCTGTCCTTCTCTAGGTAAGATAAAAATCTCCCGCCGCTTAAATCGCCTGCAGAAATTAGGCATAGTCTCCCTTCAGGATAATCAAAATTTGGCTGATAGGGAAGTGTTTTTAGAACCGTTGGCCAGGAAATTGGAATCCCTTATAAGAAGAGACCACTCTTGTTTTTACCACTCAACTCCTGCACCTGCAGATAATCCCAGTCCTTCAAAAGATATGGATAATCTTTTGGAGGAATATCGCCTTAAGATTGAGCAACTGGAATTGCAGATAGAGGAGAACAAGCTGGTTTCCCGGGAACTTATGAAGCAATCCAGCTCGGATTTTAAGAAAGTTGGAGATTTTATAGCCAAAAAAACGGGCAACTTGATGAGTGTAAAAATGGCCGGCGAGCTAAACAAATGGCTGGAAGAGCTGGCCTTATCCCCGGAGTTTCTCTTATGCATACTGGAAATGTGTTTTGAGCGAAGCATTTACAACCCACGGGATATCAGCCAGATTGCCCGGGATATAAAAGAATACTCCATCAATACCGTTGAAGGGCTGGAAAGCTATTTTAAAAAATATGTGGATGTGGAAAAGAACCGGGCCTTAAGAGTCAACAAGTTTGACCCGGATATTGCGGAATTTGGAAGCTTTACCGGCATTGACATGGCTGCCGAAGCTCGTAAGAAGGTTTACTATAAATGGCGGCATGATTGGGGCTTTTCTCATGCTATGATCATGAAAGCTGGAGAAGTAATGTGTCAGCGAACCAAAAATGCCGGTCTGGAATATATGGACAGCGTTCTTCATGATTGGATGAGTAAAGAAATCCGGCAGGTAGAAGAAGTGGACAAAGAAATAGCCCAATTAAAACTAAGAAATAAGAAGGAAAAACCCATAGCAGCCAGCAACTATGATAAACGAAAGCCCATCAACCTGGAATACGAAATCTATGTGCCTCCTTCTAGTACAGGCGGAGCCAAAAATAAGGTATAATAGAAACCGGGGATATTCTCCCCGGTTTTATTTGGATGGTGATTCCTTTGAGTTTAAGAAAGAATGAACCCTCCATGGAAGATTACCTGATTGACCTGGAAAGTGAACGACGCGTATTATCTTCCATGCTTCATTCTGAGGATGCCTGTATTGAGGTTTATGACCTTTTATCCAATGCTGACTTTTATTCCCCACGGCATGCTACTATTTTTGATTTGGCTATCAGTCTCTTTGAGAGGGAAATTCGCCCCACCCTGGTAGAGCTTCTTAAAGAGGGTCATAGCCTGGGCGTTTTTACCAATCCCCGCGATATAGAAGAACTAAAATATATAGTAGAACAATATATAGACGATGAAAACATCAAGTACTGGATTAAGAGAGTTAAAGACAAAGCCCGCTTGCGTAAATTTGAAGCCTTTCTTAAAAGGAATATGCAGCTTCTCGTAGAACAGCAGGAAAGTGATGTAGAACAGGTACTTATGGAGGCGGAGGAGGAACTGACCAACCTTACCGCTTTGGAAATTGACGATAAAATCGATTCCCCGGCGGATATGGCCAGCCTGGGTTATAGCGAAGTTGAACGCAGGTTCCTCCGCCTAAAGGAAATACGCGAGTTGCACAAAGGGGTTCTCCCTCTGGATGGACTTCCTACCGGGTTTGATAACTTGAACCACATAACCCTGGGTTATAAAGCGGGTGATTTAATAATCCTCGGTGCTCAAACCGGGCATGGCAAAACTTCATTTGCTTTGCACACATCCAGGGCTATAGCCGTAGATGCGCGAAAAAACCTTTTGTACCTCAATACGGAAATGAGCAGGGAACAGATAGCCTTGCGCTGGGGCTCCATTCTATCACAAATTGATCATGATCGAGTTCGCAGCGGGGATATTAGCGAAACTGAACTTTCTATCATCTTCAACGGTTATTCCCAACTTCGCGAAAGCGGTTTCTATTCCTATCCCTGTCCTAATCTTACCCCGGAAAAAGCTATTTCCATCGCCCGTAAATTCAAGGCGCAAAAAGGCATAGAAATGATGATAGTTGACTATGTGGGACGAATGGATAAGCTGGATCCCAAACTGCAGGAGTGGCAGATATTGGAGCAGATTGTCAAGACCTTGAAAATGCTGGCCCAAAACTTAAAGATAGTGGTCATGTGCCTGGTCCAATTAAACCCGGATGGCAGTCTGCAGGGAGCCAAGCGGATGAAGAATGAGTGCGACCTTATGCTTAAACTGACGCCTATTCCACGGGAAGAACTGGAAGAGAGAGAAGAATTAAAGAACTACATCAATCCTAATTATTACATCCATATTGATAAAAACCGGGATGGTCGCAGTGGTATACGGATACCTATCACCTTTGATTTGCAAAAGCAGATTATGGGAGATGCCAGAAGGGTTGATGAATAATGCCTGACCATGAACAACTGCTCAAAAAGATCTATGGCGAAACCGCCAGCCGAATAGCTGACTGCTGCTTCCGGGGAGAGCTTGATGAAGAGCATATGCGTTTACTCCTAAACCTCCTCGACCTCAGTGTAGTAAAGAAGCAGCATCCGGAACTGTTCTTGCTCTTGCAGGAATGGATGGATTATTTTACAGATAGCGAAAACGATAGGATTATTGAGGCTACTCTTTTAGCCATGGACTTTAATGATCAAGAGACCATGCAGGAACATATGAAGATTATTGCTGAGCTAATAAATGAAGAAAAAGCCCTACAATAAAGGGAAGATTTTACTGGAGGGAAAAATGACTGGATCCTGGATTTGTGAAAAGCATACCGAGGGTTATGCGGTTAAATGGAAAATCAAAGATATTCTGCATGAGGAACAGACCCGTTATCAGAAACTAGCAGTGGTGGATACATTAGAATGGGGTAAAGCCCTGCTGTTGGATGATGCCCTGCAAATCAGTGAGAAAGATGAGTTTATTTATCATGAAATGATAAGCCATGTGGGGATGTGTACCCACCCTTGCCCGGAGAGGGTATTGATAATTGGCGGGGGTGATGGGGGTACTTTACGGGAAGTGCTGAAACACCAGCAGCTTAATGCCGTAGATTTGGTGGAAATAGATGAGCGGGTAGTGGAGAATAGCAAAAGGTTTTTCCCGGCCCTATCTTGCGGTTTTACCGATCGCCGCTTAAACTTGCATATTGCTGATGGCGTTCACTTTGTAAAAGAAACCTCGTCTAGATACGATGTAATTATTGTAGACTCCTCTGATCCATTAGGACCGGCCACACCGTTATTTAACCTGGAATTTTATCAGGATGTATATAAGATACTTAAGGCGGACGGGCTTCTGGTGGTTCAGTCTGAATCCCCGGTTTTTTATGGGGAAGTATTTCAATCGGTTTACCGGCAAATCAACACGGTCTTTCCTCTGACCCGGGTCTTCCTGGCACCGATAGCTACCTATGTAAGCGGCCCCTGGTCTTTTACTATGGGCAGCAAGAAATACAATCCCCGGGAATTGGCGAAAAAACCAGGTGATCTTGGCTATTTGAAATATTATAATGAAGGAATTCACCGGGCGGCATTTTGCCTTCCGCTCTATATCAAAGAAATGCTCAAGAACTAAAGCTTTTTGCCGGATAAATCAAGAAGAATAGCAAATTACAATGGAGGCCAGTATACATGGACGATTTCGTAGAAAGTAGAGCCAGAAAAGATATTTTTCGCTTAAAAGCATATGTTCCTGGTAAACCCATTGAGGAGGTTAAGCGGGAACTGGGGCTTGACAGTATTATTAAACTAGCTTCCAACGAAAATCCTTTGGGTACTTCTCCACAGGCTTTGGCGGTCTTGCAGGAAGGACTTAAAAAAATACATCTTTATCCTGATGCCAATGCCTATGAACTAAAACAAGAACTGGCGTCTTTTTGGCAAGTGCCAGCGGAGCAGATAGTCCTGGGCAATGGTTCTGATGAATTGCTTCTCTTGCTGGCCCAGACCTTCATTAATCCTGGAGATGAAGTGATCCATGCTGAGCAGACATTTTCGGAATACGAATCCACCAGTACCATTATGGGGGCTCATTCGATGGCCATACCCCTTAAGGAATACCAGTATGACCTGAAAGCCATTCTTGAGGCAATTAATACCAGGACCAAAATAATCTACATCTGTAATCCCAATAATCCCACCGGAACCATTGTAGAGCAGGAAGAAATAGAGCTTTTCATGCAGCAGGTACCCGGTGAGATACTGGTAGTTTTTGATGAAGCCTATGGGGAATATGTGGATACCCCGGCTTTTGGCAGTGGACTCCAGCATTTGCGGGAAGGGCGGAATATAGTTCTACTAAAAACCTTTTCCAAAATATACGGTTTGGCCGGCTTAAGGATAGGCTATGCCATAACCACAGCAGCTATTGCTGCCGCTCTCGATCGGGTACGAGAGCCGTTTAATGTAAATTTTGCCGCTCAGATTGCGGCTCAGGCCGCCCTGCGGGATATTGATTTTGTGGAAAAAAGCCGTCAGCTCAATTTTCAGGGGAGAGACTATCTCTACCAGGAATTTGAACAACTTGGCTTGAATTATGTCAAAACCAACACTAATTTTATTTTCCTGGACACAGGGAGAGATTGCCAACAGATATTTCACGAATTGCTCCAGCGCGGAGTGATAATACGTACAGGTGATATTTTTGGATATCCCACTTTTATCCGCCTTACCATTGGAACCATGGCAGAGAATATACGATTTATAAAAGCATTAGAAGAGGTTCTGGAGGTTGTTCCACTCTAATGATTATAGTAGAAAAACATTACCGCCAGGCAGAAGCCAAAGATGCTTTGATAGAGGCATTACATAGTAATCTGAACCTTCTGGAAAGAGAACCCCTTTTTCTTTGTATTGGAACTGACCGCAATATACTCGATTGTTTTGGGCCTTTAGCCGGGACCATGATTCGGGAACAATCTCCCGAACTTCTGGTATTCGGAAGTCTGGAGCATCCATTGCATGGTAAAAACCTGAGGCAAAAATTAAAGATGATAAAAAATGATCACTCATCAGGAATCGAAATAGCTATAGATGCTTCAGTGGGCAGGGAAGAAGAGCTGGGAATAATCAAGTTCCGTCACGGCCCCTTGTTTCCCGGTAAAGCCCTGGGCAAAAGGTTGCCTGCAGTAGGTGAATTCTCCATTATTGCCATGGTGGGAATCAAGCCGGAAGTCAGAAACTGGAATTCGTTGGGGCAGGGGAGTATCACTGCCGTTTACCATATGGCCCGTTTGCTGGCTGACGCCATTGTGGAATGGAATGAGTACCGGGTATCATCATCGAGCTAGCTGCAACATAAGCATTTACACCCGGATAAAAGTTGTGATACTATCATTCTGGGAACCACCAATACCACTCATCCCCGATAGATGAGTGGTTATTCTAATATATCACTAAGGGTGAGGAGGAAAACCATGAAGAAACTGATGATAGGCAATGAAGCTATCGCCAGGGGAGCCTATGAAGCTGGTGCTACCGTGGCTACAGCCTATCCCGGTACCCCCAGTACCGAAATAGTCAGCACATTTGCCGATTATGAAGGCCTTTATGCCGAATGGGCTCCCAATGAAAAAGTAGCCCTGGAAGTAGGAGTGGGAGCCTCTATCGGCGGGGCAAGAACCCTGGTAGCTATGAAACATGTGGGAGTAAATGTGGCGGCTGATCCTTTGTATACCTTTTCCTACACCGGAGTAAATGCTGGTCTGGTCCTGGTTTCCGCTGATGACCCGGGGATGCATTCTTCCCAGAATGAACAGGACAACCGGGGTTACGGGCGTTTTGCCAAAGTGCCGGTAATTGAGCCGGCGGATAGCCAGGAAGCACTGGACTTTACCCGTCTGGCTTTTGATATCAGCGAAGAATTTGACACCCCGGTAATGCTGCGGGTTACTACCCGGCTTTCCCATTCCCAGACCCTGGTTGAAACCGGGGAGCGGGTAGAAGTGGGTTTGAAAAGCTATAAGAAAGATGCCCCCAAATATGTTATGCTGCCCGGCTTTGCCCGCCTGCGCCATGTGGAAGTGGAAAAGCGCATCTTGCAACTTAAGGAATATGCCGAAACTACGGATCTGAACCGGATGGAATGGGGAGATAAAAGTATAGGCATTATTACCAGTGGAGTATCTTACCAGTACCTGCGTGAAGTAATGCCCGAAGTTTCCGTATTAAAGCTCGGTATGGTCAATCCACTACCGGAAAAATTAATCCGCTCTTTCGCTGCCGAAGTGGACAGGCTTATTGTGCTTGAGGAATTGGAACCGGTAATTGAGGAACAGTTAAAAGCCTGGGGCTTAAAGGTCGAAGGCAAAGAGCTTTTCACCCTTCTGGGTGAATACAGCCCGGAAATGATTGAAGAAGTCTTATTAGGAATCAGTTCCAGGAAAGGTTCCGGCCTGGACCAGGAGATACCCCCCCGGCCACCCTTGATGTGCCCGGGTTGCCCGCATCGCGGCGTATTTCACACCCTGAAGAAAATGAAGCTGCATGTAATGGGGGATATCGGCTGTTACACTCTGGGTGCTTTGAGTCCCCTGGATGGGATGGATGCCTGTGTTTGCATGGGAGCCAGTATTGGTATGTCTCTGGGCATGGAGAAGGCCAATGGAGAGGACTTTGCCCGCAAGGTGGTAGCGGTTATCGGGGATTCCACCTTTGTCCATTCCGGAATTACGCCACTGATTGATGTTGTCTATAACCAGGGAACCTCCACCGTTATTATCCTGGATAATGATACCACCGCCATGACCGGACACCAGGATCATCCGGCTACCGGTAAAACCATCAGGAATCTACCTACCCGAAAGCTGGATTTACCAGCCCTGGTCAAGGCTATCGGTATAGAGCATGTCCGCATAGTGGACCCCTTGCAATTAGACGAATTTCGCCAGACCCTGGAAGAGGAATTGAACCGCCGGGAAGCTTCAGTAATTATTGCCAAGCGTCCCTGTGCCTTGCTGGTGAAGAAAGCTCCAGATAAAGAATTCTATGTTGACCCAGAACTCTGTAAAAGCTGTAAGCTTTGCATAAAGATAGGTTGCACCGGGATTTATTGGGTAGAGGAAAATAGAAAGGCCGTAATTAACCCCAATACTTGTGTAGCCTGCGGACTCTGTCCTCAGGTCTGTACCTTTGAGGCCATCAAGATAGTGGAGGGATAAAAAATGCCAAAACAAACTACTAATGTTCTGATAGTAGGAGTTGGGGGGCAAGGAACCCTGCTCACCAGCCGCATAATTGCTCAGGTGGCCGTACAGATGGGCTATGATGTCAAAGTGTCAGAGATACATGGTATGGCACAGAGGGGTGGCAGTGTTGTTTCCCAAGTACGCTACGGAGAAAAAGTCTATTCACCCATAATTAAGAAAAGTGACGCCGATATCCTGCTGGCTTTTGAAAAGCTCGAAGCAGCCCGCTGGTTGGACTATCTGAAACCCGGGGGTAAAGTAATCATTAATGACGAACGGGTTGACCCCCTGCCGGTAATGAGTGGAAAACTGAAATATCCGGTAGATATTGATAAAAGAATTGCCAACCTTATACCCGATACCACCATTGTTGATGCTACCCGAATGGCTGAGGAATGTGGTAATTCCCGGGCCGCCAATGTGGTTTTGGTGGGAATGCTGGCCGCAGCCATAAACATTCCGGCAGAGGAAGTGGAAAACGCTATTAGAGAAATGGTACCGGCCAAAGCTTTGGAAGTTAACCTGAAAGCCTTCCGGGAAGGGCAAAAATATTTGAGTGCAACCCTCAACAGATTATAACGGACTCTTGTTGAAACTGCTCCGAGTATCTTCCGATAACTTAAACACAAGGGAAACATATTCCCCAAGATATGAAGTTTTCCCCCAGTTAGCGCTGGGGGTTTTTTCATGCTGATTTTTAGCTTCGGCATTCTCCTAATTCCACCAACCCCCATGCCCCAACCGTTCCTCGTGACATATAAATAATCTATTTATCTTACGGATACAATATTAACAATCTAATGCATTTTTTAATAAATAATTCAAAAAATGCAGCATCCCATATTTATCTTTGAAAGCATATAAGCTCCGTAGAGTTTTGAGAAAGGTTGGTTCTTTTTGCCTGGTTTTCTTTTCAAAAAACTACATTTTAAAAAAATATTAAACCATGAGCAAAAAAAGTCTGCGGGACAGTATAGTTCCTCTGTAAGCCTGTCCCAAAACCTGGAGGAAAACCTGAGGGTTTTACGGGAAGCTCTTGGTTCAAGCAGTGATGTAATCATTCGTGACATGAAAATCAGCTCTGATTCAAATATTGATGCGGCCGTTGTCTATATTGACGGTTTAGTTGATAGAGCTCTATTAAATCACGATATTTTGCGACCATTGATGTTTAACCTGCAATTGATTAAGGATAATCTCAGCCATAACCACAAAAGCCTAATCGATTATATTAAATCAAGTGTTTTAACTGTAGGGCAGATAACTGTAGTCCAGGATATAGACAGAGTTATTGCCAGGGTTCTGACAGGTCATACCGCCATTTTGACAGAAGGTGCAACCCGGGCTCTGCTTATTGACGCTAAAGGCTGGGAAACACGACGTATCGAAGAGCCTAAAAACGAGTTGTCGATTCGAGGTTCAAAAGAAAGTTTTACCGAAACTCTGCGTACCAACACAGCTTTGCTGCGGCGAAAAATACGCGATCCGCGTTTAACCTTTGAAAGCCTGCAAATTGGGGAGAGGTCGAAGACCGATGTTTCAATTGCTTACGTCCAGGGTATCACCCCGGATAATCTTATTGAAGAAATCAAACAACGGCTGCAACGAATAGATACTGACATTATTTTGGATGTCAGTTACCTGGAACAATTCATTGAAGATAGTCCCAGTTCGCTATTTCCCACCGTGGGCAGCAGCGAAAGGCCAGATGTAGTTGCAGCCAGAATATTGGAGGGTCGAGCCGCCATATTGGTTGACGGTTCCCCGATGGCCTTGACAGTACCTTTTTTATTTATCGAAGGTTTTCAAAATCCGGATGATTATTACGCCCGGCCATTTTTCGCTGCATTGGTGCGGTGGGTTCGTTTGCTGGGTTATTTACTCAGTATCTATTTGCCGGGTATTTTTGTTTCCTTAAAAACATTTCATCCCGAATTATTTCCGACCCAATTACTGGTTTCGGTGGCGGCAGCCCGGGAAGGCCTCCCTTTGCCAGTGGTATTAGAAGCCCTGTTAATGCTGCTTTTATTTGAAATCTTACGGGAAGCCGGTCTCAGGATGCCCCGCTCACTGGGCCAGGCCGTCAGTATTGTGGGTGCGCTGGTAATCGGTCAGGCGGCAGTATCAGCTGGTTTGGTTGGAGCACCCATGGTAATAGTAATTGCCACCACAGCAATTGCTTCATTTTTAGTCATCCTTTTTGCTGAGCCGGGGGCCTTGTATCGCTTTATAATGACGCTTGCGGGCGGTTTGCTAGGTTTATTTGGTATAGTCTTGGTTTCCATTGAAATGCTTAGCCACCTGGCTTCTTTACGCTCCCTGGGGGTTGCCTATTTATCGCCGGTAACTCCACTCAATATTCGTGGCCTGCGAGATACTTTCATTCGGGCCCCCTTATGGGCCATGGATAGCCGTCCCGTGTCTTTAGATTCACCCAACACCAGGCGGCAATCATCCGGTCAAATGCCCCGGCCTCCTAAAAGCAGCTCTCAGCAGGGGGATACGCAATGAAGAGAAAACATCGTCTTACCATTTGCCTGCTTATTCTCTTAGTTATCATTCCCGTATTCATATCCGGCTGCTGGGATAGCATTGAGTTGAATAAATTATCAATTATATCCGGCCTGGGTTGGGATATCGATGCAGATACAGGACAGCTTACCCTTACCTTTCAATCTATTATCCCCAGCGAGATAAAGAGTGCTGCCGGCAGCAGCGGAGATGTGGGGCAAAAAAGGGGTGACCCGCTTCATACTATTCAGTTGGACTCCAGCACCGGTTCATCAGCTTATGATGCCTTAAACCGCTATTCCCAGCAAAGTAGTCGGAGGACATTTTATCAGCACACCCAGCTTTATGTCTTTGGCCATAGTGCTGCTGAAAAGGGCATCTATCCTCTTCTTGATTCAATAGCCAGGAATCCGGTAAACCGTCCCAATGTCTTGATGGCAGTAGCCGAGAAAAAAGCCAGTGATACTCTAAGTGTTGAGGCTGGAATGGAAAACATTCAGGCCATCGGAATGGCTGCTCAGATTAAGCTATCAGCAGAATATTCCAAATTCCCGGTGGTCACCTACCTGGAATTTGCCCAGCGCTTATTAAGCGAAACTACCGCTCCTCTCGCCCCTATGGTAGGCATTATTGAGCAAACTGGTCCGGAAGGGGATAGAGTACAAAAAACTCGCATAAGCGCAACGGCAGTATTTAAAGGAGATAAGATGATAGGGCAACTAAATGAAGATGAATCAAGGGGTCTTTTGTGGGCTATTAACAAGATTAAAAAAGGATTCTTAGTAATACCCGGAGCCAACCTGGAGATTGTTAGTGCCAAAAGTAAAATCGTTCCTGAACTGCAAGACGACAAAATTATGATTACTATTGCCATAGATGAAGAGTCTAACCTGCTGGAGTATGATGGGCATCAGGAGATAAGCTCCGACCTTCTGCAAGATTTGGAAAAGGGCCAGGCTCGGGAGATTGAGAGCCAGGTAATGGCAGCAGTTGAGAAGTCTCGGGCTCTAAATGCGGATGTTTTTGGCTTTGGGGAGGCGGTTCATCGTAAATATAAAAAAGAATGGCGGGATCTAAAAGCGAGGTGGGATGAAATTTATCCTTATATTGAGATTGTGGTAAAGGTAAAAACTCATGTAAATGAAATTGGGGAAATTAATAGATCACTGAATTAAAGATTAAAGAAAACCCGGCTTGCACCGCAACATTAATAGTGAACGAAGTTCATGCCCGCATCCTTAATCGCGACTAACTGGAACACCAGGAGTACCGAAGGGTGCAGGGTGAGCTTTTGGCGACGGTGGAACTGATGAAGAATTAGGGGTATGATTCATGCTTTTGGAGAACGGTAAAATATCCAGTTTACAATTAAGCCTATTAATAATCGGGTTTATTTTCGGTGCTTCGGTTATTATTGCTCCGGGGCAGCAAGCCGGGCATGATGCCTGGATTGCGATTGCTTTAGGATTGATGGAGGGCTTAATTATTGCCGGGATATTTACTGTTCTGACCCAGCATTTTAAAGGTAAGACGCTGGTTGAAATAAATTCTCTGGTCTACGGAAAAATCCTGGGCAACTTCATTTCTATTCTATTTATCTGGTATCTTTTTCACCTGGGTGCCTTAGTTTTAAATAATTACTCCCGTTTTTTAAAACTAGAACTATATCCTGCTACTCCGAAAGCACTTACTCTCATTCTAATTATGCTGGTCTGTGCCTTAACCGTGCGCAGGGGTATCGAAGTGTTGGCTCGATGCAGCTTAATATTAGTAACGATTACTATTTTGATGGCAATCTTTGATACGCTCCTGGTAGCTCCGCATATGGACCTTCAAAATTTGCTGCCTATTCTTGATGTCCCCATAGGAAAGTTGTTATGGACCAGTCATGCTACGGCCATCTTTCCTTTTGGAGACGCAGTAGCATTTTTAATGGTATTGGCATTTGTTAATAAGCCCGAAAAAGGCCGTTCCGCTGTTTTCAAAGGTGTACTGATAGCGGGATTAGTTCTAATTGGGGTTGCCGTCCGCAATGCTGCCGTATTAGGACAAATGAACCCAATTTATACTTATCCAACTTACATAACAGCACAAGTAATTGATGTTGGCGATGTTCTCACCAGAGTGGAAGTTTTGGTGGCCATCAATTTAATTACTATGGGATTTTTCAAAATATCGGTGGCATATTATGGAGCGGTTTTGGGACTGGCCCAGGTCTTTAATTTGCGCAGTTACCGTCCTATAATTCTTCCGATAGGGATTCTCATGGTGATATTGGCCCTAACCAATGTTAGCAATACCGCCGAAATGTTTGATTTTGCCAACAATGGCTACCCCATTTATACCATTCCTTTTCAAATAGCCATTCCGCTTATTACGCTACTGGTGGCCAAACTGCGCAAGCTGCCTCAAATAGGGGGTGAGCAGGCATGATTGCCCTGGTCTTGATTGGATTCGGAATGGTGGCCTTAATACAAATTCCTGGGTTGGTACGAAAACAATGGTGGCGGGAATTATTATGTTTTGCAGTTTTATTGTTTATGGGTCTTATTCTTAGTGTGATGATATCTATGGGGATTGAAATACCTCCCGTAACCACAATAATTAACGAAACTATTACCGGGATGTTGGGTATGTGAATCTTCACTACCATATTCCGTTGCTATAATGTTGGATATGGAAGCAAGTACAATATTTGCCGATTTGCTGTTTGCTCCGCACCTTGTTAAGCCGTATACTGTAATTGAAGGGATGACAGCTTTACCTTAATTGCTCTTAGACTTAGAGTCTGTTTGGGGGAAAGGAGTGGCTCTGAGTTGACAATACGACATTTGAGAATATTAGTCGCAGTATATGATGAATTGAATATGACAGTTGCCGCCAGGAAACTATTTATGACACAACCCTCTATAAGCCAGGCAATTAAAGAATTGGAAAACTATTACGGGGTCGTTCTTTTTGAGCGGCTATCCCGGAAATTATATGTTACTGAAGCAGGAGAAAAAGCATATCAATACGCAACACATATCATCAAGCTTTTTGATGAATTACAAGACAACCTTAAAGAAAATGCATTTCAGAAAAAGCTTGTAATAGGAGCTAATTATACCGTTGGCGCTGGCTTAATTCATAAATACATTGATAATTTCAAGGGTTTATATCCCAATTCAGAAATTATGGTAATCGTAAATAATGCCTCAATTCTTATAGAAATGCTCCGGAAAAACGAACTGGATCTTGCCCTTATGGAAGAAACAATTAATGAATCCGACTTGATAGAAGATTATTTTTATGAGGATCGCATCGTAATTGTTGCTGATCCGGAACATAAGCTTTTTGCCCAAAAAGAGCTGACTGCATACGATATAGTCAATGAACATCTCTTGTTGCGGGAAAAGGGCGCTGGTGTTAGAAATCTATTTGAATTAAGGATGAATCAGATGGGATTGTTCATCAAACCCGATTGGGAAAGTACCAGCACTACAGCCTTAATTAATGCAGCAAAAAATAAGATGGGGATTGCGGTTTTGCCTTTTCAGCTGGCCAAAGAGCATATTGCTTCAGGTTCTTTAAAAGAACTTCCGGTAAAAGGCATGGATTTAAGCAGGAAACTGACAATTGTATATCATAAGAATAAGTTCATAAGCAGAGCCATGCAGGATTTTATACGAATATGTCATGAGCCATAGAAAAAAGGCTTTGTAGTTTTCCAAGACACTTGTCCTAAATACCCACAAAGCCTTCAATAATAGTCTGGATATTCTTATTTGATTTAGACCGCTATCATAACCGATGTAGCCTTAATCACCGCTTTTGCTTTAACTCCGGGCGCAATTCCCAGTTCCTTTATACCAAGCATTGAAATAGTGGCATAAAGTGTGCTCCCACCATCGGTTTTTACCGTTACGATGGCATTTACTGCACCTTCTTGAACATTTACAATTTCACCGGCCAGTTGATTTCTGGCACTGAGCTTCATCTCTCCCAGACCAATCATTACTTCTGTAGCCTTAATAACGGCAATCGCCTCTTTGCCTGGGGCCAATCCCAGTTCCTTTACAGCTTCCTTGGAAATAGTAGAAGTAAAGGTATCACCACCATCTGTTTTTAAAGCAACCATGCCATTAACTGTACCTTCCTGAATAGAAACGATTTTCCCTTTTAACTGATTTCTTGCACTAATATTCATATTTTTCCTCCCTTCTGCTGTCATTAGCAACAAATATATATTATGGTAATTACATAGTAGCATCCCATCCCTTATATAACAAATCATATATATTTATCATTATTATTGGTAAATACCTATAATAAGGTGAAATAAGCCCCCCGTTACCAGCCACGGCTGCTCCCGCCTCCGCCGGCTGAGCCGCCTCCCCCGAAGCTACCGCCGCCGCCACCAAAACCTCCGCCTCCATAATACCCGCCCCCACCATAATATCCTCCTCCGCCACTGCCGCCAGGCCCTCTACCCGAAGAACCTCTGCCGCGTGTTTTGCGGTATATGATATAAAGTATTATAAGTATGAAAATGATAGCAGGCCAGGACATTTCATCCTCCTCCTGGGCCACAGGTTTCTCACCACCGGAAGCAGGCTGGTAGGGGATATCATATTCTTGGGAAACTTCCTTTAATAAAGCATTATAGGTATTAATAATTCCCGCATCATATTGTCCATTTTTAAAATATGGCATCAGGTTTTCATCCTGAATCCGGCCAGTTTTTCCGTCAGGCAGTACTCCCTCCAGGCCATAGCCTACTTCAATACGGCTTTTTCGCTCTTTCTGGGCAATTAGCAGTAAAACTCCATTATTCTTCTCTTTATCTCCTATACCCCATTGGCGAAAAAGCTCCAGGGAATAATCCTCCAGGACTGCATCTTCCCCGATAGTAGGCACCGTAACCACTACGATCTGGGCCGAGGTCTTTTGCTGCAGGTTCTTACTGGTATTTATGATGGCGTTCTCGCTTTCCTCGCTAAGCATGTCGGCCTGATCGAGACAGTAGAAATTGCGGTCAGGCTGGGGCAAGTCCATAGCCGCAATAGCTGAGGCTGTGGATAACAGCAGCGTCATCGCAGCTGCCAGTATAAAAAAAGCTTTACGCATATAATCATCTCCTGACGCTAAATGGAGTAAGGAACAACTGGAAGCATTTCCTTAAAACTCTGGTCTAAAAATTAACCTGGGGTACTTCCTGGGCTCCCTCCTGGGCTTTATAGTAATCCCGGGCCGCAAAACCACCCATGCCGGCTATCATATTAGCCGGGAACTTCTTAATTCGGGTATTGTAATCCCGAACCGCTTCATTATAATCCCGGCGCGCTACTGCCAAACGATTTTCGGTTCCGGCCAGTTCATCTGCCAGTTGACGGAAGTTGGCATCCGACTTTAAAGCCGGGTATCTTTCCACCACAACCAGCAAACGACTGAGCGCCGTACTCAATTCGGCATCGGCCTGAGCTTTTTCTCCCACTGAATTTGCTCCCGCCAGTTTGCTGCGGGCTTCGGCCACCTGGGTAAATATTTCTTTTTCCTGGGCAGCATAGGCTTTGGTAGTGCTAACCAAATTGGGAATCAGGTCGGAGCGTCTTTGCAGTTGAGTATCGATATCCCCCCACTTGTTGTCGATGCGTTCGTTGGCAGTGATCATGCCATTATAGGTGGAAATACCCGCAACCAGCATGATGAGCAAAACCGCCAGCACAATTAACAGAGTCCGATTTTTCACAAATTTTACCTCCCCTTCAAACAATATCTCTAACAAGTCTAATTGTATAATATTCATTTAAGCTATTAAAGACTAATCAGAAAAGTTTGGAGTGAGGGGATACTGCCTGGCTGATTCTGTTGGCTTCTGAATCTCCGGGTGCTGGGGGTGGAATTTAACCATAGCAAGGTGTGAGAGGTCATTTAACGTGAAAATACTTTTTCATTTCATCGCTATTTGTATCGCCGGCGGTAGCGGCAAGATGCAGGCTAACGTGAAATACCAGGGCTTTCTGTTGTATAATGGTTATGAACTAATCAAGCGGAGGAGTGATATTTATGGCTATCCGGAGAAAATGGATAGTATTTATTACGATGCTTATTGCTGCACTGGCTATAATGTTTTTTTCGCCAACCCAGGTTTTGGCCGATACTGATATAAAAGTAAGGATATGTGATCCTGACCGCATTAATGATGAGGGAGATGCGCAGGAGGGCAATACCATAAACCAGGTTTTATCTGCGCCCACGGTTTCCTATGGGGAAAACAGAGAGCTGGGCAGCGTACAGATTACTGGAAAAGCAGGTGTAGCGGTTCCGCTGTCAGAGGGGCAGAAGATAATGGTCATACTCCCCTGGGGAATCAGCTATATGCAGGTTCCCGATGAATCCAGCTACCGCAATTATGTGGAATGGCCGGAGCAATTCGAGGGGAAGAAGAATCAGATTTGTGATTCTGCCGCTAAGCCCGGGGTTAGCTTTATCGCTGCTGCTCCTCGTTCTCTGACCATTGAACTCAGCCATCTTGACAGCAGCGGTGATATCATGGTGATTAATTTTCTCTTTAACCAGGACAATTACAGCAAAACCCGGATAGCTTCCTTTGTTGAAATAGCAGAAGAATATCTGGAAGACCGGGAAGGGGAAATCAGCCGCCGGGAATTTTTTACCCATCTAGCCCGGTTGGCCGGATCGTTTTCCGCCTCGCCACTAAAGTCCATTAATGGAAATATAGTAGCTGCTGATTTATTTGCTGATATCAGTAAAGAACAAGCAGATATTGATAGAATTCTCCCCTTGATTGAGGGGGGCTTGGTGAAGGGCTATGCAGGAGGGGTTTTGCAACCCGAGCAAAGTATTTCACGAGCCGAAGCAGCCCATTTGGCAGGTACGCTATTTGGAGTTGCTGCATCGGAGCCCGCGCCCTTTAAGGATTCTTTGCCTGAGTGGGCGCAAAAGGGAATCAATAAGGCTTATGCAGCCAGGATTATCCAGGGCTATCCTGATGGAAGCTTTCAGGCTGGCAACCCTTTGAGCAAAGCCGAAGCTATCATAATTCTGCAAAACTGCCTGGAAAGATATAGTAAATTCCCATTGTTAAATTAATACTAAATCTATTTGACATATGTTTTCATAGAATCGAATTCTTCAGCCAACTGTTCTACTGAGCCTGAAACATATCCATATATTTACTATAATGAAACAAGCATCTAAATCAAGCAGGTGAAGCCAGGTGGAAAAATCGATATTAGTACAACTGCAAAAAGACAGAGACTTAATTAAACAAATTGCCGGAAAACATGGAGCAAGGGCTATAAGAATATTTGGCTCTGTGGCTAGAAAAGAAGAGCAAGCAGATAGCGATATTGACCTGCTGGTTGAATTTGATGAAAACGCTTCATTGTTTGATTTAATAAATCTGAAACTGGATCTTGAAGAAATATATAATCGCAAAGTGGATATTGTTACTCCTGATTCACTACACAAAAAAATCGCAGTTTCTATAATGAATGAGGCAATTACATTATGAAAAATGACCTGTTGTATATCGAACACATATTAACAAGTATAAATAAGATTGAACAATACAGCAGTTCCGGTAAAATGCTTTTATGAGTTCGCCAATTATTCAAGACGCAGTGATTAGAAACCTGGAGATCATTGGCGAGGCCACCAAAAAGTTATCTTCGCAATTTAGACAGGAAAACCCACAGATACCCCGGAAACAGATGGCCGCCATGAGAGATGTCTTAATTCATGATTATATGGGGGTTGATCTCAAAATAATTTGGAACATTATTATAAGAGAACTACCCCCAGTAAAAAATGCTTTAAACCAAATAATTTGCTGATATAATCAAAATATAGCTGTTTAAGGTAAGGAGCGATACCATGAAACTGCCGATAATAATAACCCCGGGAGAAAGTGGCTGGATCATTGCGGAATGTCCAGCCATTCCAGGTTGTATTTCTCAAGGGAAAACAAAAGAAGAAGCAATTGAAAATATTAAAGAAGCAATCGAAGGTTGTATTCAGGTAAGAAAAGAAATGGGGTTACCGCCAGTGGAAGAAATTGCGGAATTGGAGGTTGCCTTATAGATGCCACCCATTCCGGTAATTTCAGGGCAGAAAGCGTTAAGAGCCTTTACCCGAGCAGGATGGGTTTATGTGCGGAGGCATGGCAGCCACATGATTTTGACCAAATTGGGTATGAATGTTACCCTTTCGATTCCAGATCATAAAGAGTTAGATACTGGTACATTGCGGTCTTTAATTCGGAAGTCAGGTTTGACCGTAGGAGAATTTGTAAAGTTAATAGACTGATAATGGTCATAAAAATCCTCCTTCTAAAGGAGAGTATTTTGCACAACTAAATTGTCAAACAGGGGAGCAGTTATGCTCCCTTTTTCAGATTGCGAGAAACACAGGATAACATAGACTTAACCGATGCAATAGAAATTCATTTCATTGAGTTGCCCAAATTAAAGCTAGAAATGGCGAGTTATACCAACCCGTTAGATAGGTGGGTAGTGTTTTTGAAGGGAGGATGGGACATGGAGCTTCTTGACAGGTTGGCCAAAGAAGATCCCGCCATTGGGAAAGCGAAACAGGTATTGGAACAAATGGCTTCCAACCCCAGGGAAAGAGAACTCTACGAACTCAGACGAAAAGCCATATTGGACAGAAATTCAGCTCTTTTTGAAGCAAAATTGGAAGGCAAATTGGAAGGCAAATTTGAGACCGCTCGTGCAGCATTGCTAAAAGGTGCTGATGTGGAATTTGTTGCGGAGATCACGGGCCTTTCATTGGATGAGGTACAGAAACTGAAAGTAGATAATTCATGTCCCCGATTATTTTGGCTTCACAAGGGAACAGCATTTTACTGGTGTAATAAGTCCGGGGATAGGCCCTCGGACTTATTTGTACATAACCCCGTAGCTGAAGCTCCGGGGCCACTAAGCATTTCTTATCTATTTCAGTTAAATTCAGTTAAAAAATCCAGAGATAAACTGCTAGGATACACAGCCGTTGCTTTCTTTGTATTTTTTATTTGTAGCAATGAGATAGATTATTTCAAATACTCCAACAGTGTTAATGATAAGTAAGGCTATATACCAGGCTACTTGATTAAGTCTGGCAGCTCGCCAAAGAGCTAACCCTTTCCAGATAGTAGCCCAAATAATTAATGGTAATAAGATATTGGGGTTATTCAATATGCTTTGAATGCTATCGGACAAAAATAACGACTCCTTTTTGAAATACTTCTTAAACAGTTTTTACGCTTGGTCCAATAATAATTCATTTGCTTCCAGGAACTCTATTCCGTTTTTCAATATACTCAATGTCTTGAGACGAATGATTTATTGCTATAATATGAGAGTAATTGCTCAATCAACTGGGAGGGAAAAAAGTGAAATACTTGATAATCGGAGCCGGCGGTACCGGGGGTAGTATCGGGGCATTCATGACCGAGGCAGGTAAAGATCTTACCGTAATTGACAGGGGAATGCACCTGGAAGCTATTCAAAATCACGGCTTGAAAATGGAGACTACCAGCAAGGGTAATTATACCGTCTATCCTATGAAGGCTTGGGATATGGAGCATTATAACGAACAGCCGGATGTAATTTTCAACTGCGCGAAAGACTATTCGCTGCTGGATACCATTCCTTTTATTAAAAGAGCAGCCCATAAAGATACTATCATTATTCCTATACTTAATATTTATGGCACCGGGGGCAGGATGCAGAAACTACTGCCGGATTTATTAGTGACGGATGGCTGTATTTATATTTCGGCCGAGATTAAAGAGCCGGGTATCATCCTGCAAAAAGGCGATATTTTTAGGGTGGTATTCGGGGTAAGAAACCCGGAGGATTACCGCTCGGTTCTTGAACAGGTGGCTGCAGATCTGGAGGACAGCGGTATCACAAGCATTATATCGGATAATATCAGGAGAGATGCACTGCAAAAGTTCTCCTATGTGTCTCCTATGGCTGCCTGCGGTGTATATTATGATATTAATGCCGGAGCTGCTCAGCGGGAAGGAAAAGAAAGGGATACATTTATTGCCCTGATGCGCGAGATTGAGGCCCTGGCTCAGGCTATGGACATACACTTTAATGTGGATATCGTGGAAAGCAATCTGGAGATTCTGGATAATCTGTCACCAACTGCTTCTACTTCCCTGCAAAGGGACTTAAAGCAGGGTAAGGATTCCGAGATTAACGGGCTTATTTTTGAAGTACTACGTTTGGGCCGGAACTATGGTGTAAATCTACCCACTTATGAAATGATTGCAGAAAAACTTGGATTTAAGGCTGAGAACAGGTAGTTAAGAATGTGCCTGGCTGGCAACAGCTTGAAACTATTGATTAACTGGTTAGCCTTGCTTATAATCTTTATAGTGTTTTTACTGAAGTACGGTTTTTTTATTTCATAAACACAATATCTTGCTTGTATTGGTAGAACGGGAGGAAAGATAAAATGCCCATAACGGAAATACTGGCGCGAAACGCTGAGCTCTATGGATCGGAAATATGCCTGACTGAAATCAATTTGGATCTACAGGAAAGTCATCATATCACCTGGCTGGAGTATGAACTGATTGAAAACAACCCGGCTGGTGAATACCGGCGGGACATGACCTGGCGCGTTTTTGACGAAAAAGCCAATCGACTGGCCAATCTGCTGCTGAAACGAGGAATAAAAAAGGGGGATAAGGTAGCCATTCTTTTAATGAATTGCCTGGAGTGGCTGCCTATCTATTTTGGTATATTAAAAACGGGAGCTATCGCTGTACCATTGAACTTTCGCTACACAGCTGAGGAAATCAAGTATTGTTTGGAGTTGTCGGAAACCAGGGCCTTGATTTTCGGGCCGGAATTTATCGGCCGGATTGAGAGCATCTACAATCAGATAGCAAATATAAGGCCGCTTTTTTATGCGGGAGAAAATCGCCCTTCTTTTGCGGAAAATTATGACCGCCTTACTGCCAATTGCTCCTCTGAAGCCCCAGCGATAAAACTTACGGATGAAGATAACGCAGTGATATATTTTTCCTCAGGTACCACCGGATTTCCCAAAGCTATCTTACATACCCACCAGAGCTTGATGTCTGCCTGTTATACGGAACAAAATCACCACAGGCAAACGCGGGAAGATAATTTTTTATGCATTCCGCCGCTTTATCATACCGGCGCCAAAATGCACTGGTTCGGCAGTTTGCTGGCGGGGAGTAAAGCCGTATTGCTTCGGGGAGTAAAACCTGAATGGATTATAAAAACGGTTTCGGAGGAAAAAATTACTATTGTCTGGCTTTTGGTTCCCTGGGCGCAGGATATTCTGGATGCCATTGAAAGAGGGGATGTGAAGCTGGAAGATTATGATCTTTCCCAGTGGCGGCTGATGCATATCGGGGCGCAGCCAGTTCCACCCAGCTTAATCAAACGCTGGAAGCAGTATTTTCCCAACCATCTCTATGATACGAACTATGGCCTGAGCGAATCGATCGGACCCGGATGTGTCCATTTAGGTACGGAGAATATTCATAAAGTCGGAGCTATCGGCATACCGGGCTACAACTGGGAAGTCAAGATTGCTGGCGAGAATGGATGTTCTGTAACCCAGGGAGAAGTAGGGGAGTTGGCTGTCAAAGGACCGGGACTGATGAAATGCTACTACAACGACCCGGAAGCGACGGCGGCAGTACTCCGGGATGGCTGGTTATTTACCGGAGATATGGCCCGGATGGATGAAGATGGTTTTATCTATCTGGTGGACCGGAAAAAAGATGTGATTATCAGTGGCGGCGAGAATTTATATCCGGTGCAAATTGAGGAATTCCTGCGTGCGCACCATGCCATCAAGGATGTAGCCGTCATTGGATTGCCAGATAAGCGCCTGGGGGAAATAGCGGCGGCAATTATTGAACTAAAACCAGGGCACAGCTGCACGGAAGAAGAAATCAGGGCATTCTGCGCTCCCTTGCCGCGTTACAAGCGCCCACGGGAAATTATTTTTGATAAAGTTCCGCGTAATCCCACCGGCAAGATCGAAAAACCGCGTTTAAGGGAAAAATACGGTGCCACAAGTTTGGTGGCGGTTCAAACCGGGAGTTGAATATAACTGCCCGGGGGCTTTATTGAAATAAAAACTTACGAGCCTGGTTGAAGGGGAGAAACAAAAACCAGGCTTAATTATATAAAATTATCTTAGTTTACATAATGTTCATTATAGGAAGTTGAAGAAGTGCCTAAAAAAACTTTAAAACTAAGCTATAACTATAACGAGGTGCATTATGTCCGCTGCTTCTTTAATCCAGGCATTAACAAGATATGTATTTGAAGAAACACTATTATAAAAAACCCTTAGCCGTGCTGCAATTCGCCTCCGTTTAACTGGGCAAATTTTAGTATTTGCCGGGAATCTCCCATCACCACCACCAAATCATCTCTATCCAGAGTCTCTTTGCTGGAGGGATTTAAGAGAACCTCCCCTCCGGCTTTTTTAATGGTGACCACATTGCAACCAGTTTTCTCCCGGATTTGTGAATCTATCAGTTTCTTACCCGCAAAGGGCGAGCCGGGGCCAACAGAAAACTCCCTGACCTTGAGGTTCTTCTCTCGTTTCGCTATTATATCTTTCTTGTGTATAATCGCTTCATGATCTTTGACATATAAGGTTTCCAGGTATTTATCCACTTCCTCCAGGGGAAGGTTCAGGTGGAGGATTAGATACCTCATCAATTGCAACCCGGCCTCCATTTCCGGCTGAATCACTTCTGCTGCTCCCTGCTGGTAGAGTATTTCTTTCTCCCACTCATTATGAGCCCGGGCTAAAATAATGAGATTGGGGTTGAGTTTTAAAAGGTTGTAGGTAGCTTGACGATTACTGAATAAATCTGGGAGGGCAACAATAGCTAATCGAGCCAGGTCAGGACGGGCTTGAGCCAGCACGACCTCGTTGGATGCATCTCCATATATATAAGGTATCCCTGCTTCGTTGAGACTACGGATAGAGTGGTAGTCGTAATCAATCGCAATATAATTGAGGCCAATCTGTTGAAGTCCCTGACCGATATTTTTGCCTACCCGGCCATAACCTACTAAAATTACATGTCCCTGTAACTCAGAGCTGTCAAATTCGCTTTCTTCCAGATCTGCTTCCGGAAAAAGCTTCTGCCATACTCGGGTTCTACTGAGCTTAAGATAGCAGAGAGGAGCCATTCTAATAAAGAGTGGAGTCAGAAGGATACTAATAATTGAACTGGCCAAAATTAGATTATATATATCAGAGGATATGAGTTGTTCGTCCAAACCCAGTTTAGCCATAACAAAGGAGAACTCTCCCGTTTGCGCCATGCCCATTCCTACCAGGAAAGCAATACGGCTGTGGTAGCTCAGGAATTTTACAATTAGGAAAAGCAAAAACAGTTTCCCCGGTATTATTACTGCCAGAAGAATAAGCAATAGATGAATATTGTCAAGCAAGGCCAGAGGGTCAACCAGCATACCTACGGCTACGAAAAATAGGATTACAAAGGCATCACGCATTGAATTGATCTTCCCCAATATTTCATGGGTGTACTCAGATTCACTGATCACCAATCCAGCCAAAAAAGCACCCAGGGCCACTGATAGGCCCAGAGCATGAGACAATGAGGCTATTCCCAATCCCATAGTAAGCGCAAGAATGAGAAATACATCATTGTTACTGCCTTTGGCCGCCTGGCGAAAAACTAACGGTGATACTTTTTGCGCCAGGTAAATTATAAAAAGTATAAATAAAAATGATTTAAGTAAGGGGAAAATGAGCTGGGGGATACTGGCCAGCGATGCCTGGTGGAGTTCCGGTAGTAGAGAAACCATTAATATTACTGCCAAATCCTGTACAATTAGAATTCCCAGCATTATTTGACCATGAAGAGAGTTGCTCTCTCCCTGTTCCCCCAGTATCCTCAATACGATCATGGTACTGCTCATGGCGGCCACGCAGCCCAAGAAAAATGATTGGTAAAGATTTATACCTGCCAGGTAGCAAGCTCCGGTGCAGAGCAGCACCACGCCGCTGATCTGCAGTGCTCCCCCCAGCAGGGCAATTTTTTTTACCTTTTCCAAGCGGGATAGGGAAAAATCTATACCAACGGTAAACATAAGTAAAATGATTCCGATTTCGGAAAAATCCTGCAGGAGTTCAAGGTCATGAACCAAACCCAGGACATATGGGCCTACCAGTATTCCCCCCAGTATATAGCCCAGTACCGGAGACTGCCTCAAGCGCTCCGCTATCCATCCTCCCACTAAAGCGGCCAGGAAAACCATCAAAGTGTCAAAAATAATAGAAGTCGTCAGAATTATCGCCCCGCCAGGTCTTAAATTTTAGTTGGTAAATCTTGACTCAACTGCAAAAACCCCTTTTGTTGCATAAGGGTTGCATAAATATACAAAGCGAGCGT
>ENA-UOOM01001070-UOOM01001070.1-fermentation-metagenome-genome-assembly--contig:-NODE-1070-length-27743-cov-4.188602_pt1 | contig 27743 bp, 20 predicted proteins | sample MGYA00245781_ERZ724031 | MGnify/ENA primary metagenome ERZ724031 (study PRJEB28704, sample SAMN03018317) | fermentation metagenome | biome: anthropogenic terrestrial biome; feature: soil; material... | reverse complement strand
CCGGGAGAAACAATCAACACTGTTATGCTTCAGCGCAGGTGCATGCTGCGGCGCAAGAAGATCTTGCGCAATAAAAAATAAAGGAGTGATCTTATGACAAAAGATATTCTTACCATTGCCGTTGTCAATTTCAACGCTGTTTGGGGTGACAAAGCCTGCAACTTAAAAAGAATGGCGGAATATGCCCATGCAGCGGGAAAACGCGGCGCAGATATGATTGTCTTTCCGGAAAATGCATTATCAGGCTATGATGACGACACCGAACACAGCGTTCGCGCCGAAAAAATGCAGGTGAAGCTGGCAGAGACCATTCCCGGTTCGGCAACAGAATGCTTAAGCGCCGTTGCGCAAAAACATGAAATGTATATCGTATTCGGCATGCCTGAACAAGATGCCGAGGATGCCTCAGTGGTCTATAATTCCGCTGCCATCATCTACCCCGACGGCCGAACGGATTCCTATCGCAAGCTGCATCTTCCCTTTGCCGAAGGCAATTGGGCAGTACGCGGCAACGATCCGGTTATGATTGACACCCCCTGGGGACCCGTGGGCATAACGATATGCTATGACACCTATTGCTTTCCCGAGCTCATTCGATATTATCGTGCCAAAGGGGCACGTCTTTGCCTCAATGTCACCGCTTGTCCCGATGCCGAATGCACAAGAGTTGCCGCCCGCATGACAATTCCCACCTATGCCATGACCAACTACATGTTCATTGCCTCTGCCAATCTTTGCGGTTTTGACAAAACCTCTTATTTTCACGGCGGAAGCTGTGTTGTCGGCCCAAGAAAAAATCCCCGCGGCGCGGGAGAGCCCTGTACCTATATCGGTAAAATGTTTGATGAAGACGGAAGCGACAACCAAGAGATGTTTTTGGGCACCATTGACTTGCACATGGCCGATGTCAATACCGATATCCCCATTTACAGCGTCAACCCGGGTATCGGCGAGCCGGACTTTCGCCCGGAAATGTATTTGCGCATGCAGGAAGACTTGCTCAAAAGCGGACAATGGAAAAAATAATCCTTATCATATATCTTGATTGAACTTGAAAAACTGATCGCTGACTTGTCTGAAAAGTAACTTTGCAACACCTTGTCAAAAAATAAAAACCCCATCAGGATATTCTTGCATCTGTTTGCCCCGCTGTCTTCTTTGGCCTTACGCTATATTTCCCTTGACTTTTCTTGTTTTTTCTTGCATAGTGGGAGTGCTTACAGGATATAAAAAAATACAAAATATGTAAAAGAGCATATTATGAAAACAAAATCCCTCTCGTTTTATATTGTTTCGCTGCTTGCTGTTTTCGCCATTGCGGCTGTTGCGCTCGCAATATCGTATAGCTCTCATCCTACTGTTTCAGCAACCGACGGCAAGTTGAATTTATCGTCATTGAACAGCGGCACCATCATTGCCGTTGGCGGCAGCTGGGAATTTTACCCGGACGTATTGCTGGGTGCTGCTCTTTCGCTGCCCGATGATACCGTTTCCCAAACAAACTCGCAGCAATTGCGCACACTGCCGGATATGTGGGCAGGCAAGCCACAAGCCAACGACAACTCTTTTGGGTATGGCACTTATAGAATCACTTTTACAAAACTGGATACAAATCAATACTACGGTATAGCTGTCAATGACATTTCGTCGTCTTACCGCCTGTGGGTCAATGGCCAACTTTGCATTGAATGCGGCCAGGTAGCCACCTCACAGGAAGATCAGAGTCCTCGAATACAAAACATGTTGGCGGGCTTTAAGCCTGATGCTGCAGGCAATGCTGTCATTGCCATTGAAGTATCCAACTTTTATCTCTCCGCAGGAGGAATTGAAGATTTGCCGCTCGTCGGCAATTATGAACTGCTCAGCACCACCATCGCAAGAAGCGCCGCCATTGATACCTTCTTTTTTACCACTCTCTTCTTTCTTGGGCTCACCCTTTTGGCGCTCTATGCAAAAATCAAAATCGAAAAAACAGCACTGTTTGCCAGCTTGCTTTCTTTGTCCGTTGCCGTACGCATTATTTGTGCACAACACCGAATTGTCTTTAATATCTTTCCCTCGTTGCCATGGGAGTTTGTTCACCGCATGGGCTATCTTTCCGGCTATCTCTTGATGCCACTTGCAGGACTGGCGGTTTATTCACTGCATTATGTGAAACAGCGACCGTTTTTGCGCAATATTTATTATGTGTGGATAGCCTTTACCATCCTGTTCGTTTTTTTAGCCCCTGCAACAATCTATCCAAAGTTTATCGTAATTTATAAATACCTTTTCCTGGTTGCAGCTATCTACTTTATGTATGTGTTGATTTACGGCAAACTCAATCACAAGCCCGGCGCTATTCCCATCGCCATCGGCGCATTGTCGCTGTGTATCGGCACCATCCTTGAACTTTTTGCCAAAAGCAGCCAGGCGGTGGTTTCGTCCATGACTTTTATCCTCATCTCTTCTTTTGCATTGGTGCAAATGGTCAAGCTCGAGTTAACCCGTGAAGAAAAAGAGCGCTTGGAATCAGTAATTATCTTGGACAGCCTCACCGAAGTCTATAATCGTCTTTATCTCGACAACCTCAGTCGCAACAATTATCTGCCCGACAAGAAAAAGCATTTTTGGTATATTTTCTTTGCCGATATCAACAATTTTAAATATATCAACGACACCTATGGGCACCCCACAGGCGATATCGTCTTAAAACACGTGGCGCAAGTATTAAAGCACTCCATGCGCGAAGAAGACATGATCTTCAGATACGGGGGCGATGAGTTTGTCATTCTCACCGCACTCGAAAACACGAAAAACCCACAGGATATTATTGATCGCATCAATGCCACTTTGGCACAGCCCGTAGAGGCTTTTGGTCATATCCTACACATTACGCTCAGCATCGGCACGGCGCTTTTCCGCCACCGCGATGAAAAGCTGGATGATGCCATTTTGCGCAGTGACCGAGAGATGTATCGCATCAAGCAGCAATTTCATCAAAAATCTTTATCGACGCCATCAAGTGTTGATACCAAATAACACCTCTGCAAAACGGCGCAAAGGTGCATTGATTTTCTTACTTCCATCATGTTATTCTTCGCCTCACAGTGAACACTCGATTGGATTTGTATTATATTATTGACTACATAATGCCATACAGCCTATGTATTTAGCTATCGAAGACATTTATATGCTATTACAAATAAAAAAAATCGACCACTGTAAACAGCGGTCGATTTTATATTTTTAACTACTGAAATAAATCTTTCAGTTTGGTCCAAAAGGACGGTTTTTCGGGTTGCACCTCTTCGACCTTTTCCGGTTGGACTTTTTCTATTTTATCCGTCTTGATGACAAACTGCACAGAGGACACGTTGGTATTTTTTTCTGAAACAAATGAAATGGGTTTGTAATCAGATTTGTCATAGGACGTCATGTATTCGTTGATTTTTTCTTGAATCTGTCTGGGTATATCCTTCGTGCTCGCATGCAATTTCTTCAGGCCGTTGTTGATTTGCTCTGAACCGTTATACAACTCGCCCATACCCGTTGCCATTTGATGAATGCCACCTGCAATGTTTGCATATTGCGTTGACATTGTCGTAACCCCTCCGGTGTACATACCCAAATTTGTATGGAACGTGGTATATTGTGTTTGCAAATCTCCAAGTCCTTTTCCAAGATTGACCAGACCCTGATAGAAATCGGAGTTGTTTAAAGCACCCTCAACCGTTGCAGCAAAATTGTTCAGGTTCGCCGAGATGCTTTGTTGTGAACCCGACAGTGTGCCTGCGGCAGTGGGCAGACCCGTCAACAGGTTCGTAAATGAAGCATTGTTGGCTCCGAAGTTCGTTTTTAGTGTACCCACAGCGGCGTGTGTTTCCTTATAGTTGCTTACCAGCGCAGCCAAAGTTTGATCGGTGGGATACAGTGTCAAAAGTGCGTCCAAATCCGCATTGCTGACACTTTGTGCGGGAATCGCACCAATGTTTTGTGCCAGGGTTGTGTACGCTGATTGATATTGTGTATTCAACGTCGTCAAGTTTTGTGCTACACCATCCAACGCCGTTGCAAAACCGCGCATTGCCGTCGGCAGCTGGCCAAACGCCGTCAGATCCCCGCCGCCCGAAGATTGAAAACCTTGGTTGATTGCCGTTATGCCCTGCAAAATTTGCTGTGAGCCGTTAAGAACAGCTCCTCCGTTATCGCTGAGCTCACCCAAGCCGGACTGAAAAGCCGCCGAGCCGTTATTGAGCTCCATCAAACCGTTTTTCGACTTCAAAATACCGCCTGTCAACTCATTTGTCCCGTTGCTCAGCTGACCCACTGCGTTTGTCAAGGCGCTGAAGCCGCTTGTCATTCCGCTTACATTGGGTAGGTCAAAGCCCATTGAAAAAGGAACTGCCGCAAATTGCATGCCTTCCATTTCAAAATCCGTTGCTTGCATGGACACCTTGTAGGTTGCATTTTTTTCAGGCAACGCCGTAAAGGTAATCAGCTTATTTTTACCTGCATTTGCAAACATGCCGTCGGGTGCGGAAATGTTTTTGCAAAGATCGGTATTTAGCGTTACGGTGATTTGCACCACGTAATTATTGAAAAATGCTGCGTTGACATTTGCATTTTTCGTGGTCTTTAAAACCATTTCCACCTGGCCGCTGCTGCCTGCCAATTCATCGGCCGATACTTTTTTTCCGTTCAGATAATATTCAATGCCGATATGCCAAGGCAGCTGTGCATTTTGCATATTACCTTGATAGTAAAATCTTTCTCCTTCCCCTTCAACGGTTATTTTTCCGTCTTGGTTGACTACCTCCGTGGTGGTGCTCAAATTTTTTACGTCGGTATATTGCCCGTAATCTTCAATGGTTCCGTTGCCTTTGAGATTGAAGATATTTACCACAGAAACTTCTTTTACCTCTCCGCCGGCGGACACATTGGCATAGACGACTTCTTCTTTTGATGCCACGCTCGCACTTTGCGCGGCAAAAATCGCTCCGCTTGTGGAGGCAAAAAACATTACTGCGATCACAACTGCCAGTATTGATTTTATCACTCGTTTTTTCATGCATTTACTCCTTATAAAACTTTGCTTTCAAAGTGGTTTTTTCAATCATTTTATCGAAGACCGTCAACAATGCCGGTAAGAAAATAATAACCATCACCATCGATAAAATTGTTCCGCGGCCGAGCAAAATACCCAAATCCGCTACAATGCCCAGCGAGGTGGTGAGAAACAGACAAAAACCTGCAGTAGACAAAATGATCCCGGATGTCAAAATGGAAACCACGTGATCTTTCAATGTCGTCATCATCGCCTGTTTTTTAGGCATGACAATGCGATTTTGTCGGTAATTGTTTGTCAATAATATGGCGTAGTCCACCGTGGCACCAAGTTGTACGGTGCTGATAACCAAGTATCCGATATAACAAATGGCGGTATTTGAAAAATAAGACACAGATAGGTTGATCCAAATGGCCGTCTCTATTGTCAATACGAGAATAATCGGCAGCGTCAGCGACCTAAAAGTAATCAAAAGCACCAGGGCAATGCTGATAACGGCAATCCAATTGACCGTTCGCGTATCTGTTTGCACCACTTGCTTCATGTCATAGAGACTGACACTTTCTCCACCGGCATAATACTTATCGCCATAATACTCCTGTGTTTTTTGTTGCACCAGTGCCACAGTATCAAATGCCACATCTCCTTCGGTAGGCGTGTCGGTATTAACAATTAAGCGTGCATAATTTTCAGAATAAAATTGACTTGTGATATCGGAGTCCAAAAAAGTGCTCGGAATTTTTGCATCCACCGTGGTGGCATAAGACATGACGCTCGTGACATGGTCGATTTGTTCCAACTCACGCGCAAGCAACAATTCCTTGGCCGGCTCCCCTTTGGGCACCAGCAGCACAATCGGCGTGGATTGTCCGAATTTTCCGTTGATTTTATTTGCATCGACACCACTGCGCGTTTGCGCGTCAGAGTCCCCCATGCCATAGATAAATGTATTTTGACTTTGTCCCAAAAATACGGGAATCAATATGATCGCCAAAACAATCAATGCCGGAATCTTTAGTCGCAGGATGCCTTTGCCGATATTTTTAAAATCCGGCAAAAAATTTCTGTGATGGGTTTTATCAATATATTTATACAAGAAAAGCGTTAACGCAGGCAAAAAGATCATAACGGAAAGAAAGCTGAAAACAATGCCCTTTACGAGGTTAAATCCCAAGTCTGCTCCAATGCCGAATTTCATAAACGCCAGGGCGATGAATCCGAAAAATGTAGTCGCTGCGCTGGCAAGAATGGAAGGAAAAGATTCTTTCATGGCCATTTGCATTGCCACGTTAACATCATCGGTCTGTTTTCGAAAACGTCCGAAGCTGTGCAATAAAAAGATGGCATAGTCAAGGGATACCGCCATTTGAAGAATAGGGCTGATGGCCTGCGTCATAAAAGATATCTCGCCCATAAAAATGCTGGTTCCCATGTTTAACACGATAGCAATACCGATTGTCACCAAAAACAACAACGGCTCCAACCAGGAACTGGTGGCCAGTATCAACACAATAAGAATCAGCGGAATCAAAATCATAAAGGCTTTGGTTGTCTCGGAAGCGGAATATTTTTGTGCAAAGCCGATATTGGCAGCTTCACCCGTCATGGCGTTGTCATCGCCAATCAATTCGTATACCGACTCCATTACTTTTAGCTCGGCACCCTTTGCAATGGTGATGGAAAAAAGTGCGGTATCATCTCGATAATATTCATTCACCGTATCTGCATCCGCCAATGCCAGGGGTTGCTTGATATCCATGACATCATCCAGCCAAAACACCTCTGTAATACCCTCTATGGCTGCCAATTTCTTTTTATATTCCTGCGCCTGGGCTGTGTCTACCCCGCTTACCATGACGCGGGCGTTGGGCACCGTTTGCGTAAATTCTTTGCCCATAATCTCGATAGCCGCCGTTGATTTTGCCTCATCGGGCAAATAGTCGCCGAGATTATAATTCACTTTTAATTGCATTGCCAAAATCCCGCAAATCGCGGCGAAGACGACAAACAATATGACAACTTTTTTCTTGTGTACAGTGAGTGCTTGCGGTATGTTTTTCACTTGAAAACTCCTTGTTACTAAACAGCGTGTTGATTTTTTGTCACGATAATAGTATACTTACTCTATGTTGAACTTACAACAAACAAATTATTGATTTTTGTATTTTTCTAATCAAATCTATAAAAAATGTTTAATATATAACATTTTAGAAAAAATTTATGGAGCAAAGATATCATGAAGAAAGAAAAAGTGGACCGACGCGTGCAATATACCAAGATGATTTTGCGCCAGAGTCTGATTGAACTGTTGGAAAAAAATCCGATTTCAAAAATCACCATCAAATCTATTTGCGAAAAGGCGGATATTAACCGCACCACCTTCTACGCACATTACACCGACCAATATGACTTGCTGGCTCAAATTAAGCAAGAGTTATTTGATGATGTGAGTGTGTATCTTACCAATTTCACCTTTCACGAAAATGAATCCGAATCTGTGCAGTTGCTGAATAAAATTTTTGAATACATCAAACAAAACAGCAAAATCTGTTCCGTATTGCTCAACGACACCACTGATACGGCCTTTCACGAACAGGTCATGGTCATTGTCCAAAAGCTGTGTATGGAGCAGTTGACAAAAAAATCTTTTAACCAAAATATTATCAATTACATCATCTCTTTTGCCGCCACGGGCAGCATGGGCTTGATTCGAAAATGGCTTGATACAGGCATGAAAGAACCCACCTATACCATGGCAGAGATTATTTTAAAGCTGACAAACCAGGGACTCACGGCTTTTGTATAAAACTGTCCCATATCTGTTTTTTTGTTCATGAAAAGCAACGTATTCAACGTTGCTTTTCATTTTTGGCAAGAATATTTTCTGCAACACGCAGCCCGTCAATGGCGCTGCTGACAATGCCACCCGCATAACCGCTGCCCTCTCCGGCCACGTAGAGCCCCCCAGTGTTGATGCTCTCTGCGTTTTCGTTTCGCAAAATGCGCACCGGTGAAGAAGTTCTGCTTTCCACTGCCGTCAACATTGCCTTTGCACTGTCAAATCCATGCAATTTTTTTCCGAAATCTCTCAAGGCATTTTTTAAGGTTTGCGCAATTTCGTCGGAAAACAAATGATGCAGGTTTACTTCTTTTGTTCCTGCCCCGTAGCTGGGCACCACAGGCAAAAATCCCCGTGTATCCGCATGGTTTAAAAACGCACCCACAGACATGATCGGCGCGGTGTAGTCACCTCCTGCCGCAGCAAAAGCCCTTTGTTCCAATTGCCGCTGAAACACCATGCCTGCCAAGGGACTTTTGTCGACAAAATCCTCTTTTGTCACCGTCACCACCACAGCGCTGTTTGTGTTTTGTGCATTTCTGCCCGAATAGCTCATACCGTTGACACAAACAGTGTCTCTCTCCGTAACACAGGCCACTACAACGCCACCCGGACAATTGCAAAAGGTGTAGGCTCCGCGTCCGGATGCATCTTTGTATTTTAATATATATTCCGCAGCAGGCAAAGGCACTTTGCCGTAATGTTTTTGATAGGTTGACTTGTCAATATCTTGTCGCAGATGCTCAATGCGCACACCCACCGCAAAATTTTTTGCCTCCAGCGCCACTTGCTTTTCAAACAGCAACTGATAAAAGTCTCGTGCACTGTGCCCACCGGCAAAAACCACCGTGTCTGTTTCAATTTCTCTGTCGTCGCATATCACCGCACGCACGTGGCACCGATGTAGTGCAATATCTTTTGCCTTGGTACCAAAACAAATTTCTGCGCCTTGGCGCATCAGATCGTTTGTCATGTTATGAATCACGCGCTGCATGACATCGGTTCCCAAATGGGGACGTTGTTCATAGAGAATACTTGGATCAGCACCATATTGCACCAGCACTTCAAAAATTTCTCTCTGCCGCCTGTCTTTGCTTCGGCTGGTGAGTTTGCCGTCAGAGAATGTACCCGCGCCGCCTTCGCCAAAGCATACATTGCTTTCCACATTGAGCTGCCGCATTTGTAAAAACGCATTGATGTCTTTTTTTCTTTGGTCAATGCGCTGACCCCTTTCGACAATCACAGGCGTTATACCATATTGCATAAATCGATGCGCAGCAAACAACCCCGCCGGACCACATCCGATAATCACAGGATTAAACGCTCGCTTGGGTCTACTCAATTTTACGGCTCCGTCTTCTTGCACTCTGCAGGGTTCTAATTTTTTATGGTAAGGCGCCTTTGTGTAAAATGCAATGCGAAAGGTGTACACATAATAAATATCTTCCTGCTTTCGGCGTAAGTCCAAGGAGCGCTTTAGCAGCTGCAAGTCGGCAATTTCTGTCTTGTCAATATGCAAAATCTCCGCCACTTTTTCAAGTGGGGAGATTTGTTCATATACACTGATTGACACATCGCGCAAGATATAATATTTGTTCATCATCATATCACTGAATCGGCGTTATTTTCAGCACTGCCCGAATCGTCGGCGCATTAATCACCGTGATCATGTTCTCGTCAATGTTGTATGTTGCCGCCAACGAAACATCGGCTGTTTCTTGGCCCGAAAGATTTACAATCGCAGACACATTGCTCACCGTCGAATCTCGAGTAATGATTTCAACTGTATCGGGCTCTGAAGAAATTGCCGTGACAGCATAGCCTTCGGCAGGCTTGCCCTGCACTGTCAAGACCACCTGGGCGGTTTTCTTTTCGCCAAGTAAGATTTCCACATCTACACCGGTTTCGCTGATTGTAATGTCCGTGACTTTTGCACCTTCTTTGGTGTAGGCTGTCAAGGGTTGATGTTGGGTGGTGTCTTGGCCCACTTGACCCAATTCCACCGTCGCTGTCACTCTGTCGATTGTTTTTACAATGCTTTCAGGGCCCATTACCGTAACGTTGCTTGTTGAGGGTTTCAAGGAAAAAACAGATAGGTCGTTTGATACATTTCCTATACTGGTCACCGTTACCGGCATTTCTTTTTCCGTCAGCCGATCCACACTCACTGTGATGTTTGCAGGACCAACCTCTGTTACTTCTACACCATAGGGAAGCCCGCTTACCGTGACAGGCACCACATATTCGCCTGTTCTGCTAATAGCTGATACGTCTGCATGAATGCTGAGATCCTTGGCTGCAATGGTACCCACGGTCAAAACCGGTCCCTTTAGCTTCAGGTTCACGGCATTTTGCTTTTTCAACGCAACCAGCTCTTGCGAAGCCAAAATTTGTTGCCCTTGAATACTGACCGGCAGATTCACCATGTTGCGTGTGACCACCGGGTTTTCTTCATTCAACGCAATCATCCAAAGCAAAATGGAAATAATCAATGCAAATGCAAAATATAGAATTTTATTCTTCTTTTTCTTTTTCATTTTGACGGAACCTCAAAAATCCTTCTATATTTACATTTCCTTCTTCTCCCGCAAGCTCATCCACCAAAAGCTTCTTGAGCGTAGTTGCGTTTAAAAATCTTGATAATCTGCCTTTGACGGCAACCGATACGGTTCCTGTTTCTTCAGAAACAATAATGGTCAGCGCATCGCTGACTTCACTCATGCCCAATCCTGCACGGTGCCGTGTGCCCAGTTCTTTGCGCAGCGTTTTGATTTGTGTCAAGGGCAACAAGCACCCTGCGGCCATGATTTTTCCTTCTTCCAGGTTGATCACTGCCGCACCGTCGTGCAAAGGTGTATAGGGGACAAAAATATTTTCGAGCAATTCTTTGCTCAACGCTGCTTCCATCTTTATGCCCGTGGAAACAATATCGTCCAAATCGGTTTGCCGCTCGATAACAATGAGCGCACCGCGTCTTTCTTTTCCCATATCTGTCGACGCTTGAACGATGGTATCGATCATTTCTTCAAAATTTGCGTCGCTTTTTCTTACCGAAAAGAGATTTCTCATTATGCGATTTTCAAAAATAGAGGTTCGCCCAATGCGTCCCAAAATACGGCGCAATTCGGGTTGAAAAACAACAACAAGTAAAATTAGCCCTGCCGTTAATACATTTTTCAGAATATAGGACAGCGTAATCAATCCAAACCATGAGCTCAGCTGCATCGTCAGCACAATCAACAGCAGCCCTTTTGCCACCTCCGCTGCCTGTGTTCCGCTGACCCAATAGATGATTTTATACACCAAATAGGCAACAATAAGAATATCTATGACGTTTTGGACACTGATCATAGCAAATAATTCTTTTGAGACTGTCAAAAAATCCATCATAGTGCGGAATCATCCTTGATTATTAAAGCTATTTATATCATACAATAAGAAAAAAAAATATGAAAGTGATTAATGTGATTTCAATACTTTTTTTAGGTATTGACCCGTATAGCTCTTCGTGTTTTTCATCACTTCTTCGGGCGTTCCCATAGCAATGACTTGCCCGCCTTTGTCGCCGCCTTCCGGTCCCATGTCGATAATGTAATCGGCACATTTTATCATGTCCAGGTTATGTTCGATAATGATAACCGTGTTACCGCTTTCTTTGAGCCGCTGCAACACCTTAAGCAGTTTGCTCACATCCGCGGCATGCAAGCCCGTTGTGGGCTCATCCAACAAATACAGCGTTTTGCCCGTTGCGCGCTTGCTCAATTCAAAGGCCAGTTTTATGCGCTGTGCCTCGCCGCCCGAGAGCGTTGTAGATGACTGTCCCAACTTGACATAGGAAAGTCCCACATCATTTAAAATCTGCAATCTGTTGCGTATCGAAGGAATGCCTTCAAAAAAATTCAGCGCTTCTTCTGCGGTCATCTCCAACACGTCGGCAATATTTTTTCCTTTATAGCGCACACTCAAAGTTTCTTGGTTATAGCGTTTGCCTTTGCAGACTTCGCATTCCACATAAACATCTGACAAAAAATGCATTTCCACCTTGATAATGCCGTCTCCGCTGCAACTTTCACAGCGGCCACCCTTGACATTGAAAGAAAAATGTCCTTTGCCGAATCCGCGCATTTTTGCCTCATTTGTTGAAGCAAACAAGTTTCTTATATCGTCAAAAACCCCCGTATAGGTTGCGGGGTTGCTCCGCGGGGTTCTGCCAATGGGCGATTGGTCAATTTCGATGACTTTGTCAATGTTGTCCAATCCTTCAATCTTGTCATGTGCGCCGGGCTTTGTATTGCTTTTATACAGCGCTTTTGCGGCACCTTTATATAAAATTTCATTGATCAACGTGCTTTTTCCCGAACCCGATACCCCTGTAACCAAGGTCATCAAGCCCAAAGGAAAGGCAACATCAATGTTCTTTAAGTTGTTTTCACGCGCATTTTTTATTTTGATTTTCAATTTTCCGGGCGCTGTGCGCTGCGCGGGGGCTTCTATTTTTTTTGCACCGCTCAAATATTGCCCTGTGATGGATTTTTTCGTGGCTTTTATCTTTTCTACCGATCCTGCCGCCACCACTTCTCCCCCGTGAATACCTGCTCCCGGCCCAATATCCACGATATAGTCCGCCTCATACATCGTCTCTTCGTCATGCTCTACAACAATGAGCGTATTGTCCAATTCCACCAATTTGCGCAAGGCGTCCAGCAATTTTCGGTTATCGCGCTGGTGCAGTCCAATGCTGGGCTCGTCCAACACATACAACACACCCGTAAGGCCCGAACCGATTTGCGTGGCCAAGCGAATGCGCTGACTTTCCCCACCCGACAAAGATGCCGAAGCGCGAAAAAGCGTCAAATAATCCAATCCCACATTCAGCAAAAAATTCAGTCTCCCTTTGATTTCCGCCAACACCTGATGGGCTATGGCGCTGTCTTTTTCGCTGAGCGTCAGATTTTCAATAAAGTCCAGCCCCTCTGCAATGGATAATTTGGTAAATTCGATAATTCCTTTTCCGCCCACCGTCACATAGCGAGAAGACTCTTTGAGCCTGTCGCCATGGCAAAGCGGACAAGGGGTATAATTCATAAAGGATTGATAATATTTTTTCATGCCGATGCTTTGTGTTTGGTGGTATCTGCGTTTGATGGTGGGTATAATGCCTTCGAAAACAGGATTAAACTCACCGGCAAAACTGTTGCTGAAATATTGTACGTTTATTTTTTTATCGCCTGTGCCGTACATCAAAATATCTCGAATTTTTTTATCGAGCTTTTCATAGGGCGTATGAATATCAATGCCGTATTCTTTGACCAAGGCTTCCATATAGAAAAACGCCAGACCGCCTTTTTTAGAAAAATTCCACCCTGCAATGTCAATGGCGCCTTGCGCCAAAGACAGTGTTTTATCCTTTACCACCATGTCTTCGTCCACTTCATAGAGCATGCCCAATCCCGAACATTTTTCGCAAGCGCCAAAGGGCGAGTTAAAAGAAAACACTCTGGGTTCCAGTTTTTCAAGGCTGATATTGCAATCGGGGCAAGCATATTTTTCCGAGTAAACACGCCGTTGCTTTTCGAGGACATCACAAATGACAATGCCGTCCGACAAACGCAGGGCATCTTGCACACTGTCAGCCAGTCGACTCCGAATACTGCTTTTCATTTTTAGTCTGTCCACAACAACTTCTATTGTATGCTTGATGTTTTTATCCAGTTCCGGCACTTCGTTGATGTCATACATCTCACTATCTACCAACACCCTGACATAGCCGCTTTTTTGCAAGCTTGCTATCAGTTTTTTGTGCTGCCCCTTTTGCCCCACGGCAACCGGCGCAAGAATATAAAATGCTTGGCCTTCGTCTAAAGACATAATGTCTTCAATAATCATGTCGATACTTTGCGAGGTAATTTCCTTGCCGCAGGAGGGACAATGCGCAATGCCGATACGCGCATAGAGCAATCTGAGATAATCATAAATTTCCGTCACCGTCCCCACCGTGGAACGGGGATTGCGGTTTGTGGTTTTTTGATCAATGGATATGGCGGGAGAGAGCCCTTCGATGTAGTCCACATCCGGCTTATTCATCTGTCCCAAAAATTGTCTGGCATAGGCAGACAAACTTTCAATATAGCGCCTTTGCCCCTCCGCATAAATGGTATCAAACGCCAAGGAGGTCTTGCCCGAACCAGAGAGCCCCGTAAAGACGACCAATTTATTTTTAGGAATTTTTAAAGATATATTTTTTAAATTATTTTCATTCGCTCCGCGAATTATAATCTGTTTATTCATGCTGTTTTCTTTCTGTTTTCAATAAAATTTTCTCCTTATTATAACACACCTTCGCTTGTTTTATTCAAAGCGCGAAATTTGTTCTTTTGTCACTGCAATTTTTTCTGCAAATTCTTCTTTGCCCGAACAGGCGCAAAGCCCGTAGCCTTCTTGATGAAGCAGATGGACGAACACCTTTTCTTCTTTGATTTTTTCATCGATTTTTTTTAAATCAGTCAAAACGCTGCCACCCTTAAACTTGATATAGGCTTCCTTTTTTGCCCATAATTGTGCGAAGGCTTTTTCACGATTACTTGATGCGAGGATTGCATTTTTTTCTTCTTCCGAACAAACACGTGTCAGCAAGCTGTCACTGACGGGACGTATTTTTTCAATATCAACACCGCATTCAAATTTTGAAACGCCGCAGGCTATGGCCTCTTTGCTGTGACTGATATTAAAATACCACTTGTTGTTTGTGAGATAGGGCTTTTTATTTTTGCCGTACGTCAGCTCTATTTCGTTTATCGATATACCTTGTGCCTTTAATCCGTATGCCAGTAACAAAAAAGATGCCGCATTCACCACTCTGTCCCTAGACAACAGCAATTTCTCTGCCTGCAGCATTCTCGCCCGGGGCATGACTTGCAAAGCTTTTTCTATGATGCCTGTCTCTATTTTTTGCACATCATCCAACACATATACTTTCATATTTATTCCTTTATCCTGTCAAATAAATGCAATTCAAACCACTCAAACTGCCGAAAATGCCCATATAAAAACAACCCGAATTGCTGTTTTCGGATTGTTTTTGTTATGGGAAGAATTATTTTTTCTTTCTGAATTTATAATTGGGGTTCGCTATAAACCTTCCGTCCTCCACAATAAACATATCGTCAACATTGATTCCTTGATCTCGTTTAATATCCATTTCAATTTTTTCTTTTTCTTCATTGCTGGCTGCATTCGTTTTGCGAATATCAATATCGTATTCATAGAGTTGCTGCAAGAACATCTCTTTGCGTTCCTGCAAAGGCACCTCCTCGCTTTCCTTAAACGTCAGCGTATATTTGTCTTCGTTATATTCAAATCCCTCTCCGCCTTTTATCGCACGCAAAATAGCTCTTGTGGAAGGCCGCGCGTTGATTTGACGGGTAATGGCGGGCTGACCCAGTTCTTCTTCCTCCGATTTTTCTCTCTCCTCTTCGCCGGCTTTTGCCAAATCCTGCATAGAAAGCTGTCGTGTTTTAGAGAGCGAAGCGCCATCTTCCTCTTTGGGCTCATCATCTGTCAACGTTTTTGCAACTTCTTCTTCAAACACATCTTCAACAGCAGCTACTTGCTCGTCGGGCAACGCTTGAACAACAGGCGGAGAAAAATATTGTTTCATGATATTTTCCGTGCCGTCTTTTGCAAGTATTTCCTGCGAAGGCACCTCTTCGGGCTGCGGTTTTTCTTCTTGTTCTTCTGTTGGTGCAGGCTGTTGTGCCATATTTTTAATATAATCCTTTAGTGGTGAATTCGTTTTAAACAAATCTATATACATCGCCATTTCATCATCCAAAAACGTAAGCTGCCCCGGCTCAATTTCAACTCCTTCACCCGGGCCTATTTCTGCAATTGTATCAGGCTGCTCCGACTTTCCGTTTTCGTCTACAATGACGGGTGCCTCTTCAACATCCGAAATGGTCACGGGCTTAGGTGTAACAACCGCAGCTTGCACCTTTTGCGCTTCGATCGATTTTTCGGTCTCAACAGCCTGTGGCACAACGGGCGTTTCCGATTTTTTTACTTCGGCCGCTGCTTTATCCGCAACTATCTGCCCGTCAGGTTGCTGTACCGTTGTCTTTTTTTGTTCCGGCAGCCTATCGGGTGTTTTGCGAGGTGATGCATTGTTTTGCAGTGAGACGGTTTTTTCTGCAGCTTCAGGTTCTTTTACTTCGGATATTTCTTCAATCAACCGCGTGATTGCGTTGGTCTCGTGTACACTGCTTTTTTCTTCAAAATTTTGTTGAGGGTTTTCTTCAGGGCTGAAAAATTCACTGATATCCACCAGTTTCACATCTTTGCTGAAAAATTCTTCTTCCCTTTGGCGTTCTTTTTTTGTGCTGAAGGGATTTTCTGCTGTTTTTCCGCGCACAAACATCTTTTGAATTGCCAAAAACAGCCCAACAAATATAATCAAATCCCCAACGCTAATAGCAACGCTGAAGGGATAAAAAGCAGGCATGGGAATGATATCGCCCAATATTTTTAGCTTGGTGCTCGCGCCCATCGATGCACTGATGGCAGACATTTTCTGCAAAAAGACATTGCCGTTTTCTGCCATTCCGGACATGGCCGCAGCATCCGGCGACAACGGCATTTTTCCTCCGTTGATAAAGGTGACGGTGAAGTTCAAAAACACCCCCACCAATAAAATCATAATCTCGGGGCGTTCAATATTGCGAAGCAAAAATCCCAGCAAAAGCAAATAGCTCAGCAGATAGATAAACATCGTATAATTTGCAATGCTCTCGGGCAATTTATTGCCAAAAAATACCAAGCCCAGTTGAACGATCAGGTAGGCAAAGAATAGAGCCTTCAATTTTACATCATATTTTGCAATATGATTGACTTTCCCTTTTCGAATCAGGGCTATGATGATACTGATCAAAATTATTTCAATAATCATGCGCTTTCGTACCTTTTTCGATGAATTCTTGCTTTCTATTTATATTAACATAATTTGTTGAAAAATAAAACTTTCACCGCTCATTTTCTGCAATGTTGCGAATTTTATCTTCCTCTGCAAGGTATCGATAAATATCGTTCACGTTTTCGGCAACAAGCTTTATGGGAATGTCCTTCATCTCGCTTTGCTGCCCATAGCCGTACTTTGCCCAAATAAAATCGATGTGATAGTGTGCGGCGCCCTGTCCGTCGTGGTGCTTGTCGCCAATCATCACACATTGCGCAGCGCTGCAAGCGGTGTTTTTCATCACCTCTGCCAACAGTTCGTTTTTGCCTGCGTTGCTTCCGTCTTCATTGCTGCCCGCAACGTAGTCAAAATAGGAAAGCAGTTTGCTTTCCTGCAACATCAGCAACGCATATTTTCGATATTTCGTCGTTGCCACCGCCAAAATTTTGCTCTGCGCACGCAGTGTTTTGATCAGCTCTTCTATTCCGTTATAAAGGCTGTATTCAAACATACCCTGCTTGGCATAGTAAGCGCGATATTGCCTCACCGCTTCTTGCGCCTTTTGCTCGGGCAACTTATAGAGATGGCGAAAACTGTCAATCAACGACGGACCGATGATGGTGTTTTCATATTGCGGCAAATAGGTAAACCCCATTTCTTTGGCCGCATATTCAAACCCTTTTACAATGCCCGCTTTGGTGTTGGCAAGCGTTCCGTCCAAATCAAATATCACACATTTATAATGGTTCATCATCTGTCTCCGGTCTGTTTTTTGTCTGTTCAATTACTTCTTCTTTTTGCCGTCCAAATTCAAATTGTCATAGACTCTTTCTGTGGCAGGTTTGTTTTGTTCGATTCCAAAGTGGTCTCTGATTTTTCCTTCAATTTCATCGCAGACAGCCGGATTTTCTTCGAGATATTTTTTGATGTTTTCTCGCCCTTGTCCAAGTCGTTCGCCGTTGTAGGAATACCAAGCCCCCGATTTTTCCACAATGCCCGCCTCGCTTGCCACGTCTACAATGTCACCTTCTCTGGAGATGCCTTTTCCGTACATAATGTCAAAATCCGCAGACTTAAAGGGTGGTGCAACTTTATTTTTTACGACTTTGACACGTGTGCGGCTGCCCACCATGTCCGTGCCGTGTTTGATGGTTTCAATACGCCTTACTTCCAGTCGCACGGAGGAATAAAATTTTAAAGCCCTGCCCCCCGGTGTTACTTCGGGATTGCCAAACATAATACCCACTTTTTCGCGCAGCTGGTTAATGAAAATCGCACAGCAATTGCTTTTGCTTACCGCTCCCGCCAACTTGCGCAGCGCCTGAGACATCAGTCTTGCCTGCAAGCCGATGTGCTGGTCTCCCATTTCTCCTTCAATTTCTGCACGGGGCACCAGCGCCGCCACAGAGTCCACGACCACAATGTCCACTGCGCCGCTGCGCACAAGGGCTTCCACAATTTCAAGCGCCTGCTCTCCTGTGTCCGGTTGCGAAACAATTAAGTTGTCAATATCTACACCCAATGCTCTGGCATACACCGGATCCAGGGCATGTTCGGCATCCACAAATGCCGCAATGCCGCCTTGCTTTTGCGCTTCGGCCGCCATGTGCAGTGCCACTGTGGTTTTTCCGGAAGACTCCGGACCATAGACCTCTACAATGCGCCCGCGCGGTACACCGCCTATGCCCAGGGCAATATCCAGTCCGATGGACGATGTGGAGATAGCCTCTACATTCATGCTTGCCGCATTGTCGCCAAGCCGCATAACAGAGCCCTCTCCGAATTGCTTTTCCAAGCTTTTTATCGTCAATTCCAATGCTTTATCTTTTTCCATTCTATTCACCCGCTTCTATTTATTTTCTCTATTTATCGTCTTCTAATATTATTTGCCGAACCATATTCAACGCATAGCCGGTCATGCGCAGTTGGTGTGATCTTCTTCGCGTGGGGTATGTCACTTTCTCGCAAAATACCTTATCTTGATAGGACACGGCTACATAGCACAGTCCCACAGGTTTTTTTTCACTGCCACCCTCCGGTCCGGAAATTCCTGTTACCGCAACGGAAATATCCGCGTCGCTGAGCTTGGCAAGTCCTTGAACCATTTCTCTGGCGGTCTCTTCGCTGACTGCGCCAAACTGATCCAGCGTTTCCTTTTTCACACCCAACACTTTCATTTTTGCTTCGTTGCTGTATGTGACCATGCTGCCGTAAAACACCTTCGACGAGCCGGGCAGTTCGGTAATTGCCGCAGCAATGTTGCCGCCGGTGCAAGATTCTGCAGCGGCCAGCATCATGCCTTTTTCTTCCAACAAATTCAACACCACTTGCGAAAGACTGATATCTTCTGTGGCAAAAATGCCGTCTCCCACACGCTGATAAATAATATCTTCATATTTTTGCAACAACACATCCGCATCTTCTTTGTTGTCCGCATTTGCCGTCACACGCAACAAAATTCCGTTCTCCTTGGCGTAGGTTGCAATGGTGGGATTGCTCTGTTTATCAAATAAATCCAACAGCACATGCTCCAGTGCACTTTCGCCGTAGTTGGTGATCTTATAATATCTCGAATAAAACGTCTTGCCCGATTTTTTCATCAAATAAGGCATCACGCACTCATCAAACATCGGAATCATCTCTCTGGGCGGACCGGGTAGTAATATAATGGCCTTGGTTTTTTCTTCATTTTCGATCAACACGCCGGGGGCAGTGCCGTTTTGATTATAGAGCATTTTCGCCCCTTTGGGAATATCTGCCTGCTTGAGGTTATTGGGCGTCATTCTGTCTTTGAAAATGATTTCCAGATTTTTCATCCATTCTTCATTCACTTCCATTTCAAGGCCCATCACTTCTGCCGCGGTCTCTTTTGTCAAGTCGTCTTGCGTGGGCCCGAGCCCGCCTGTGGCAATGACAATGTCGCTTCGCTCGTAGGCTTCTTCAAAGGCGGCCTTCAGTCGCTTGGGGTTGTCTCCCGTGGTGGTATGATAAAGCAAATTCAGACCTATCTCGCTCAAACTTTTTGAAATGTACTGAGAGTTTGTGTTAATAATGTCTCCCAACAATATCTCCGTTCCCACACAGATAATTTCGCAATTCATATTTTTGCGCTCCTACTTTATACTTATTTTTTTTCGATTTTTATAAAAATACTCCACGCCTGACGCCACAGTCAGCAGCAGCATAAGCCAAATAAATACATCTCCTACCAGGGTGCTTGAAAGACGCAGGCCGATTTCAACATGCAAATAAATCAGCCCGATCATTTGTATGACTGTTTTTAATTTGCCCGATTTTCCCGCCGCCAACACCACACCCTCTGCGGCAACAGCCGCCCGCAGGCCTGTTACGGCAAATTCTCTGAACAAAATGAGAAACACAATCCATAAATTGATGCGACCGATGAGCATAAAACAAAGCAATGCTGCCGTAACCAGCATTTTGTCTGCCAAGGGATCTGCAAATTTGCCGAAGGTGGAAACCAAATTTCGGCTTCTCGCCAAATATCCGTCCAAAAAATCCGTAAAGCTGGCAAGGGCATACACCGCCAACGCATAAAAATAATGTCCGCTGAAATCTGCCAAAAACAGCAAAATATAAATGGGTATCAAAAGAACTCTGAGAAACGTGAGTCTATTGGCTATGTTCATCTTCCTTGCAAACCTCTCCAATCAAATCATAGGTATCCGCTTCGGTAATCAGGCAGTTGTAATATTGTCCGAGCAACAGTTTTTCATCAGAAATAACCATCACGCCGCCGTCAACATCCGGTGCATCACGATAGCTGCGCGCCAGATAAATATTTTCTTCAAGCTTTTCCACCACCAGCACTTGAAGTTTTTTTCCGATAAAGGCGCGGTTGCTTTCAAGGGATATCGACTGTTGTTTTTCCATCAACATCTCTTGCCTGCGTTGTTTTGTCGCCGCAGAAACTTGATGGGGCATTTGTGCCGCAGGAGTGCCCTCTTCTCTGGAATATTGAAACACACCCACTTTATCAAAGGGATATTCTTCAATAAAGTTTACTATTTCACGATACTCCTCTTCCGTCTCGCCCGGAAATCCCACAATAAATGTCGTGCGCAGCGTAATGCCTTGCACGGTATCTCGCAATTTGGTGTAAAGTTGCTCAATTTGCTGTTTGGTTGTGTGTCTGCCCATCTCTTTTAATATTTTGTCGTTTACATGCTGCAGGGGCATATCAATATATTTTTGAACTTTGTCAAGTGTTTTGATGCTGTCGATGATTTCGTCGTCAATGCCTTCCGGGTACGCATACATCAGGCGTATCCACAACAGCTCATCTATTTCGTTGAGAGCATGAAGCAACTTTGCCAGTGCTTTTTCCTGATACAAATCTATGCCATATAGTGTCACATCTTGCGCCACCAACACCAGTTCACGGTATCCTTCTTTTGCCAGCGTCTTTGCTTCCGCAACAATATCTTCCAATGTTCTGCTGCGATAATCACCTCGCAGTTGGGGAATAATACAGTATGTGCAATTGCGCGAACATCCTTCGCTGATTTTTAAATACGCCACCGGTTTTTTTGTTAAGATCGTCCGTTGGTGCGATGCAATCGGCGCATTGATTCCCTCTGTCAAACAAGTCGGGCTACCTGCCTCGATTTGTTTCATGACATTCAGTATCTGCATGTATTGACCCGTTCCCACAAAGCCGTCCACTTCCGCCAACGCCTCGACAAGTTCCTCGCCATAGCGCTGAGCAAGGCATCCTGCAACAATGATTTTGACATCGGGATTCTCTTTTTTTTGCTCTGCCGCCAATAAAATTTCTTCTACGGCTTCTTCTTTTGCCGCCTGAATAAAAGCGCAGGTATTGATGATGATGTAATCCGCTTCTTCGATTTTATGACAAAGAACATGTCCTGCTCCTTGCAAAAGGGCAACCATGCTCTCCGTATCGGTCAAATTTTTTGCACAACCCAAAGATACAAAATAGATTTGTTTATTCATGTTCTTCCTTTGCAATATCTGCTTCGGCCTCATCGGCACCCGCATGGTATTCTTCATAGCTCATAAGCACATTGCGCGGTCGGCTGCCGTCAGCGGGTGAGACAATTCCCCTCTCCTCCATCTCATCGATCATTCTGCCGGCACGGGCATAGCCAATGCGCAGCTTTCTTTGAATCATAGAAGTAGAGATTTGACCTCGCTCCATGGCCAAATTGACCGCCTCGTCAAACAGCTCGTCTTCAAAGTCGGAAGCGCTTGCCTTGGGCGTTGTGATTTTTTCTATAATTTCTTCGTTGTAGGCTTGATTGCTGTGTTTTTTAATATAATCCACTACGCGTTCCACTTCACGCTGACTGATAAAAGCGCATTGAGCACGCTGGGGTTGGTTTGTTCCCGCAGGATAATAGAGCATATCGCCGTTACCCATTAATTTTTCGGCGCCTCCCATATCTAAAACGGTTCTGGAGTCCACCTGTGAAGCGACCATAAACGACAGACGCGAAGGAATGTTTGCCTTGATTAAGCCGGTAATAACATCCACCGATGGGCGCTGCGTAGCCAAAACCAGATGAATACCCGCTGCACGCGCCAACTGCGCCAGGCGGCAAATGGCACTTTCCACTTGCTGGGGCGCAACCATCATCAAATCTGCCAATTCGTCGATAATCACAACAATGAGGGGCATTTTTTCTGTGTTTTCCGCCTCGGCTTTGTCGTTGTAACTGCTGATATCCCTCACTTTGGTATCGGCAAATTTTTGATACCGTTCCATCATTTCATTCACAGCCCAGTTCAACGCACTCGCCGCCTGCTTGGGATCAGTCACCACCGGAATCAACAAATGCGGAATTCCGTTATACATATTCAGCTCAACCATCTTCGGGTCAACCAAAATCAACCGCACATCTTTTGGGGAACTGCGATAGATAATCGATGCCAAAATCGCGTTAATGCACACACTTTTGCCCGATCCCGTGGCACCGGCTATCAAAATATGCGGCATTTTTCGCAAGTCGCACATGAGGTTTTGACCGGAAAGGTCTTTACCCAGGCCAATGGCAATGGGGGATTTGTGTTCTTTAAACTCCTTGGAAGAAAGCACTTGATGAATGTGCACCGTTGCAATGTTTTTGTTGGGCACTTCAATACCCACCGCACTTTTCCCGGGAATGGGCGCCTCAATGCGCACCCGAGGTGCTGCCAGTGTGAGCGCAATGTCATCGGACAAATTGACAATTTTGTTCACACGAATCCCTGCCTGCGGCTCCAACTCATAACGCGTCACCGTGGGTCCCACCGAGATACCTACCAATTTGGCGGTAATGCCAAAGCTTTGCAGTGTGCTTTGCAGTTTTTCCGCATTGTGCAGTGTCTCTTGCCGTGTGACATCGCCCTTTGTTTCTGTATCATCCAACAGCGACAGCGGCGGAAAAACGTATTGGTCGCTCGCCGCACGAATACGCATAGCCTCTTCGGGCTCTTCTTTTTTGGGTTGCTTGTCTTGCTTTTTTTCGCCGTCCTTGTTCATTTCTATTTTTATCAATTCCGCATCTTTATGTTTTGATGCGTTTTTAGCTTCAATGGCCGCATTCATAAAGCCGTCACGCACTTGCTGTATATCGGCTTTTTCGGTTTCTTCGGGACTGTTTTCCATTTGGGATATCCACTTTTCGACTTTTGCCAAATGCTTTTGTCCGCCTGCGGTTTCTTTGCGTTTTGCCTCTTCTTTCAAAATATTGTTGACGCCGACTTTGTCTTTATTTTTCGCGGTCTTTTTGTCGCGGGTATCATACATCATTTGTCCGATACTCTTGCGAAACAAAAGCAGCAGCATAATCAGCGAAACAAAGGCAATGAAAATATATGTTCCCGTATCCGACAGCAACTGCACCAACGCCCTTGACAGCACAATACCGAATATGCCGCCGGCGTTGCCGGGCTGTGCACCCATGGCAATGCCCCATGCGTTTTTCAAAAAAGGTTCCGCAATGCCCAAAACGGTTTTAACATGCAAAATCATGCAAAAATTAATGAGAAATATAAACAACAGAAAGATTTTTTTATTCATACGCAGCGGCCGATAGCGCACAATGATATAAATTCCGCACACAATCAGCGAAAACATCATGCCATAGATGCCGACATCGCCAAATAAGATTTGCCCCGCCTTGTTATAGATATTGCCGACAATGCCCGCATTTTCGGCAAACAGTGTATAAATACCGATAACACCCAAAAAAAGCAATACCATCCCCACGGCTTCATTGAACAATCGTTCTTTTTGAAGTCGCTTTTTGATGGTCTCCTGCCTTTTAGTCTGTCTCGTCGATGCCAACGGTTTCTTCACCTCTGTGTTTTATGCTTTAAAAAATATTTCCTTTATCAACACAGCTGCGCCCACGGCCCAGCAATAATATGCAAAATACTTCAATCGGTCTTTCTTTACCACCAACACCAGCAGCCGAATTGCCAAATAGCCCGCAACCACGGCGGTAAAAAAGCCCACAGCCAAGGTGCCCGTCGATACCCCGCTGCTACTTAGGCCGGCAATGTCTTTCAACTTCAGCAATGTCGCACCAAGCACGGCGGGCAGAGAAAGCAAAAAACTGAATTCTACGGCATCTTCTTTTTTTAGACCGCGAAACAGCCCGCCCACCATGGTCGTTCCCGAACGCGAGATACCGGGAATCAGTGCAAAGGCCTGAAACAAACCCACGATCAACGCATTTTTAAACCCCAGTTTTTCGATCGGCTTGATGTTGTTTTTACCCATTCTTTCGCCGATGGTCAGCAACACGCCCGTAACGAGCAACATTAGGGCCACAACAATGACGCTGCCGAATATTTTCTCGATACCATCTCCCAACAATATGCCCACAATGCCTGCGGGAATGGATGCCACAAACAAAAACACCACATACAATCTGTATTTGTCTTTGCGAATCATCAAACTTTTCTCTTTAAACAAGTCCGAAATCATACCGAAAAACGCTTTAACAATGGCAATGACACTTTTTCGGTAAGCTAAAAATACCGCTATCAACGAGCCGGCATGGAGCATCACCGTAAAAGCCAATGCTCCTTCCTCTAATCCCATATAGGTTTGCAAAATCGCTAAGTGACCGGAGCTGGAAACAGGCAAAAATTCTGTAAGACCTTGCACCAGCCCTAATAGAAATGCTTCAAACATCGTCATAAAAACCCCTTATAAAACTGCTCAAATTGAAGCGAAAACTTCTCTGCAATTTTCTGTTAAAATGTTGAATTTCAACTTTTATCCGATTGTTAATTGTAACATAAAGCGATTGAAAATACAAACCTTTCACCGGTTGAGACAAAAATGTTGATCGAAATTTTTCGCGCAACAAAAAAGCTGCCCCATGCACATCAGGGCAGCTTGCATTCGGCCTTTAAAAGATTCTTTCATGCAAAATTTTAACCGCTTTTTTCTCGTCCTCCGTATTAATCAACAAGCCCACCGTGGTGTAGGAGTCCGTGGAGCGCAACACCCGCACATCCGCACTGTTCAGTGCACTCATAATCTTTGCAATGATGCCGGGCATATTGGCAATGCGAGAACCCACGATGGTTATTTTGCTGCAGCCTTCCGTCACTTCATAGGCCAGGCCAATGCTTTTGAGCACCTCTTCGGTGCGTGCTTTTTCACTCTGTTCCACGACAAAGATGCTTTCATCAATAAAGATACTGATCATATCTATGCTGATGTGATTTTTTGCCAGTTCGTCAAAGACACGCTCATAGCCCGGTCCGCTCTTGACCAAAAATTGCACCAATTTATCCTTCGATGTAATTGCCGTAAACACTTTGTCATTGTCCCAGGATTTGTTGATTTTTGAAATGAGCGTGCCGCTGCCGTGCCCTTCGCGTTCTACATTCAAAATCGTCACAGGCACGTTGCCCTTTTGGGCATATTCCACTGCGCGGGGGTGAAGCACCTTTGCGCCAAATTCGGCCAGCTGAAAAATTTCGTCATAGTCAATTTTGTCAATGACGTGTGCGCTGTCCACCAATTTGGGATCCGCAGTCATCACGCCATCCACATCGGTATAAATTTCCACGCTCACCGCGTTCAAAAAAACGCCCAGCGCCGTTGCCGTAATGTCGCTGCCGCCTCTGCCCAATGTGGTAATTTCGTTTTCTTCTCCCAAACCCTGAAAGCCCGCAACGACAGGGATAATGCCTTTTTCAAGCAATCCTTGAATCACCGTCGTGTCAATATCCACAATATCGCTGTTGCCGAAAATGCCGTTGGTCTTAATGCCTGCTTGCCAACCCGTAAGCGGCACGGCATAATAATCTTTTAAATTAATTTCTTCCGCAACCACAACACAGGAAATAATTTCTCCACAAGATATGAGCAAATCCTTATTCCTCTGATTGCTTCTGGCAGGCTCAGGCAGCAATTGCAGCAACGAATCCGTTGCATAAGGCTCTCCTCTTCTGCCCATTGCCGACACCACAATAATCGGACTGAGTCCCCTTTGCTTTGCGTCAATCGCATTTTTTACGATTTTTTCCCTCAGTTCATGCTTGTTTACACTGGTTCCACCATATTTTTGAACCACAATTTCCATGTAACAACACTTCCTTCTGCTCCGGCTTTATTTCATCTATTTTCCCGAAGAACCAAATCCGCCTTCATCGCGGATTGTTTCTTCCAATCTGTCGGTTAGTTCAAACTCCGCTTCGATAAATTTAGTAAAAACCATCTGTGCAATGCGCTGCCCTTTTTGAATGGCATAGGGCTCTTGCTTGCACGTGGTCATAATTACTTTAATTTCACCGCGATAATCGCTGTCAATGGTGCCAATGCCGTTGACCAGCATCACACCATATCGCAGTGCCAGCCCGCTGCGCCCGCGGATTTGCGCTTCACAGCCTTTTGGCAACTGCACATAAATACCCGTAGACACCAGACTCACCACACCGTTGCGTAAAATGCAGTCTTCGGCCGCATAAAGATCCACCCCTGCGGCTCCGTCGGATTCATACTTCGGCAACGGATTATCCGAACGATTGATGATTTTAATCGTCATTTTCTCCATATTCTTGCTCGCTGCACCGTTATATTGTCCGTTTTTTAGCGACGGTTATATCCGCCTCTGCCACGGTCCCCGCCTCTGCCGCCACTGTTGTTATTGCGCGGTCGCTCGGGTCGTTCCACATAGCCTTCCGGTTTGGGCAGCAAATCTTTTCTCGACAAGTTGATGCGCCCTCTGCTGTCAATTTCACTGACTTTGACTTTGATGATGTCGCCGACTTGCACCACGTCCGTCACGTTTTTCACGTGTTCATGGGCCAACTTCGAAATATGCACCATTCCTTCTTTGCCCGGCAAAAGTTCTACAAAGGCGCCGATTTCAATAATGCGAACAACTTTTCCTTCGTAAACTTCACCCACTTCAACTTCTTTGATAATGGCTTCAATCATGCCTTTTGCCTTTTCGGCATTGTCCAAATCCGGTGAAGCAATATAGGCTTTTCCGTCATCCATAATATCTATTTTTACACCGGTTGCTTCAATGATTTTGTTGATCATCTTGCCACCCGGTCCAATGACTTCGCCGATTTTTTCGGAAGGAATCTGCAGACTCAACATGCGCGGTGCATAGGGGCTCATCTCTTCTCTCGGCTCACGGATGACCTCAGCCATTTTGTCTAGGATAAACAGTCTGCCCTTGCGTGCCTGCTCCAGCGCCTCTTTCAGCACAGCTTCATCAATTCCGTGTACCTTGATATCCATTTGAATGGCGGTAATGCCGTCTTTGGTTCCCGCTACTTTAAAGTCCATGTCGCCGTTGTGATCTTCCACACCCTGAATATCCGACAAAATGCTGATGCTGTCGTCTTCTTTAATCAGCCCCATGGCAATGCCTGCCACCGGCGCTTTGATGGGCACACCCGCATCCATC
>ENA-UOOM01001067-UOOM01001067.1-fermentation-metagenome-genome-assembly--contig:-NODE-1067-length-27809-cov-9.762341_pt1 | contig 27809 bp, 26 predicted proteins | sample MGYA00245781_ERZ724031 | MGnify/ENA primary metagenome ERZ724031 (study PRJEB28704, sample SAMN03018317) | fermentation metagenome | biome: anthropogenic terrestrial biome; feature: soil; material... | reverse complement strand
AAAACACTGTACAGGATTTTCCCATTTTCACTGTATTTTTAATTCCTGTTTACATACTTTTTTAAACATTTCTCTAAACACTTGGTGGTAATCAGAATCATTAATGCCTTTTTGCGATGAATATTCCAACAAAAGCATTTTAACAATTCGAATATTTGAATCCTTTTCTACAAAATCATCGAAAACATGGAGCTTCTCATTTATAAGTAGTATTGCCTTAAAAATATTGACTTCGTACTCACTCACGTTCAAATTACGGGGAACGTAATTAACTGAAAAAGCATATCGCAACAATTCTAGTGAAGTTTGTACTGTGCAAAATATATACTTGTTCCCTATTTGTACTGCTCTTTCAAAACGATACAAAAAATCTCTCACCTCCACACTTTGAGGGAATGTAAAAAATGTTTTTATAGCTTCAACCCAAGGACAAGTATATCGATTTAATAGCAACATCAAAATATTGATTAACTCCATTCTTGGGATATTCTCTAATAATGACGTAATAGTGGGGTAAGAAATTGCTTCTGGGAAGAGCAACTTATACTCAACAACTACTTCTATTCGAACTTCAATATATGCAGCCCGACTATCCATCGATGAATTTTTTTGTCATATCCCATAATGAAGTAAAAGTTTTGTTCTACATAGGGAATGGAATTGCAATAAATACCTCATACAACTCAATATACTCTTTATACCTTGTGTATTATATTATTTTTTAACCTTTCTCAATAAATGCGATAATTTCAGCTGAATCATCATCAATTATTTCATCATTCTTAATTGAGAAGATATCCTTTATCATCTCATTAATTTCCTTGTCATTAATAGAATCAACAAACGTCTTAATATTATCATCATTCGAAGCATCAATCGCATAGCCACAATTGAGTTTTTCTACTTTTTTGGATAAAAATGTATTTTTTGACACGATTATTGGTTTATTGAAAAATAAAGCCTCATAGAGTTTATTTGGTTCAGCTATTCTTTCATTTAAACTTTGAATATCATAACATGCCACAACCACATCAAAGTTATTATAGATAGGTATTAAATCGTCCGGATTTTTAAAAGAACCAAAATATTTTACATTCTCATAGCTTTCTGATATACTTATAATCTGATTTGTAAGAATAGAATCTCCATAAAAGTGAAATTCATGTTGGGGATAAAATTTTCCGATAATCTTTGCAAATCTAAATACAGTATTGGGATACCTGAAAGCACCCACGTATGCGAATCTTAGCTTTTTACTATTCAAATCAAAATTGAGCTCAGGTCTTTGAATATCTGAAAAGAACACACTTAACCTGTTGGGTTGTACTATTATATTATCGGGATATTTGTTTTTAAAAAAGAAATCGGCGAAACCTTGCGATGTCATTATGGTTAATATAGAGTTTTTGATAAAATATTTATCAATACGCACAAATAAAGGTCTCAGTAAATCGAATTTCTTGTATCCATATAAAATATCCGAAATTTCATAAATATAGTTCTTACACCCATTCAATTTCAATGATAATGTAAGTGCGAATCCAAAACTATAGAAAACCGTTTCTTTGGAATTATATTTACTTATTATTTTCTTAATAGAAGCGTTATTGCTGATGAATTTATTAATATGTTTCTTTCCATCAATCTGATTATCAATAATATTTATATTCTTTCCTGAAATAGCCGCATTCTGATTGTATTTACCTCTGTCAATTCCATAAATTTCAACATCATAGCCATGTGAGATAAAACTATTTATCCGTTTTATACACCTCGGTTGAGAAATTGATTCTAATAAAAATACTATTTTTGAATTATTCATCCTTCAATTAAGAATTCGCATTTATCAAGACTCGTTCTTTAGTATAAATGGATTAATCTACATTTTTATATGCTGGTACATTACTCAAAACAATTTTACTACCTAAATAATTATAAAAATCATATGTAAAAAATCCTGTCCCTGTTGTAAAAGTGAATTCGCCTATAATAGGCTTATTATTAATTATATAGAAGTCAATTCTAACTTGATGAAATGGATGGGATAGTTTTCTACTGATTTCAAGCATTTCTTTTAGACATTTTGGTTTAGGAATTTCCCTGTTGTGATATCTATAATAACCACTGGAAACTAAATTCTCTGGGTGTTTTTTCCAATTTGTATCATAAATTGTCATATAAACTCCTGTATATGTTCTGTCATAAGCTACCCAAATTGCTTGTGGTTCTCCATTTATACAATATATTTTGTAATCAATTAAAGAGTTTGGCGAAATTAAAATGTCTTCTTTATTGTTTTCCAATAACTCTTCTGCAATAATACATGGCTTAATTTTTAAGTAGTGTAATTGTGCACCGCTATATCCATAGGGTAAGCTTAACCATCTCTTTAATTTTCTCTTCACCTTCTTAATATTTAATTTTTTTTTATTGTTGATTATCAGTACTGTGCCACAGCCATTATTAGATTTAAGAACAAATTTTTCAGGTAGTTTTGAAAAATCTATTTCTTCAATTTTGTCCCATTTACCGTATATTATTGGAAGATGATCTTCGTAGCCATGCTCCTTAACATAATCGCGTACAAGATATTTATCTGCACATTTAGTCCAAAGAGAAGTGTCGGTATTGAATTGTAACCAAAATATTTTTTCAATTAAATCTTTAGGATTATCCCAATCAATATATTTTTTGAAAAATGGATAATATACCCGGTTAGCTTCTGTTTTAGGGTCTTTGGTAACAGCATTCTTGTGTAATTTAAATGCGAATAATTGGTACCATTGAAATCTGTTTAAAAAAAGTTTTATATTATTCATTATAAGTAAATTATATATTCGGTTTCAGAGAATATTTTTATAAAAGTATCTCTCTCAAATAAGTCTCTTTGCCTTTTAATTGAATTTTAATTATTTCCCCTTTGTAAGTCACAGATAAATTTGTTAGTTCATCAACCTTTGCAAAAGGATTTGTGGCAGCCAACAAAAGTTTTCCACCCTTTTCGATGCCTCTAATAACTGGTTTTCTGTCGGCAAACAAATCTCGTGCGTTATCGGGTTTATAAAATGTTGCGTTTTTATCGGTGAAATAACTCCTGTATTTATCAAGTGATGAGATACTTTCTATAAATGTTTTAATCAGAGCATGATACTCTCGGTCATTAGTCGCTTTACGTGAATCATCATAGAGTACCATCCCGTCTGCCCCGCTCAAAAAAGCAAAAATTACCGAGTTCCTTACCATATCATTGCTAATTAGTGTACCTCTTTCCTTTGATGCTTGATATTGAAACCAAAAATATAAATAAATTGGCTTTTTTGTCCATGCTTGATTTGCTTCTAACTGAAAAAGCAAATATGCAAGATATTGATTAGCTGTATTTGAATCGGAGAACTTAGGACTATAAAAGAAATAGGTGCTCACTGAATAAAAATCCAATTGCTTGGAAAATTCAGTTTCAAATGCTTTCCCGTTGCTTATCTTATGTGTAATATAGTTTAAATGCGATGGATTAGTACTCCATTTATGCCATGACTGACTAGGAATATCCCACCAATTTCTTTCTACGGGGACATCACCGTAAGAACTCCATTTTTCATAGTAATTATGATTTTTTTGAGCAAATTCCAACGGATATCTATATAGTTCTTCCATTGCTGTTTTGTACTCAGCAATTGCCATTGCTTTATTTCTTGTACCACCACTGCGAAAAGGAGGATTTTTTCTTAATTCACCATTATTCTTCTTAGCCTCAATATCCAAAATCATTAATCCTATATCGTCTCTATCGTTAGGGTTATCGTAAGATTTCTTATAATGATTTAATCGGCTATTCCACCTATTAGCATATTGATGTATATCATCAACAAAAGGACTCTTTTGTAAAGCCCATTTCCCTTTTCCATTATTACTTGCAACCCCTGTCCACAAAACATATTTAAATCGGTTGGGTATTGATTGAGGCTTGTCTATTGAATAGACACTGATATAGTCAAATCCTAACCGGATGTAATCCTGATACGATATAGGTAACTTAGGCCCATCGTATATCAGTACTTTGGGGAATAAATCATTTTTATTGCTTGCCAATAACTTTTTATATTGGTCTGAGGATTGAGCAACCACCACAGTACTCATCACTACATTCACTAAGAATAATCCGAACAATAGTTTTTTATACATAATGTGATTTTTTATTGATTCTTAAATTTGCATTTGCATGTATTAATACAAACACCAATAAAACATTCAAAATTTGATTATAATAAAATTGACCTAACATGCTTAATACGATTTGTTGGATTAAAATAAGACATACCCAAAAATGCGGGTCTTTTGTTTTAATCAAAAAATAGGACTTTTTCACTGCAATCCATAAGATATATATCATAGCCAAACCGCCAAGTATTCCCAATGCCATAAATGCTTCTATAATAATATTATGAGGATAGAAGAACCCTCCTGAATTATCGAATAGAGCAAATTGTTGACCTAATATAGGATTATCCAAGAATGCATGAAAAGCTTCCTCATATAATGTGTTTCGATAACTTGTATCACCCTCATAAATGCTCATTCTTAGGCGTGCTTCCATAACAGGAGATATATCGCCCATAAAGTCCAATACATACTCAATAAATATCACTAAAAAAATAACTAATACTGCAACAATAGAAATACCCAATACAAGATTCTTCCCACGTGTAAAAAGCCAAAATAGTAATATCACCAATAATGCCAACACAGGGCTTCGGCTTCCCGCCCTCATCATGATTAAAAATGACAGCAACATTACAGTTATGAATAGAATCTTTTTAATTAGACTCGTCTTTCCTTTTGACAGTAAATAAAGAGAAAGTACTATTCCCATGGTACCCAAATGTCCAAAAGAGATGGTATTTAATGCCAAGTTCCCTTCCGCTCTCCCTGTAATCTCACTGGCATCCAATAATAATGAGGTGTTGTTGAAAAGTGACAATGCCATTGTCAAGACAGTGCCAAAATATACCCATTTCAGCGCTTTATCCAGGTCAATTGACCGGTAACTTTGCATTATGGAAAACATGGCAGGCAGGATAATACCCAATATATAAAACCACAACTGACCGGTATCATTCACCCGGACATCAACGCGAATGTTTGTGTCATAAAAAATACGCAATATCAATGCAATCCAATACAACCACAATATTATTACTGCCAAAGGCGGTTTACTTATTTTTTTTTTCAGGTTGAGAAATATTACCAGCAATGAAATCAATAAGGCAAATGCCCGATACGGTACTGTAACTGAGCGAGATATGCCCTCCATATCGGATGATACCGGCAAAAACAAACTTGTTGCCAGTTGATATCCTACGAACATCAAAGCTAAATTCAGTGTGGAAAGAAACGCATTTAGTTTACTTGTTGGCATAGATGATATTCTTTACAATCTTCTGAAAATGTGTTGAATAAAATGTGAAGGGTTACGTTCAACCATGTAATTTGATCCTTTATTCTTATAGTAATTATCTGTTGAATTATTTCTAATAAAATCAGCAATTTTCTTGTCTGAACCTATATCAATCGAATATCCTAAATTGTACTTTCTAACCAATTTGCCCAGTAAGCCACTATTTGGAACCACAACCGGTATGTTGAATTGTGCTCCGTAACCAATTATTCCACTACTTTGTGCCGTATTACTATAAGGAAGTAAAATAAAATCTGAGCTCAAACACAATGAACCCAAAAAAGAAAAATCACAAAATTCATCAAAGCACAAAACTTGTATTTTATCCTTAATGTGATAATACTTTTGATAAAATTCGTCTCGGATATTTCCATTAATTTTTCCTGCAAAAATAAAACTTTTATCTTTTGATTCTTCTTCATTAAGTATTTTTAGAGCATCTAATATCTTAAGAGTACCCTTCCAAGAGGATAGTCCGCCAAAATGCAGATAAACCGTGTTTTCTTCCGGGACTTCATATTTTTTCCGTATATTTTGCAAATTACTTTCCTCTATTGGCTGATACGGATCCGGCAAATAAGTGAATTTGGAAGTATTAAATTTTCTGTTTAAATAAACTGGTGCGGATTTATCATTGAGGATAAAAACAGATTTAAAATTCGTTCTTTTGCTTAATAATAAATATTTTAGAGAATCGACTATTTTTAATGTCAGTGATGAATACTTCCAACGGTACAAATAAATTAAATAAATAATTCCAGATATTTTTATTTTCTTGGGCATTACAAAGGTAATTGCAGGAAGAAATCCCATTATTGTTATAAAAAGCACCTCATTTACTGAATATTGCAATGCTATTTTCTTAACAGTCTTACTCCTTCTGATTGACTTTGATAGTAAATTACCCTTTGTAATATCAGGACTGTTTTGTAAAAAGTGAAATTTTATATTATCTGAATTTTTCCATTTTAATTTATTTTTCAAGTCGTGAAATTTTTCAGGTACAGCAAAAATAAAATCAATCTGATTATATTCGCATGCACCTTTATGAAGATGGTGAATATATTCTAAATGATGACCAATTAACAGATCATCATAAATAAGTATCCTTTTTCTTGTTGTCATGAATTCATATAAAAAACTTATCCAAAAACCACCTGTAAGCGATACTCCTTGTTCATTATTTTTCAAGAAACATGCATATTCATTTAAAATTAAATTGTTCGGATAAAATTATAACTCTTTATTATAAAATTTCCCATAAATGTTGGAGTATAGTAAACTAATTTGAATTTAAGCGGAAAATTTTTTTTACGAACTCTTTTTAGTATGTTTCTTACTTGTTGTTTATATTCCGGTAATCTTCTATACTTGAACAGTTGTGATAATATGGATCTATCTAAAAGAAGTTGTAATTTTTCATTATTTTCAGCAACTTCATTAAACTTATCCATATAGGATATCCAATGTTTTTTTAAATCCGGAACGGCTCCTCTCGCTTTGCTCTCCGCCGGCACGTCCAAATTATAAAACGAGAGCGGTTCTTGGTTTAAATATGCGACTTTTGAATGTAGTGCCAGTCGAACTAACAAATCAAAATCTTCAAAGCACGTAATCCTTTCGTCGAAATAGCCAACTTTTTCTATCGCACTCTTACGAATTACAACGGAAGAAGAATTTATGGGAAAGCGGGCTTTCTCTGCACATCTTTCAATCAAATCGAAAAGAATAAATTCTTGTCCGGGAGGAAAATACTCTTCTCCATTCATGATTTTCCCTTTTTGTATAGTCGCATATTTTGATGAATAAATATCCACATCCGGAAATTTATTCATCAGGCCAATTATACTTTGCAGAAATTCTTCGCTCCAATAATCGTCTGCATCTATAAAAGCGATCAATTCGTTTTTAGTAGCTTTTATGCCTGTATTTCTTGCATTTGACACGCCTCCGTTCTTTTGATGGATGACCTTTATTCGCGGATCTTGTGACGCATATCGATCACAAATAGCTCCGCTTGCGTCTTGGCTACCATCATTTACGAGAACCAGTTCAAAATTCTTGTATGTTTGATTTAGAACACATTGAAGTGTATTCTCAATATATACTTCTTTGTTGTGAACCGGAATAACTATTGATATCATTGTTTTCTTTCATTTCTTATAATTGTTTCAACAAGTTATATCAATTCAATTTTTTTTTAAGAATTGTATCGATTTTTCTTTTTCCCGTTCCATGATTCTATTTGTTTTTTCCCAATCAATCTCGTTCAGACTCTCTGGATTAAAATCTCCAGATGAATAAACCAATCTGTCCCCTAACCTGAATAGTTTTAACAATGACGTGAAACGAGTGAGTCCGCGACTTTTATTTGCAATGGAGATAAACGGCTTGTTAAACAATATAGAAAACACCGTACCGTGAAATGAATCCGTGACTACAAATTGTGCATCCATAAATCCACGTATCCATTCTTCAACAGGAGGGAAAATGCAATCATCCACACCTTGCCTATGGAGGTCTGAAAATCTTTTTGGCTGCATGACAGAAAAAGCGTTTAACACAAACTTGTTTGCAATCGTGTCGACAATTTTGTTTTTTTCGCTACTACTGTCTAATATATAGGAGAAAAGATTGCCCGGGCTCTCTTTAACCTGTTCTTTCTCCACTAACGAAATATATGCATCTTTATCCAATAGCATTGTTGGGTCTAACAGATGGACCGCATCCACACCAAATCTATCTCTGCACAAAGTAACTGCCGAATCCTCTCTCACCGAAACAGCATCAAACAATTTTAACAACCGTCCAAATTCTTTGGTTTGTGCATCTGTAAACTCCCAATCGTTTACACCAAATGATGCGGCGTAAGTAATTTTCTCTACTTTGTGATTGTCCTCTAAAAAATCGAGAAAGAAAGTAGGTAACTGAGGTGAATACATTGGTCGCCACACTTGGTCGCTCCCAACGATATACGCATCAAACGCATATTGTTTTAGTATATCCTCATCCACTTTCTTTGTAATTAAGTCGGTAGTTTTGATGTTTTTCTGTACAAACTTCCGGGTATGTTGCGAAATCTTTTGAGCCTCTCTCCGAGTTGGCCATACGCGGATTCTAATGTCCTGGCCTAATGTTCGTAAAGTAACCCTTTTTAATACGGAAACATATTTATGAAAATGGGTAATTTCCTTATACTTAATATTTATAGTACAGACCTCATGTCCCAATTTCTTTAAAATGGTTTGCAGCGCATAATTTTGCAATAAACCTCCATAATTGTTAAATAAAGGTTGGGTAAGTATCCCGATTCTCATATCTCAATTATCTTGAATATTAGGTTATTAATAAATAACTCTTAAGTTTTCTTTAGACGATCTTCTCAGTGAAAGCGTTGTTTTAAATTCACTGATAGGTTTTCCAATAGCTATTAAACAGATAATTTTTTCTGATTCATTCAAATCAATTATCTTTTGAACTTTCATGTCTGCTTCGATGGGCATCCCCCAGTGTGCGGGACACGCGGCAATTTCATAAAAATGCAAAGCGTATAATAAATTCATCAGATAAATACCCCCGTCTATGTATAGCTGGTATCTTTCCCCGATTGAATAAAAATAATTTCGATCGCTTGTTAAAACAATTAGCTGTGATAAACTTTCCGTATATCCTTCTAATCCACCCTGAATCTTTAAGATTTCATCAATTTTTTGCTTGTTATTCACTAAATTTACAGATATTCCTTGCCTGTTGCAAACAGTAGGCGCATGATTGGCTAAATCAATAACTTTACGAAAAATGTCAATGGATATCTTCTCCCCGGTAAAATCTCGAACGCTACATCTACTCAATGAGAACTGTTTGAAATCGGAGTGTGTGTTTTTAAAATAATCATCAGATGTGTGATGCTTGACAGGGTGTGAATCATGAATTAAAATATTCTTTAGTTGTTCATAATCATCCTTTTTAAAGTAATCTGAAATGTCGATATTGTTTTCAGCATGAAATTCATAATAGTAGCATAAGTTTAAAACAGCCGATTGGATTTGTATGTCATCCTTGTGTTCATTTACTTGCTTAAGTCGCAAATATGAAATTAATTCTTCCACTCGTTTTTTTGCAAACCGGTATCTGATGGATTTATGCAGGAACCCTTTTTCAATTGAATGATACCTTAGTGTGATTTCCGACTCAATTTTGTTGTACGTGTCCTTGTTGAATACCGAAGAATGTTTTTTGTACAACATATAGTCCTTCAAGAAACTCTTTCTTAAAGCATATCTTGTTTTAAGTCTGATTATTTTATCAGTATTGTTCGCTCCTATTATTTTCTTTATAATTTCTTTCATTGTCAAGGGTAGTAAGTAATTGGTGAATTATTCTGTCCAATTTATCTATTAAAAAATATATGGTAAAAAATTCTTAAATAATTCTTTAACTCAATATATTTACCATACTTTTTTCTCAATAAGTAAAATCTACTTTTAGCCTCATCTTTTTCAATGCTGCATAGCAAACCGATTATTATCAATTCATATTTCGTATGAATTTGATTGATATACTGCTCCCGATCAGGCTCCGGCATTTCCTTAATGCTGATCAAAGTCTGAATGATAATGTTCTTATGCTCCTCAAATTTTTTTATCTGATCAGTTACAGTTTTGAAAGTTTCCCTGGAATGTGATTCTGTGCGGGCTAATATGTTATATAAGTTCTCTTCAATTGTATAGCATTTATTTTTGTATAACATAGGAAGCAAAAGTTGCCAATTTTGACCTCCATGTTTTGTTGACGCATAGATATTCTTATCCGGGTAATTATCAAACAATTGGGAAATCCGAAGCATGTAATTTCCTGCTCCAAACCAAAAGTTGTTTTTTAAAAATAAACAATCTTCAAACAAATCAGTTTTTCTTTTCGTAATAAATTTCTCTCCACCAAATTCTCCTATTTTTATTAAGGAAACCTCATTCAACACATTGGAAAATGATCGTACCATTGCATAATCTTCGTTTTTCTCCAAAACATTGACCATTTTCTCTATTGCTAAAGGAGAGGCGTAATAATCGTCACTGTCGGGCCAAACCAGGTAATCACCGGCAATTAATTTCAATCCGTTATTAATTGCTGAGCCTTGTCCCTGATTGGGTTGATTTATACGCCTAAGCGTGTAGCCTTTTTTTTCAAAGTGTGGGATATAGGATAAAATTACTTCCTCGCTTTGGTCAGTACTGCCATCATTTATCACAACCATTTCAATATTGGGATAAGTCTGTTCCAGAACAGAGTCCAAGAGTCTATGAATAAATTTAGCGCTGTTATAACAAGGCGTTAATATACTGACCTTTCCATGTGCATCAATCATTCTAACAATATTCTATGAATATATTTGATATTTCTTTTTAATTTTGAATGGAGCAGTTTCTAAAAGACCTTTTTGTAACTTACTTAATTCTATCTTCATTAATAATTTGTCATCATTATCATCAAATAATTTTTTGAAATAATTGATGTCAAATGAATTAATAATTATAGGTTCATAAGGTTCAATTTCAACCGACGAAAAATAGTCTCTAAATTTAATGTTATTTCCTGCAAGTTTATTTTTGCAATTGAAATCTACCCATAGAGCTGGAATATTATACGATTGGGCAACAATTAAACCGTGCAATGAACTAGATGCTATATAATAACATGAAGTGATTTGTTCTGTAACTGTATGGACATCTTGTTTCATATCTATGATAATAAAATCCTCGGTGATTTTATTATCGACTAACTCATGATATTGGATATAATGTGGAATTATTCCAATTTTATATTTTTTGATACTGGGGGGTATGAGAATTGGCAATAAAATAGCCGGATCACCAATGGCGATAGGAAGATTATAACCGAACTCCTTTAGTTTCTTCAAGGTTTCTTTACCTCTTACAGCCTTAAATTCCGCATTATCGATTTTCCAATTAGAATGACCTATGCCAGATCCCCAAACTAAAATTCCTTCTTTATCATGTTTGTGCATTATACTTCCAATGCAAAAAATGATTTTCCGTGCAAAAATTGATCTTATCATTCCCCAGAAATCTGCAATTCCACTTTTTCTAATAAGTGAATGCAGATACTGATACGGAACGTTATACCATTTGTAGGGATAAGGTATGTAACGTACCTTTTGTCCAGACAACTCGGTGATTATAAATGGATTTAAAGCATCACCGTAATTAGAAGACCCATCTGGAATCTTAAACCAATATAAATTAATTTTTGCCATTATAATTTCTGATATGAGAATAATAAACTCTGATTAATGTAAAAAGAAGTTCTTTAAAATTTTTGTATAACTTATATTCCATTATTAAATCAACTATTTGTTTTGTACTTAAGTAGCCTGTCTTAATAGCGGATAAAGCCCTGAATCTTTTTGATTTTTCGAAATCATCATTAAAAATAAAATTGGAATATTTATTTAATAAATCTAATCCCATCCAATTTCTTTTTTGCCGCTCTAAATAATGCAGATCGTTTTTGAATAATTTTTTTGAAATAGAACTTGCAGAGTTTACACGGTAAACCGACATATATTCAGGCAAATAGTAAAGCCCATTGGGTAATGAATAGAATATTTGTAAAGATGAATGACCTCCAAGAAGATTTTTTGTAATTTCTGAAATTTCATCAATTCCATTATTTCTGAATAATATTGATTGTAGAGGAGCAGTGCTCGAACTGTTGATTATAACTTGTTTTGCTGTAATAATTCTTTCTTGATCTCCCCAAAATCCATAGCCGTCTTTTTTTACTTCATTCCCATACAAGCGCATCGAGGGATGTGAGCAAATATTTATATTAAAATTTTTCTCTAGTGCATCCACCTGCTTCTGTAATTTCAAAGGATCAGTCCAGTAATCATCGCCTTCGCACATGGCTATATATTTGCCCTTGGCTCTTGGCCAGTTGAAAGTAGCGGATATCGATATACCTTTTGAATATTGATTTTCAGTTTGATAAATAGGTTTAATGATCTTGGGATACTTAGCCTCGTATTCACGAATAATTTCTGCTGTACCATCGGTTGAAGCATCATCGTGAATCAACACTTCTATCGGAAATGTTGTTTTTTGCAGCATAAACCCATCTAAACATTCACGGATATAGGGTTCGTGATTGTATGCCAAGCAACAGATACTAACTAACGGAACATTAATAGGGGGGAGAACATATTCCATAACTAACTGATCATTATTTCGTTGTGTCTCTATAAACCCGTTTTTCTTATAAAGATTTATTGTTGGTATATCGTTTTTAAAAACTTTAATCCCGATTTTATTGAAAGAACGAATATCCTTATTCTCAAATAATTCTTTAAAAAGTGTTTGGGCTATTCCTTTTTTCCTATGACTACTCAACACACTTACATTTGTAATAAATGCAGTATCGTTATTCGGATTATTGGCGTAACAAGCAATCAATCCGACTAACTCTTTATCCTCCCAAGCTTCAAAAGTAATTGAGTTTTTACGAATTTTTTCTGAATAATTCTCTATATCTACCCTTTCGGAAAGTGGTGTTACAAAATCTTTATTACAAATAGAAAGATGTCTCTCAATTTCTTCTTGAGAGGCTTGATTGATAGTATAATTGATCAGAATATTTTCACCCATCTCTTTTAAATAATCTCTGACAACACATCAAATCCAGCTCTTGCAGTGGCTTGAACATCCGGTATGTGTTCTTCCAATATTTTGCGAATAGCAGGTAAATTGTTGAAACATGTATCTATTTTTTCAATCATAAGGTTTACATTACGTGGATCAGCAATATAATCCTCCAATCCAACAGAACGTGCAAACCCAATATTCCTATGCGAAACTGGGCCAAATCCACGTGTTATTAATACTGTTGGTACAAATTGAGAAACTGAAGCTACAAAACCATGTACCCTACCTGTAATGAACATATCAAAATGCTTTATAATGGCTTTAGTTTCCCACGGATTATAGGGACGATCGATGCATAAGACATGCTTCATATTTGCAATGCCTCTCTTACTTACAACATTCTGTAATTGTTTCACGATTGGATAATCTCTACCATTAATTAATTTAAACGGATTATTTTCAAATCCGTTTTGATGAGACATCAATATAACTCTTGCACCTAAGCGATTCACAATGTGCTCAATAGTGATAGCGAATTGCTCAAACTCGTCATCTCGGCGTGGAGTTTTGTCGTAAGGACCTTCCAACATGTTAAAACCGCAAAGAATATAACCTACAGTTTTTCTCTCGCTTTTTATCTTTTCTTTCTTTAAGATGTGTTGCATATCTATGTCAGACTTAGGTTCAAAAAGAAAAGCGGGACAAGCATAACTCTTTACTTTTGAAACATCAAATCCATTATCATACATTAAATTAATAGATTCAGGTTCTCTATTAGATATAATATCGAAATTTTTAAAAACAATTTTTGCAAGTTCTTTTACTTTTAAATCGCTAAAAGGCCCTTCAGAACTTGCAATAAGTGCTGTTTTTTTGTTTAGTAGTTGTGCTGTACGCAACTTAAGTAGACCTACTAAAAAACGATTTTTGCCAACTGGCTCTGCATGATCGCCCCAAAGTTCGCCGCTAAAATCAAGAATCAAATCACTTTTTAAAACTTCGTCGATATATGGAGTTGTTTCAAAAATACTTCCTGTCTTGGAAAATAATTCTGCGATACCAAATTCTTTAATTGAATTAGACACATCATTATCGTCCCAGTTATAAAATAACCCCATTGGTAATGACTTCACATTTTCACGTTGTTGAAACTCATCTGTCATTTGCAGAGTTGTCACTATTTCGCAATTTGGAAAAACTCGATGTAATTCGCGGAACGAAGTTTCCGTAATGTAATAATTACCAATATTACCATTTTCCAAACGCCCCCAATGAACTGATGTTTGACCTGTAACCAATATTCTCATAATAATTTTATTGTATAATTCTCAAGCATTTTATTTATATCTTCTACTGAGTTAAACATCACCACATCAATAATAGACAAACCCGGCTCAAATTGAGTTTGTTTTTGATCGTAAGAAACGAGCTCAATAGATTGGAATTTTAATGTTATGTTATTTTCTTCATATTTTGATTTGTCAAAAAATAATTGACCTCCTGGTGGGTTCCAATACTCTTCAACCCCATCAATAGCTTTACAAATATTCAAAGCCCATTCATCCGGCTCTCTTACTGTTTCAATATTAAGTCCCATTTGACTAAAAATTTTGAAATCTCGATTGAAACCCAAATAATCACACGTAATTTTTAAAATATCCTTGTTTAATAGTACTATATCGTGATATTCATTCTCAAAAATCTGATTTATCAATTTTAGAACTGTGTAATAAAAAGGAGCCTTTTTTTTATATACCTGTAACTGTGATAAAATTTTATTTTTCCATGGTAAATTGTTATTAATTTGCATATCTTTAATTAATGTTTGTTGTGGAGCCTTTATTAAAGGAACTTGAATATACAACCAACCTTCATTTTGCTTCAAAATTCGATTTCTTTCAATCCAACCGTGTCGAATGAATTGAACAGTGTCAAATAAAATAAAATCGTCTGTGTGTTTAATTAAACAATAGTATCCTAAATAAGGGAAAAAATAGGGTTGCATTATTCCTAATTTCATTTTATTTCTCTTTTATAAGTTCTACAATGTATGCCACTTCATTGGCTTGCAATTCATGATGCATCGGCAAACAAATCACACTTTCTGCCATTTTATGTGCATTGGGCAGATTTTCTTTACCGGCAGAAGCCAATCCTCTATATGTGGCAAATTCACTAATTAACGGATAAAAATAGCGTCTTCCTAAAATATCGTTGTCTTTTAGTTTGAAGTAGAGTCTGTCGCGTGTCATTCCATAAATTGTTTCATCAACAAAGATAGGGAAATAGGAATAGTTGTATCTAACACCCGGCGTATCCATCATAAATGAAATTCCGGGAATATTTTTTAATTCTTCCCGGTATGTTTGTGCTACTTTTTGACGTTGGCTAATTGCCTTATCAACATGTTTAAGCTCTAATAAACCATACGCGGCACGTACTTCGTCCATTTTTCCATTTATTCCCGGCGCTATTACCGTAGTTTCACCTGCAAAACCGAAGTTTTTCAGGTAATCGATCCGTTTTTTTGTTTCCGCGTCGTGGCAAACCAATGCTCCGCCCTCTATGGTGTTGTAGGTTTTGGTGGCATGAAAACTAAGTGTGGATAAATCGCCTGCTTCCAGTATGGACTTGCTGTCAACCTTCACACCAAAGGCATGTGCGGCATCATAAATTACTTTTAATCCGTAAGTATCGGCAATTTGTTTGATTCGCTCGGTATCACATGGATTTCCATATACGTGTACCGGCATTATTGCTGTTGTCTTTGGTGTAATTGCCGCTTCAATTTTCACAGGATCCAGATTTCCAGTTTTAGGGTCAATATCCACAAATACGGGTTTAATCCCATTCCACCACAAGGAATGGGTGGTGGCTACAAAACTATAAGGTGTGGTTATAACCTCTCCGGTAATACGTAATGCTTGCAAGGCTACCATCAGAGGCAATGTGCCGTTGGTGAAAAGACTAATGTACTCAATCCCCAAATACTCAGCCAATGCTTTCTCTAATTCTTTGTGATAATGCCCGTTGTTGGTAAGCCATTTCCGCCGCCAAATATCTTCTAAATAAGGAATAAATTCTTCCAACGGAGGAAGCAAAGGAGACGTAACTGTAATTTGTGTATTGTCCATTTTAAATCTATTTCTAAATATGCAAAGTTACTATTTTCCCTGAAAAATGAGAAAGGTTGTGTAAAATCTGGGTTTTTATATAGAAGATAAAGCATATTTCTTATTTCTGACGCGCTACTATTTCTTTAACGTCAGTAAGTTCTTTGAATTTTAAAATAAAAGCGAATCCGATATACAGCAATATTCCGGAAATCCCACCCACAAACAATCGAATAAAATCGGATGAAACGATCCATAGGTATTTATCGAGAAATAAAATTATCGCACCCACTACAACGCTTAATAAAATACTCGGCAGGAGATCAGCAAGTTGTTTCCATAAGCTATAATCTAAATATTTACCGCTATAATGGCAATTAATCGCAAGCCCTATAAACGAGGTCGCCACCCGTCCCCATAACATGAAAATTATCCCAAACTGAAAGGTGACGGCGACCGCGATGACTGTTAGAATTTTTTTTATAATTTCTAATTTTAAAAACAGATCGCTTCTTCCTTTTACTTTTAAAACATTTAAATTGTATGAATGTATGGGCAGCAGTATCCCTACTATACACAAAATCTGAAAATAGGGTACGGCAGGCAACCATTTCTCCGTAAAAAGAAAACGAAACAGAGGTTCTCCCAATACCCCCATAATGATCAGCAAAGGTGCAATAATAAAAATAACCGTCGTCATCAACTTACGATACACATTCTTTAGCCGCACGTTGTCATCTTGTATTTCGGCAAAGAGCGGATAGGTCACTTTGTTTATCGGCCCGGTGATACTGGTTACAGGTAATTGTTGTAATGAATTGGCTTTGTTGTAATAACCTAATTGAGTGGCGTTGAAAACTTTTCCGATTACGATGGTGTATATGTTTTGAAAAATAATGTCTAACAAACCGGATAATGCCAACTTGTAACCAAAGTTGAAGTGAAATTTAAACTTACTCCTGTCGAAAACTCTCTTAGGACGCCATTTAGAATACAACCAGAATTGCAGTGAAGATAAAACAGATTGTATAATGGCCATATATACCAAAGACCATACGCCAAAACCGGAAAGTGCGAATACAATACCCGAAATTCCTCCAACAATTAACGACGGTAGTTGGATTTTAAGTTGGGTTTTAAAATCCATTCTTTTGGTTAACAGCGTTCGCTGTATGGCTGAGAATGCCCCTACAGGCAAGATGATCGCATACACCCTGATTATATTTGTGAGCGCGGGTATATTAAAGAAATCAGCCACGAATGGAGCGGTTACGACAATCAGTAGATAAACAATAAAACTTACGACAAAATTAAAGTAAAATACGGTTGACAGGTCGGTATCGTCAACGTCTTGCGTGCGAATAAGCGAGTTGGTTAACCCGCTGTCTATTAAGACACTACCGATGCCCATCAGTACGCTGAATATAGCGATTGTGCCAAAGTCGCTCGGGAGCAAAATCCGGGCTAAAATAAGGGACACGGCGAAACTTATGATTTGTGAACCAAATTGTTGGGCAAATGTCCAGACGACTCCGGATATTGTTTTTTGTTTTAAAGACATATTCAGCTATAACAGTTTTCGAACATAATGTTTATACACAGACAATACAATAATTAATCCTTTACTTTTGGTATTTTGTTTAGTTAGAGAATAAATTAGAAAGAAATATTATCTTTGTCGCAAAAAAGTGCGAATCATGATGTGTTTAATGAAAAGAAATTTTATTTTACTTTTAGTGTCACTTACTTTGACTAATTGTATAAAGGATATTGAGGATGTTTATACAGTAAAGAGTATTGATGTTGCAACGATTGAATCATTGATTTCATCAAAAGATTTAAATGATTATCCAAGTGTAAAAGACACTACTGGATTTCCTTTAATGGCTTGGAGAGGGATTCCAGATGAATATATTAGCATTGAAAGATTTCAAGAAGTTAAGGCATCAGGTATAAATTTAATGTTTTATCCTTATAAAAGTATCGAGAATATGCAAATAGTTCTTGATTATGCAGAGCAAATGGACATTAAAGTTTTAATTTCTTGTCCTGGTTTAATCACACAAACAGAAATGATAGTAAACTTATTTAAAGACCATCCTGCCAATGCCGGTTACTTTTTGCAAGACGAACCTTCCGCATCCCACATTCCCACTCTTAAGAAGTTGGCAGAAACAATTGAATCCATTGATAATACACGTTTCGCATACATTAACCTCTTACCTAATTTTTTCTCGCCTAAAGACTATGCCGTTGGAAGTTATGAGGAATATATAAGGAAATTTATTACTGAAATACCCTTGAAAATGCTTTCTTTTGATCATTATCCCGTTGTGAGCAATTATATACGTCCGAGTTGGTATTATAATTTAGCGTTCATCAGAGATGAAGCTGAAAAAGCAGGTATTCCCTTTTGGGCCTTTGTTTTAACCAGCGCTCACTGGAGCTACCCCGTACCCACTATTGACCATTTGCGTATGCAGGTTTACTCGAATCTGGCATACGGGGCAAAAGGGATTCAATATTTTACCTATTGGATGCCAGATAGAGACCCTTATATTTCCGGACCGATTAATAACAAAGGGATTAAAACTAATGAGTATTATCTGTTGCAAGAAATAAACAAGGAAATTCACAACCTTTCCTATATTTTCCAAACTAGCAAGGTGACAAAAGTTAGCCACTACGGTGATATTCCACAAAGAACAACACAATTCACCAATGCACCTTATTTTGTGGAATCCATCGATATAAAGGGTGGTGACGCATTATTGTCTGAAATGGAAAACGAAGACAATTCATTTTTTATGATCCAGAACACGAATCTTCACAGAGAGATTGGAATAGATATTCAGACAGATAATCAGACGAAAATCGTTTTAAAAAATGGTATTATTATTCCGGCGTCACTTATCAAAGAAGAGTTTAAACTCACCCCGGGCGATATGGTCATGTTTATGCGATAAGGAATTTTATTGTATAAACTTGATTATCCTATCACAGGCTTTCCCGTCCCCATACGGGTTATTCGCCTGTGCCATGGAATCATAATACTCCCGATCGTTCAATAGGTTGGATACTTCCGAAACAATAAGATCGTAATCGGTTCCCACGAGTTTAACCGTACCGGCATCAACCGCTTCGGGGCGCTCGGTGGTGTCGCGCATCACCAACACAGGTTTGCCCAGACCGGGAGCTTCTTCCTGTATGCCGCCACTGTCGGTAAGTACAAGCGTACTTTGTTCCATCAGGAACACGAAGGGAAGGTATTCCAGCGGTTCAATGAAGAAAATATTTTTTCCGTCATCATTGACTCCGTATACGCTGTCTTCCCCGAAGATTTCCAGAATGGGTTTGCGAACATTGGGATTCAGGTGCATGGGATAAACAAAATCTACCTCCGGATACTTTTCGGAAAGGGTTTTGATGGCTTTGCACATATTCACGAATCCATCGCCAAAGTTTTCGCGTCGATGTCCGGTGATCAACACTAATTTATTCCCTTGCTGAAGGCGTGAAGTGTCGTAACCGGTGGATTTGAGTTGTTCTCGTATCTGTCCGGTCAATGAAGGATCATTTTTAATCTTGTTTACCACTAAATAAAGGGCATCGATCACGGTGTTTCCTGTAATAGTGATGCTCTCTTCTTTTACACCTTCTTTTAGTAGATTTTCTTTACTCAGAGGAGTAGGGGCAAGGTTATAGGTGGCAATCCGGCTGGTGATTTGGCGGTTCATCTCCTCCGGCCAGGGGCTGTAGATATTGTGTGTCCTTAACCCCGCTTCTATATGGGCTACCGGAATCTGCTGGTAGAATGTAGCCAGCGCCGCCGCCATGGAGGTGGTGGTGTCGCCATGCACAAACACGACATCGGGTTGAACCTCTTTATAAATATCCCTCAAGCCAGTTATTACTCGAGCAGTGACATCATATAGATCCTGTCCCTGCTTCATAATGTTGAGGTCGTAATCGGGGACGATCTCGAACAACCGCAGTACCTGATCCAGCATCTCACGGTGCTGCCCGGTGACGCAAACAATTGTCTTAAATCTATCGGTATGTTGTTGAAAAGCCTTTACCAGAGGCGCTACTTTTATAGCCTCTGGTCTGGTACCGAATACCAGCATCACTTTTTTTCTCATAAATTTTCAGCTTTTTTTGAAGATTCCGCAGAAGTCGAGGATCACTTTATCATCTCTCCATGGGAGATCCTTAAATTCATTGTGGGCGACAAGAAACGCCACGATATCGGCCTTTTCATAAGCCTCGTTGTAAGGCGTCAGTTTAAACACCTTATGCCCGGTGATATTGGGTTCCACAATAAGGAAGTCACTGTTATTGTGCCCCTGCATCACCTTGGTGGCGATATATTTGGCGGGCGACTCGCGCAGGTCGTCGATATTGGGTTTGAAAGCAAGTCCCATCAAGGCGACCACCGGTTCACGGCCATTTTTTAGTTCAAATTTTTTGATAGCGTTCTCTGTTTTCTCGGCACACCAGAAAGCCTTATGGTTATTGATCTCCCTGGCTTTGCCTATGATACGGGATTCCAATGGAAAATCGGCGGTGATAAAATAGGGGTCCACGGCGATACAGTGGCCGCCTACACCGCTGCCGGGCTGAAGTATGTTCACACGTGGGTGTTTGTTGGCCAACCTGATTAACTCCCAAACATTAATGCCGGCCTTATCGCAGATAAGGGAAAGTTCGTTGGCAAAAGCGATCTGCACGTCGCGGGAAGAATTTTCAGTCAGTTTGCACATCTCGGCCGTGCGGGCATTGGTTTGGTGGAGTTCGCCTTTCACGAATTGACTGTAAAATTCACATGCCTTTTCGGTGGATAACACGTTGATACCCCCGATTACCCTGTCGTTGTGCATCAGCTCATAAATGACATTGCCCGGCAATACGCGTTCGGGACAATAGGCAATAAAGATGTTGTCTTTCAGTTCTGGGCGTTCGGTGTAGATTAGTTGTGTCATTTTCTCAGTGGTACCTACGGGCGAGGTGGACTCGATGATGTAAAGGTCACCTTCTTTCAAGAACGGGATAACCGTTCTCGTGGCAGCTTCCACATACGAGATGTCCGGTTCATGGTCTCCTTTGAACGGTGTAGGGACGACAATCAGATAGGCGTCGCTTTTTTCCGGTGTTAGGGAGGCCTTCAATTTGCCGGCATTCACCACTTCCTTACAAAGTGCTTCGAGACCGGGTTCCACGATATGGATTTCACCTTTATTGATTGTGTCAACAACCTGGGGATTGATATCGACTCCCGTCACATTCAGGCCGTTCCTCGCAGTGATAATGGCGGTGGGAAGGCCGATATAGCCTAATCCCATAAAACATGCTCGTTTCATTTGATTGTTATATTGTTGCGTTACACGAAAAAAACTTGGTTGTTTAGTTAATCTACAATTCTGTTAAAAATATTTTTCAGGATTACATAACCACGGATTCTGAACACACTTCGTGACCACCTGTCCCATTTCACAATGCAGGCTTATCACTATTTGTATCAAATCAAAAAAAAGACTAGAGACACATATATACATTAAGATATAATAAGTGCCTCTCCAACCATTTTATTTATCGGTGCAAAAGTACTAAAAATTATTCTTATATTACGATTTATCACTTCCCAAATATTCCCTCTTTGTGATTTCTTTCTACAAAAAGAAATGGGATATCAATATTTTGATGATCATTTATATTTATAATTGTCTCTGTGATCTACAGCCAATCAGCTCTTTTATCTATGAAAAAGTATACTATTTTTGTATTTTTCCACAGATAACTATATATTTGCAATAAATACAAGGCGATGGAAAGAAAGATATATCATGAATTGGTTGGAAAAATAAACCAAACAGAATGCCGCTTATTGTAAATGGAGCACGACAGGTTGGCACAAGCTACATTTTGCAAAAGTTTGGCAAGCAGGAATTTGAGAATTTCCCGTTGTAGACCCGGCAAAAATTGCATCCCACGTGAGACTGAGTTGTAATTATGAGAATTATCACGATTGCTTTGATGGAGTGCTTGAATATTATGGCGGGAGTTTTCACGTTTACTTGAATTCGCGTGGAGAGTTTATTCCTGAAACTCCACGAATGCGATTTACCTTTGCTCATGAACTAGGACATTTTTTATTGATGAACATCGAAGCATGTTGGAAATGGGGAAATCGCTTCACACATCTTTTTACAAGATGCAAAGAAATAATATTATAGAGCTGGAAGCAGACTTCTTCGCGTCTTGTTTGCTAATGCCCGAACACCGTTTAAAGGTATGGCCGCTTCCCGTCGATTTGACTTTTCTCTCGTGGAATTTCTGGCTAACAGTTTTCGAACAAGTCTAAGTGCCACTCTTCAGAATGATAGAGTTGGATACATACCCCATTATGGTGGTTATGTCGGAGAAAAACAGGATAAAATACAGTTGGTGTACCGAAGATTTTCCTTATAAATATTTCGTGTAACACGGTTCTAAAAAACTCCCTCGGCTAACTGCTGCAGGTGATTATTTCAATCAGGGGGTAAGGTATGACGAGACCGAAGAGGCGGAGGCATCGGGTTGGTTTAGGCTGTATAACGAGGAACTCGAGGGAATCATTTTTCACGAGAAATGCATTTATCAAAGTAAGGCGGATAGAGTGATTAGTATTCTTTGGCAATAATTTGCGATGGTGCACTCTAAATGAAAACCCTAATAATACAGGCTTATAAGAATAATTTTTGAGGTATTATCTAATTATTAACATCAAAAAGTTGCACGGAATTAACCAATAGCTTAATTTTGCGGGTGAAAAGAAGTTGTAGACATATCATTTCGTCTAAAGATGGTCGAAGATCGATTTACATCGATGAGGCAAATAGTGAAGCTATCTTATCATATATAAATAAAGACGAACGTCACAAGAAAAAATTTGAATACATAGCGGAAATCATTCTAGGAGGCCATCGTAACAGTGAGTTATATGATAAGGAAGATATTAACGAGCGTTGCAAGGATGTAACTGCAATGAAATTCTTCAAAGGGCAAGAAAACGATAGGATATATTGCAAGGAGATGACTACCCCGCGAGGAACCCGTGTGGTGATTGCCGCTGTCTTATATTTAGGTAAAAAGTCTCAACAAAATTCTCAAAGAGAAAAATCCACTATAAATAGAGTAGGAGGGTATAAATATGAAATTGACTGATAAATACATTGTTAATCCTGAATTTGAAAATCTTTTTTCCTTTAATTCCGAGAAAGATGAATTGGAACACGAGGCTAAAATGATCATGTTCCGTCTCCTGAGTAGTTTCGAGAAGATGATGGGGCATCCCGTTCAAAAGAAAGAGATCGCCGAGGCAATCGGTACATCGCCAAGTTATATAACTCAGCTTTTCAAGGGGGACAAGCTTATCAATATGACCACTCTGGCTAAACTGCAGAAGGCATTTGATTTTTCCTTCGAGATTGAAGCCAAGAAGAATAATGCGAATTTAAAGGAAAGGGCCGAGAGGGCTGTTAAACTGATCAAGCTTAAGCCTCGAATAGATTTACATGTTTGGAATAGTGATGCGAGACTATTTTATAACACGGTTAGTTTACACGATGAAGTAAAAGCATTATGAAACCAGTACTATCGCCCTTGATTTTGAAAGATTTTGCCATCACGGAAAATCGATTCACGTTTATCCCCATAGATGAAGAAGAGTATAGCTTAGACGATTTATTTTTGTCGTACCCTATTAATATTGATTTCGATTACAGCAAAAACAATCATTATATCGCGATCGTTGCACGAATAGAGGTGAATCTTTCAGAAGATTCCACCCCTTTACCAGGATATTCATTCATGGTAGAGGGTACCTCGATATTTGAATTTCAAGCAACTGAAGAACTGTCTCATGAAGACAAGTCTTCGCTATTAAACTTCTCGGGGCTGTCTATCATTATAAATCACATAAGAGGCTTTATCGCGACGCTTACTTCTTATGCTCCATTTGGGAGGTATAACCTGCCCACGATAGATGTAAACGACTTGCTCTCCCAGAAACGCGAATCGATAGAAAAAGAGGATAATTAAAAGAATTACAAAATATGGCGCCTGCAGTAGAATATTTACTTTTCGTTGTTGATCTCGAGACGATTATATAAATGCGACAGCATGTTGCGCTTATCGCACTCCGACCGCGATGTCAGTCTTGGCTGTGTCGTGTCACTACGCTTGAAAACGGTATAATATACATGTCTTTCCGGTATCTGGAAAAGTAAGGTGGTGCTGCTTTATAAAGTATTAAAGACTATTTTCATCAATCGAAAAGAGTGTCACCTCCACCCGCGGCTGGCACGAGAAAGCGGTCACGGAGGCATCCTCGGCCCGTGAAAGCCTCGCCCGCGAGAACAGGAGCCAGATCCATGCAGCAGAGAAACTCACTCTTCTTATCCGGCTTTGAGATAAATACTGTTGGAATTATCCTGCAAGTTGTGCGAAGTGAAGTAGACCCAGAAATGGGCGGCGGCCTTAAAAAATTATAGGTATAGGTGCTTAGAGCGCATCGTCAATTTCTTCATTCTCTTCTGATTGGATTATACGACGCCATTCTTTTGATGTGCCTAAAGAACCGGTTCAATGCCTCCTGCATATTCGTGATGAAGTACGGTATATCCTTTCGGTTATTACCATAGACATGACGAAGGAAGATTTTCTTGCTGACGACTGGCAGGCATGAGAGATCGGCTAATACATGACTATATGGGTGTTAACTACAACATTGTATGGGATGTGGCCAAAAACAAAATAACCGAACTATACAGGCAGATTATGGAAGTAATGGAAAAAGAATAAAACGGGCTTGAATTCCGCGCTATCATCTTGGTGCATATTTGCAATTGAAATGCAAATCCGGTGCAAATTATTAAAGTGGTTTACCGTTATTTCTTAACTCGTCCATGATTGCTAACAACCGGTTGCCTTCGGGAGTGATGGCAAGTAGGGTTTGAGTCATTCCACCATGGAGGCGTTCATCTCTACCGCGGCACAGCCCAACTGGTTGATGCGGACGACAATGTCGGACTTGTCGTTAACAGTGACCAATTCGCCCTCGAGACCGGTAAGGGGACCTTTAATAACTCTCACCTTCTCGCCCGGTTGGAAACTTGTGGTGTTGAATGATACGGGTTGGTCGGAGAAGTCTAGCATAAACCGGAAGCGGGTCATCTGCTCTTCAGGTATCTCAGTGGGGGTATGTTCCCCCCTCAGCACTAAGTAACGGAGCACGGAGGGCTGGGTGAGGACGACGCGCTGCTCTTCGGTGTTGACACGAACGAATATCATCATGGGGATAAGCACCCGCTCCACCCGCTTTTTGCGGTCGCTCCACTGACGGATCTCCATCTGCACAGGCAGGAAGTTTTCTATTCCCAGCCCAGTCAACTGCTCCCGCACCCGCTTCTCGTGGTGCATCTTCACGTAGGCAACCAACCACCTCTTGCTTGACATCGTCACGCCTCTACACCTTAAGATTTCTTGATTTCTGACCTTATGTCTTCAACAAACGGTTTCATCAACACCCAGCCCGTGGAAACGATCAATCCCAGGAGTAAGAATACTGCCAGTATCATCGATCTTCGGGGAGCGCTTTTCTCTAAAGGAACAGTAACCGGATTGATTACCGTTAAAACAGGCTTCTCTTCATTTACACTTAACTGGGCCTGTTCATGTTGTTTGGCAAGTTCATTATAGACAGTAAAGGCGATATCATATTCACTTCTAAGGCGCGTTTCAGTCGCTCTTCCCGTAGCAGTTACTAATCCCCTGTTGGCATCCTGGAAAGCGGCTAAGTTGGCTTGTTTCTGTAAAAAATCCTTTCGGGCTTCCGCATAACTTTGCTCCACAAAAGCCAGGTTTTCCTGTACTTTTTCCGTTTTGTAATTCACCACGTATTTCTCCAGTGACTTGTGCAATTGTTCGCTTATCTGGGCAGCAGCCAGCGGTTCGGGGAAAGTGTATCCCAGCTTGATAATCCCTTCTTTTGTATTGTATTCGTATTGAATGGAACTCTTTATGGCGTTGTACACCGCTTGTTCCTGGCGGGTGATTTTCACAATTCCAATGCTGTCAGGAGTAACGAAATTATGTGTAGTTACTTCCTGCTCATTTTTCGATGGTCGTAAAGCCGATATAAGGGTGCGTGGTAAACCGACGGTGTATTTCTTTATTACTGCCAAGACATTTACTTCTCTGTATTCTTTTTCGGAGTAATATTTGTAGAGAGTTATCTCTTTTCCTTCAGATTTTTCAACAACTATGGGCGTTTTCATAATTTCCCGTATAAAAGGCAGACTGTTGAGAATTTGAGGATAAATTCCCGTGGAAATATTTCCTTCTGCCATCACCGCCGTTCCCATATTTACTCCAACTATGGAAGCGAGGCTTCCCAGGTTCCCTGCAGAACCTTGCCTGCCGCTCTGCGGAAGGATAACGCTCTGGGCGGTATATTTCACTGACGAAGTATGGGCTATAAAGATTCCCAACAGCAAAAACATACCAGAAACAATCAATATGAATTTACGTTTCTTCCAGAGTTGAACGATAAGGTCTTTCAAATCGATTTCATCGGAAGCGTTTTCTTCCGTGTAACAAACGGGAAGTTCGTTCGAAGTTTGTGTATTTGTTTTTTCTTGCATATGTTTTAAACTGTTACGGGTTGCGGGGTCTCATTTCTCGTCCGTCTTCTGTCTTCTGTCTTCTGTCTTCTGTCTTCTATAACCCTATATTATACCCGATACTTACGCCCAGTGTAAAGAAATTCTTGTTGAGCATGGCGCTGTTTTTGTTTCCGAAGCCCATGTCGCAGAAAATGCCGAAATCAAAGTTCCGGTATGCATATCCGGCCAGGGGCGCAAAGGCGAAACCGGAATAACTTACACCGAACACTGCCCCGATGCGGGGTTCAACAAACAAGCCGTCGGCAACGCCGTGCTGAGTAATTCGGTAACCGACAAGTGGCATGATGTAGTTAAACGCGTCGTCTTTTTCGTTAAACATGCTTCCGAGCAATTTGCCGTCGCCGTAGGGATTGTTGAATCCTTTCAGGCTTAGGGTGATAAAATTCGTCGGGTTTAGTGAAATCAGGTTATCTTGCGTTATCCACTCGATAGTACCGCCCATTCCGACTTTCTTATCCCTTTCGGAGTTGAGTACAAATCCGATTTCACCCGATATACGGATATAATTTTCCTGTGATCGCACTGTTACAATGGTGATAAATAATAGCAGAAATATAGATGTTTTTTTCATTTTGTTTGTTTTTATAGAATAAAGAGCCAAGATCCAAGACTTTTGCGTTGAAAGTTCGCCGGAGCGTATCAGTCTTCCGTCTTCATTAAAAAAACCTGCTTATGATTAGCGCCAGAGAGGCAAGTGTAGTAGACATTCCCAGAATGTTTTGAATTCCTACCGATTCCCGTTCCGGCCTTTCCGGCACTATGATCTCGCATCCGGGTTCAATTTTTGCCCACCGGCCGGTGGCCACATTTCCGTTCATATAAATAACAAACGGTTTGTTTTTCATGGCCAGGCGGG
>ENA-UOOM01001066-UOOM01001066.1-fermentation-metagenome-genome-assembly--contig:-NODE-1066-length-27831-cov-8.946537_pt1 | contig 27831 bp, 15 predicted proteins | sample MGYA00245781_ERZ724031 | MGnify/ENA primary metagenome ERZ724031 (study PRJEB28704, sample SAMN03018317) | fermentation metagenome | biome: anthropogenic terrestrial biome; feature: soil; material... | reverse complement strand
AACAATCTCATCTTTCCCCTTCCTTTTCGATAGTAAATAGGCGAAAACTCCAAGATTGGATACGCTTCCCCAATCCCAATTCTCTTCCACTTTATAATTCATCTGAGCAATCCGCTCTTCGAAATCATCCAGAAATGCCTTTTCACCGGTAGTATTCCACATTTCAGCAGCTGCCCACAGTTTATCATCTTCATCACCGGTCTGATAACCTCCTGTTTTAAAATCTCCTTGTAGAAAAGGCTTTTCTTCCGGGTTATCATGTAGGTAACTGTAGCTCAAACGGGCAGCTTGAAGGCATTTATAGGCATATTCCCTGTCGTACGGGGCAAATACACGGGCGGCACGCGCCGTCATCGCCACGAAAGAAGCAGTTGCTGCCGAACTCCACTCAGTAAAGTATCGTTTCCCGTCATCTTCATCAGGCATTATGAAAGGCGCGAAGTTTGTGCGTGTGAGCTTATGCGATACACGGCCACTGCCGTCGGGGTATTGCATTTTCAGTACCCAATCCATTTCCCATTTCAGTTCTTTCAGAAAATCGGGAAAACCTTGGGCAGTCTCAGGCAAATCCAGAGATATTTTTTTTATTTGCGGCTGAAAATAATCCCATGTCATAAAAAGAACACCCATTGTAATGCCCGCATTTACAATATATTTCCCGTAATCGCCCGCATCGTGCCAACCTCCGGTGCCGTCGCGTTTTACACCCGGATTACCGATATAGTCTTCGTAAGCGTCGTTAAGATGACATGCATGAAACGAGAAGATATCACCGTTGTATTCGGCTTGCATATCTGTGCCGCATCTCCATAGGTAGAACGCACGCATAGCTGTTTTATAGGGATGGACGTAAACCTGATTATTAATAGGAAATACAACTGATTTTTCACCTGTGGGGAGTTCTATGTAATAATTTCCCGGGGCTCTCAATCGGGTAAAGTCGGCCATCCATACTTGTTGATTTACGTCTTTTTGAAAAAACGGACCGGTGGTTCTACCGGAAAAAACACTTCGATTTGTTGAAGCGTCCTTTACGACAAAGGCAGAGCTCTTTGTAGTTATAGTGGCTTCTTTGTTTTGCCGGGCTGAGAAACCTATTGAGCTCAAATGAATTACACTGTTCGAATTTTGGGCGTAGAACGTTGTTACACAAAATAAAAGAAGAAATGAAAGTTGTATTTTTCTCATAGCTTAAATAGTATGAACAATACGATTTCCGTCTATCGAAAAACGTATTGTTTGTTTCATATTAAAAATTATCGGTTCTGAATGGAACCATTGGCAGTTCACGCGTGTTTGTCATATTTCCGATTTGAAAATTACGAAAACAGTATCTGGCAGCCACGGGATTAGGAATATCTTTGTGCGAAACGATGATTTTCCTGTTATTTAAATCTATCTCAACATCTGCCGGAATAAAAACCTTGTCGTCTCCGGCAATTTCAAAGCCTTCGGCTCCGCTCATTCTGTTGAAACCTTCATCGGCATGATTGAATGACAAATGGATTTTACCATCTTTTATCTCCATAGACTTGTATTCGGGGCCGTGCGAAGCGATATTTTTTATGTCGTATGTTTGTGATAAAGCCAAATAGGCCAATCTTCTGCCCACATCAGTTTTATTTTTAGGATGGATGTTTCTGTCTTCGTATTTTTCAACTAAATCGTTGGTAGAGATCATCCCGCTGTTGGGAATGATGGATTGCGCTTTAAATTGTGCTTCGCGCAGGTAAGCGCTCGAAGAGCCTGTTTCACCGTCACCGTAAATCCATGGTGCGATTTCGGCATAATAAAAAGGCAATTCACCCAAGCCCCAGTCGTTACGCCATAGTTTTACCATATTCGCAAGACGTTGCGCATAAACATCGTGACGGCCTACGTTAGATTCACCCTGATACCAGATAAACCCCTTTATAGTGTAGTTTGTCAGCGGCTTAATCATGGCATTATACATCAACAACGGACGAGCCATGGGATTAAGCGCCTCAATGGCTTTCTCATTCAAATCTATATCGGGATAGGTTTCCAGTATTTCGCGGCTTGTCCATCCTTCCACCCTGGTTCCACCCCAGCTCGAGACGATAATTCCAACCGGAACATCCAGCACATCGTATAACATTTTTGCAAAATGATACGCAGTAGCGCTAAACCATGCCGCATTTTCCGGAGTGGATTCTTTCCAGCTTCCGGGTACGGTTTCCTGCGGAGTCATAGCGGCGGTCTTTGGAATCGTCGCAAACCGTATTCCTCTATTTTTACCCGACAAAGCAATGGTTTCATTGGAATTTTTTATCGGATTGTTCCAAAAGCCGTTGAGCGGCATTTCCATATTGCTCTGTCCGGATGCAAGCCACACTTCTCCGACAAGTACGTTATTAAGTGTAACGGGTTCACCATCAGAAATGGTTATGGAATGTTTTGTGAAGCTGCCGGAAGGAGTTTCTATAACAGCCATCCAATTGCCGTTTTTATCCGATTTGGTTTGTGTTTTTTTGTTGCTCCACGAAGGAATTACCGTAACATCAGCATTCGCTTTCGCTTTTCCCCAGATTTTCACTTTTGCATTCTGCTGAAGAACCATATTGTCGCTCATTATTTCGGGGAGCGTTACTTTCGCAAATGTTGCAGAAGCGAAAAACAATGCGATAAAAAGGGTAATAAAGTTTTTCATTATTTATTGTTTTAAGTTATTATTATGACTTTTGAATATAAATTACGATAGCATGCAGGACGCTAATCAAAATCTTTCAATTATCTCCAAGCACATTCTTCCGTTGTGGTAAGGGCATTTCCATATGCCGGTTTTGTCGTCTTTCCGATTGATTGACCCGCTGGGGTAAACACTCCAAAACCATTCGCCGTTTTCGCGGTCAATCAGATTTTGTTTGATGTAATTCCAGCAACGCACTGCTTTTTCGAACGATTTTTCGTCGTTGTAAAATTGATAATGGTTCAAAAAACCGATAACGGTTTCGGCTTGTACCCACCAATGCCTTTCAGTATCTTCTTGATGGGTATCGATATTCTTTTCATACATCATACTTCCGTCCGGCAGTAATCCTTCTTCGGAAGCATTTACGATAAGTGGAACGACTTTTTCAACCGCGTGAAGCGTTTCTTCATCACCAAGAGCCAGAGCCGCCTCGTGTAAAAGCCACGATGCTTCTATATCGTGTCCAAAAGAAACTGAGTTGCTTTTGTTGTTCCAATCGGCGTCAAAAAACAGATTTAGATGATTTGTTTTCGTGTCAATTATCTTTTCCAAGAAAACTATAATCAGGTTTCTTAGTTGATTTTTCAGTGAATCGCTCTTCCACACCCGATACAAATTGGTGTAAGGCTCCAAAATATGCAGGTGCGTGTTCATCGTTTTTTGCTCGTTGGCATCCTTGTCGCTCAGACGCATATCTTCGATTAGTTGCCAATCGCGCGTGAAGGCTTCAAGATAACCGTTCTTTTCACTATCGAAACTATATTTCTCAACTAAATGATACAAAGCAATGGCATGATTTAGCGCTTCCTGATCGCTGGTTGCTCGGTAATATTCACTCAATCCGTAAATGGCGAAACCCAGCGCATATATTTGTTTTTTTGTTTCAACCGGTTTTCCCTTATAATCGAGCAACCAGTAAACTCCGCCGTATTTTTTGTCGATAAAATTATCGATGATATAGTTTTTAGCTCTCGTGGCAATGGATAAATATTCGGGATTCTTGCATATGCGGTATGCAGCCGAAAATGTCCACAAGATTCTTGCATTTAAAACAGATCCTTTGTGAGCTTCGTAAACTATTTTATCTTTTCCGGTAATTTGCCCGTAAAAACCACCGTTTTGCTTGTCCGGCATTTTACTTGACCAGAAAGGAAGTATATTATCGATTAGCTCTTTTTCAATTTCCCTGCGAAATTGCTGAAGGTTATTTTGCATTCTGTCGTTTCACATTTAGTTCTTCGGTAATTTCTTTCACTTTTTTGTCAGAAAGCGGATAAAACATCATGCCGATGAAGGCCAGTAAACAACAAACGGCCGGTATCAGGCTGATCATGATATGTTCACCGAGAAGAGTTTGCTGTGTTTGTTCAACAGCATCGGGGGCATATTTGAATAAGGCGAGAATCCATCCGCTAAGCGCTGCTCCAAAAGCCCAGCCAAGCTTTTGAGACATGGAAGAAGAAGAAAAAATCAAACCGGTAGCGCGACGCCCGGTGAGGAGTTCCTGATGATCCACGATATCCGCGAACATCGACCAGAGCAAAGGAAGAACGTATCCCGCAAAAATAGAAATAGCAAACTGGAAAATCAGAATCCAGACAATGTTATTTGGAATAAAATAAAATCCTGTACTCAGTATTCCCGCAAACAGAACAGCCAGCATATAGGTTTTCTTTTTACCATATTTCGCCGAAACGGACGGCGCTGCCATAACACCGATTAAGTTGGCGGCCTGCCCCACGAGAAAATAAATGGTTGTCATATCCCAATTGGTTCCCGGCATCCGGTAGTTCACTTTTACAAAATCGCGGAAGAAATAAATGGCAACACTATCTCGGATGGCATTGAAAAGCAGGGCGGCTAATCCGGTTGCTACCAAAATCCACCACGGAGCGTTGCGAAACAAATCTTTTAAATCCTGTTTTATTGAAACACTTTTTTCAGTATCAATCTGGGTTACTCTTTCCTTCGTCCAGCGAAAACACAACAAGAACAAAATTATACAGATAATCCCTATGGCGCCGACTCCCATTACCCAGCCAACAGGAGATGTACTAACAGAAGAGTCAGCGGTTTGTACGGCTTGAGTGATACTGTTCGAATCGAATGTTTTCGTGAAAAAATCAATAAGCGGCTGTAACAACATAAAAGTCACGAAACTTCCAATAAAAGCAAAGGACATGCGGTAGGATGCGAGTGAGTTTCTTTCGATGGGATCGGGTGAAATAACACCCAAAAGGGAAGCATACGGTACATTAATCAATGAATATACAATCATCATCAACGAATAAGTAACGTAGGCGTATACTAATTTTCCGGTTTGTCCGAAGTCTGGAACAAAGAATGTTATCACGCCCATTACAGCAAACGGAACGGCAAACCACAATAAATAAGGGCGGTATTTTCCCCATCGGGTACGAGTTCGGTCGCTGACGATTCCGACGAAAACATCGAAGAATGAATCCCAAAGACGGGCTACAAGAAACATGGTTCCTGCTGCAGCGGCTGTTATACCAAAAACATCGGTATAAAAAAACAGGGAGTACATTCCGAAAATTTTCCAGAACATCGACGAAGCTGCATCTCCGAAACCGTATCCAATTTTTTCTTTCAGTGCTATCATATTTCAGAACATAGAGGTAAAGAACAATGAACAAAGACAAAAATAGATAAGAAATCTTTACTGATAATCGGTAGGATTTAAAATTTTCAAGTTACTGTCAATCATTTTCTTTAATGTTTCTACCGATGCCGATGTTGTAAACCCGTCTTCGGGTGTATTCAAACAATAGTCTACCAAGCGGTCAACGGTTGAAGTTGCCACGTGCATTCTTGTATCGGACGATGCGTAATAGATGAATATTTTACCATCGGGATCTTCAATCCATCCGTTCGAAAAAAGCACGTTGGAAACATCACCCACACGCTCTTCTCCTTCGGGGGCCATGAAATAACCTCCGGGAGCGGCGATTAACTCAGATGGATCATTGAGCGATGTCATATAAAGATACAACACATATCTGAGGCCAGCGGCACAGGCACGCACACCATGAGCCAGGTGCAACCATCCTTTCTCGGTCTTTATCGGGGCAGGACCTTCACCGTTTTTCACCTCTTTTATGGTGTGGTAGTACCGTTTGTCGATGATTTTTTCTTCATCTATTTCTGCATTGGTCATATCATCCACGAGCGCCCAGCCTATTCCTGATCCGTTTCCGGCATCGATAAATCCATCCTGCGGACGCGTATAAAGTGCATATTTCCCATTTACAAATTCAGGATGGAGCACTACGTTCCGCTGCTGGCTTTTTGATTTTAAATCGGGCAGACGTTCCCAGTTAATCAGATCTTTGGTTCTTGCTATTCCTGCCGATGCAGTAGCTTTGGAAAGATCGCCTTTTTCGGCTGTCAGGTCATACCGTTCAGCACAAAATACTCCATAAATCCATCCATCTTCATGGGCAGTCAGCCTCATATCATATATATTGGTGGCCGGATCATCATTATCGGGCATCGTTATGGGATAATCCCAAAAGCGAAAATTATCAATACCGTTCGGGCTTTCGGCAATCGCAAAAAAAGATTTACGGTCAACCCCCTCAACCCTCGCTATTATGAGATATCTGCCATTCCATTTAATGGCTCCCGAATTCATTGCCGCATTCATTCCGATGCGTTCCATCAGGAATGGATTTTTATTTTCATTCAAATCATATCTCCAATGAATGGGCGTATGTTCTGCCGTAAGAACGGGGAATTTATATCGCTGATACCACCCGTTTGAACTTCTAACGGGTTCGTTCACTCTTTTAAGCAGAGCCTCCTGATCTTCCAGTAGTTTTTTAATTTTCAATATATGCTGTTTCATAACTCAATGCATCAATTGTACAAGTTTTGAATATCGTTGCAGAATAGTGTTTCCGGTTTTTTGTAAAACCCGATAAAATCTTCTGCAGAACCTTGTCCCGGATAAGGTGCGTAATAATGGTTAGGTATATCGTGAGCGTTTCTCCAAACCAAAACATAACTCACGGGATATTTATCTAAGACTGGAAACAGAACATTTGTCCACCAATCGGCAATAGGTATGGACTCCAGACCGGTCTCAGTCAGAGCAATAGGTTTGTTTCTTTTCTTCCCTTCTTCAGTCATGAACGCCAAAATGGAGTTCAGCGAGTTCTGATAAGCTTCAATACCTTCGACGTTGTTTCGGTGATAGCAATCGAATCCCAGCAAGTCCACGTAGTCATCGCCCGGATAGCGTTCCATGTAAATTTCACCGGGGCCCTGGCTGTCAGGTGAATAGGCGTAAAGCAGGTTATGTACTCCTTGTTCAGCCAGAAAATCGTGTGTCATTATCCACAATTGTTTGTATTCTTCTACTGTGCAGAGGTCCTTTCCCCACCAAAACCAGCTCCCGGTGTGCTCATGCCAGGGACGGAATAAAACAGGTACTTTGGTACCATTTTCAGTTTCAAGAGAATTGAAGAAATCGGCTACAATTTGAAGCCAAGACAGGAATTTTTCGTGTTGTTCTCCGTTCGGAAGTATCGATGCAACCACACCCTTGTTTTCAACATCCCAGGTATTTCCACCGGTAAGCGGATTATCCAGATGCCAGCTGATAGTTGACATTCCACCACGTTTGTATTGATTAATAATCTCCTGGCGGATCCGGTCGAACCACACATTGTCGAGGCTTTGATCAGCACTTAATTCAATGTGTCCGATATCGAATCCCATAACGGCAGGATAGTCGCCCACAACACTTTTCACATCCGATCGGGCAGAATCGCCGTTCCATCCTATTCCGTACAACGGGTCGTCCTGATGGCCGAACATGAAGCCTTTTTGAGAAACTTGCAACAGATTTTTGAGCAGGTTTTGGGTTTCAACCGTTCTATTATTCGAAGCGAGGTTAGCAGTATTGTCGCTCTCTTTTTGTCTTGACGTACAAGTCACCAACAACAAAGCAACAATTATTGCAGGTAGAAATCTTATTTTGTTCATTTTTGTTTATTTTAAACTCGGTACTTGATCGCGTGTAATTACGTGCGCGTTGTTCATCACAGTCTGCCAGTAAGCAGCTCCGTTTTGTTTATCGTTGCGGGTAAAATCGCCGTACCACGGCATAAACCAAAGCCACGTATCCCCTTTTTGAAACATGAGATCAGGACTAGGAATTCCGCCGCATTCCGACAAGGCAATCATTTTTTTATCCGCAATAATTGACTTAATTTTATTGAATTCCGCTAACTGTGAATCGTGAATGTTTGTTTCCGGATATAAATCCCTTCCTATCAAATCTACATATTCATCACCCGGATACCAATCGGCATCGTTTCCTTGCGATGTCCACACCCAAATCAAATTATTCAATTTATGATAATTTCCCATCCTGTCGAACATCAGTTTCCACAAAGTTTTACAAGGCTCAGCTCCTTTTGCTCCCCACCAAAACCATCCGGTTCCGCCAACATAGAAATTTGTATTTCCTGCAGCTTCATGCAACGGACGCCAAATAACAGGGATATTTTTACTCTGAAGCAACTTCAAGTATCCCGAAATAATATCAATATCTTTGATAAGAAGTTTATATTCGGGTGAATTCGAATCATTTATTTTGCTGACGTCAAAATTCGTTCCTTCCGTGTAAAAAGCAAAATCAGTCGGGTTCGTTACTTTCATATCCTTGGGAACACACCAGTGCCACATAGCGGAAACAATCCCGTTGTTGTTCCACCATTTTTCTACAATATCTGTATTTTCATAATTAATCCAGTCGGCCGGAGAATAAATGTGATGGATAAAATCGAAACAATTCAAAGCCGGATATTTACCTGTTTGAGCATATACCCAATCTGCCTCTTCGATATTCCAGCTAACGTTTGCCATGGTACCGGATAATGTTTTTTTGCCATAAACGCTTTCCAGGTAATTCATCAGGTTTTGGGCCTCTTTCGATGGATTGGGAGTTACCAATTTAGTAAAATCAGGTTCAGTAGTTTTTGTTGTGAACGATAACTTAATATCGTTTTTCAACGGAGTATTCTGTAGATTTGTAATTGCTTTTTGATTAATGGTTAATTCATACTTCGTATTCACTGCTAGACTAACTCTGATAATTACTGTATTCACAGAAACATCGACTTCCGTAACAGATTGCCCGTTCAATAGTATTTCTGAAACATTCCCAACTTTCACCTGTTGATTAAAAACCAGCTTAATTTCAGTTAACCCGCTTGTCAGCTCCGCGGCACCATTCAATGGAACAGACGATGTCAGTTCGGGACCTATCGCCTCCGGCACAGACTCTCTTTTGGCGCAACACGTAGCCAATAAAATACAGCAAAATAACAACAATATATTTTTCATCCTTACCAATGAAAGTAAAAGAGATGTATGTAGTTGGAGCTTCCGATCACACACATCTCTTTATTTTACAATAAACTACACGGGATCAACACGTAAATTATCGAAACAAACGCCTTTGGGTACTGTTCCGAACAGACCATTGGCATTAGACTTAAAGTCCAGGAATCCCTGTTTGTTCCATTTGGTAAACGGTACTCTTATTGTTACCCATTCTCCGTCGGTTGTTTTGGGTACCATATTATCTCCGAACCAATATTCCCATTTATCACCGATTACGAACTGCATACCTTTAACTGCAGTTCCGTCCACGTCGGAAGGAATCAGCACATCAAATTTGATAATATAATTTTCTATATCGTCCACACTCCAAGGCCATGTTGCTGTAATATTAGCCTGATGATTACAGTTCATTATCCAACCGCTGGAAATAGGGCCTGTTGTTCTAAGGAATGTGTTTCCGGTTTCCGCATCTTTCACAATTTCGGTATTTTGGCTCCAGCCTTTGTCCCAGCCGCCGTCATGGTCGCCATGTTTCTCATAATCGAGCAAAATGATCGTATTCGGAGTTATCGGATCCACTTTACTGTCTCCTCCCGGAATTTCAACAACTTCAATAGAAATTGTAGTTGTTGTAAGAGTTGCGCCCGATAGTGTCACAATTTTCAGGACACCGTCACCATTAATAGTTCCCCAGGGAACAACAATTATGATTTCCGTATCGGATTTACGCTTGAAATGCAGAGCATCAACTATTATGTTATCCGGGAAAATAACTTGCTGAATTTCCAGTAAATTTTCACCCTTTATGGTAACTTCCTCACCGGTTTTTACTGCAGTTGGAAAAACAACAGAGAACTTGGGTGTGACCGCCTGGATTTCCTTGGGTGATTTATACTCTTTTTCTCCGGCTTTCAAGGTTACAAATCCACTTTTAAGACCTGCCGGGGCAACTACTGAAAGTTGATTAAACCCTGTTCTTTCAAAATCTTTTACAGAGATGTTATCAGGAAGTACAATTTCTGTTACATCATTAAAATTGTTTCCTGTAATGAATATGGTTTGCCCGGTAACTACTTTTTCGGGATATACCATTTTAATGTAAGTTTCGGTCACATTTGCCGTTTGATCTGATGTTGAATCACAAGCAGAAAAAGATATCAACAGAATCAAAAAAGTTAATATTAGTTGTATTTTTTTCATATCCTATCAATTTTTACCAACCCGGGTTTTGTGCGAGTTTGTTGTTTTTCTGAATTTCGGTAAATGGTATTGGGAAGAAATAATATTTATCATCCCAACCTCTTGTTTGTTGTCCTCTGGTAATTGTTATTACATCAGACGTTTTCTTCAAGCTCACTGTTTTGACTGTAGCAAAGAACTCCTTCCCTTTTTTCCAGCGTCTTACATCCCAAAAACGATGATCTTCGAATGCAAATTCAACCATTTTTTCTCGCATAAAACGATTTAAAAAATTAGGATCATCACCAACGAAATTAGGCATTTTGACATCTGTACGAGCACGAACGGTGTTAATTGCTTTATTGGCTGTTAATCCTAATCCGCCGTCGTTTTCAGCACTACCGGTAGCATTATAAATTGCTTCAGCGTAATTAAAATAAAATTCGCTTAACCTATACAGAATAAAATTATGTCGTTTTGGCGATGGATTGTTGGTTGAGATATTAGCGTTAGGATCGCACAACTTTTTCAAGTAATAACCGGTTTGAGTTGCTCCGTAGATTGGCGAAGCGTTTGCACCTCCTTCAAAAGTTTCAACGGCTTTTCCGGTATATGCCGGCCAAACGTCTCCATTCTTAACCACAGTCATTGCAAAACGGGGATCCAAATCGGCGTACGGATTAGACGTTGACAAGTCGATTGTGTTTCCAGACCAGACTTCACCAAAAGTTTTACCTTTGTTGTCTCCGGCTTTATATTCATATGCATCAACCAGACTTTGTGTCGGACAGTTACCGGACTGACCATTTTCAACACCGATAGGGAAGTTGAAATTTTCTACTGAGTTCATCTTCCAGTTTTGCGGAGTACCTGTTCCCCTTATCCATATCATTTCTTTGTTTGCATAGCTACTCTCGCCTGACAATTCTGCATATTTACCCATTTGGATACCTGTAATTGGTGCAAAATCAATCACATCCTTGCTCGCTTTAGCTGCTGCCTGCCACAGCGTTTTATCATTGGTTGTGTTGAAAAGCGGGCTTGCCTGATAAAGTAACGTTTTTGCCTTCAGGGCTAAAACAGTGATGCGGTTTATCCGGTTAATATCCTGGTTAGGCTCATCTTCGTATGTTATAGGAAGTTTGTCAGCAATAGCGTCGCATTCATCGATAATGAATTTAAACACTTCTTTTGCAGGTGTTCTTGTCATAACATTAGCTTCAGCATTTGTGAGAACTTTTGTCACAAGAGGCACATCGCCATAAGTTCTGACAAGTTCAAAATAAAAGTACGCTCTTAAAAATCTAACTTGAAATTCATACAATTCAAATTGTTTTTTAAGATCTTCGTAAGGACTGACTGTTACGTTATAACGATATTCTTCCAGTGAAATATATATTTTATCCAATTCCTCCAAAAAGTTATTGGCCTGGGCTATTCCGGAATAGTTATTAGTCCATATCTGATCAAAAGGATTTATCGGACTCCATCCACCGTTGTAGAATTTATGGATATCTGAAATGGAAATAGCATAATCCGACTCATCTGTCGCGGAAGCTTTCATGGCTCCATTGTATTGACCAAGATCGTATCGTACATGCGCATATACGTTGGAGACCAATCCCGACACATAGGAAGGCATGCTATACACCCATTCTTTATCATTGGTCTGCACCTCTGAAAAATTGAGGTCAACGCAACCCACCATCAATGGCAATGTTATTGCGGATAAAGATATTATATGTTTTAATTTCATAATGTAGAGTTTTTTACTTAAAAAATAATAGATGCACCAACACTAATACCGCGTAAAGCAGGATATCCGCCCCATGTATTTTCCGGGTCTATATTTGCCGGTAAATTATGGATAGATAAGAGATTTTCTCCTTTTACATACAGTTTTAGATCTTCCATTTTTATGTTTTCCAAAACGCTTGCAGGAAATTTGTAATAAACTTCACAATTACGCATTTTTAAGAAAGAAGCATCGGCATACCAAACCGAGCTCGGACGATAGTTGTTCGGACTTGCTAAAGAAGTAAGGCGCGGATAAAGAGCATTTCCGTTATCCTGGCCCGGGCGCCAGCTGTTTTCGAAATAGTAAGTTGAAAGATTCGAGTTATTGATCAATGGGTTGAAAACACCCTGGGTATTCAAATAATGAGTATAATTTTCGGTACCCTGGAATAATACATTAAATCCGACTCCCTTATACTCAAGTCCCAGATTGAACGAATAGTTTATCTGCGGAGATCCTGTGAAACCCATCGCTACAACGTCATTTTCATTGATTCGCCCGTCATCGTTCTGATCTTTATATTTAATGTCGCCGGGTCTCACACGATCAAACTCCTGTACAGGACTGTTCGCGATATCGGCTTCATCTTTAAAAAACCCAACAGCCTCCAATCCAAAAGGCTGACCTACCGGATGACCAATTCGTGATAGGTATGAATAAGCTTGAGGCGCTTCTACCATATCTACTATTTTATTGGTACCATAAGTAAATAAAACACCTGAATTAACTGTAAAATCATTAAATGATTTTTGGAAAGTTAAACCGGCTTCCAGACCCTTACTATCAACGACTCCTTTGTTTACGTAAGAAGAAGGGATACCTACAATGGAAGAGTTCAACTCTCCTGCCGACTGCAAAATATTGTCGCGTCTTTGATAATATCCCTCGAGTGTAAACTCAAGACTGTTCCACAGTTGCATATCCAATCCAACGTTAAATTTATTGGCACGTTCCAGTGCAAAGTCCTTGGTTGGGAAATAGCTTAAAAAATTTCCCCACGATTCGCGGTATGCTTTCCCGAAAATAAACCATCCTGCACTGGATCCGTAGTCTTCAAGACTCAATCCTACACGAGGAACATAATCGCTGTGTAAAATACCCGCTGAAGCACGTAATTTCAGCAGATTAATAGATTCATTTTCTTTCAGAAAATCCTCATTCGACAACACCCATCCCAATGAAAGCGTGGGGGAAAGAGCATATTTCTGCGGCCAGGAACGATTTGAACCGGAGCCTACGATCGCAAGGTCAGCAATGTATTTGCTATCATAATCATAATGACCGTATAAAGCTAAATTCGCACGATTAAATGTGTTGTAACGTCCGCTGAGAACAATTCCGCTTGTACTATATAAAAGAGATGCAGCAACGTTATGAACGTCTATTTGTTTTGTATAATCGATACTAGCCTGAAAATTGGAACTTCTCCACTGGCTGTTCAGCCATCTTCCAAATTCGAGATTGCTCGCTTTGTTACCCCCAATAAATGTAACGGAATCTGTTACCTGGCCGTTAGCTCCAAATGTATATCTCGTATTTCCATACTCGAACGCCCTTTTCTTTTCTTCAACAATTTCTGAGCGGTTATCATAACCAACCCTAACGGATGCACTTAATCCTTCCAATAAGACATCCAGATTCTGCACCATTTTTGCATCGGCAAATAGAGCCCGTTCGTGAGTTTTGTTGTGCCCTGTGGCTTTGATCCGGGCAATTATGTTGCTTCCGCCATAGGCGGTTGTTCCGCCCCATGTTTTACCATCGGACATCAGAACAGGATATGCCGAAGCAGGAGTGTTATAAACGAATTGCATAATATCGTTTGCCGTAATACCATTTGGACGATTTGTTTCCACAAAATAGCCCATAATGTTGACATACATTTTAGTTGTCGGAGTTAAACTGAAATCGATATTTGTACGTATGTTACCTTTTGAATACTTCAATTGAGTTGAATACCCATCATTAACTTCCGTACCGTTGAGTAATCCGTTTGCATTTGTAAAGTTGAATATCGTAAGATATTTCAATCGATCATTACCACCCGATATACTCACCGATGCCTGATTTTCGAATGCTGAATTCTGCAGAGCCTCTTTTTTCCAATCAACATTGGGATAAATCCGCGGATATGTTCCGTTTTTAAATGCATCCAACTCATAATTGTTATAAGCGGGAGATAAACCATCCTGTGATCTCGCTTCATTCAACGCCAAAGCGTAGTTATGAGCATCAACAAATTCAGTTGTAGCAGGAGCAGATTGAAATTTATGGTCATAGCGAACTTTTATGGAAAGTTCGTTGTCGGTGGAGCGTTTTGTTTTCACCAAAATTGCTCCGTTTATACCTCTGTATCCATACAATGCTACTGCAGCAGCATCTTTCAATACAGTCACCGACTCAACTTCGTCAATTGGCAAACGATCTATCGGACGCTCCAATCCATCTACCAGGATCAGAATATTATTCTCTGTAGATGTCTGCGTTCCTCTAACGTTGAAATAACCCCCATATCCGGGATCGCCGGAAAACCCTGCGCCCTTTAATGCAGTTAATCCCAAGAGCCTGCCGTAAAGAGCATCTTGTAAAGTTATTGCAGCAGTTTTTTGTAAATCAGCAGCAGTAATGGTGAAGGTAGATGCAGTTGATTTTTCTTTTGCCTGAGGTATTCCCAAACCAAGATCAACCAAACCCTCTTTGTTTTGAGCTGAACTTAAGGATGATATGACCATAAAGCAACTCAAACATATGCAGGCTATTTTATCTCTATTTAATATATTTTTATTCATAGATTTATTCTTTTAAAAAAGTAAACATGCTTTATTACCAACCCGGGTTTTGAGTCAAACCATAGTCTTTGTTGATTTCAGGAATCGGCAAAGCCTGCAGATACCATTTTGGCGTGAAGAATCCCGATTTCCACCAAGCTCTTTCACCATCCGTGTAAACGTAAGTTTCGTAACGGAATGCTGTAGGATAAGGCTCACCCTCTGCTAATTTACCCTTACCGTCTTTGCGATATATTTTTATTCCGTGAAGCGGAGTAGTGAATTTATCAGCCAATTTTCTACGAACCATGTCTGAAAAGCGATTTTCTTCGAAACCAAGTTCAATCGCTCTTTCGCGTAGGATCTCTTTAACAAGGTTTTCTTTGTTGGTCGTCAGGTTCAATGTTGGATTCATAACCGCAATCTTTCCAAGACCAACGCGGGCTCTTACTTTGTCTACTTCATCGCACGCCTTCGTTAAATTGCCTGTTTCTGCTAAAGCTTCGGCATAAATTAAGTGCATCTCTCCCATTCGTAAAATAGAGTATTGAACAGGGTTTTCTCCCAAATTCCAAAAATCGAGACACCACTTGAACGGGCCTATGCCGTTTCCTAACATGGATTTGTGATACCATCCCATTGCGTCTTCAACGTTTCCTCCTTCCCAAACTTCGATCTGCGCATAATTCTGCCACCTGCGCCCTTTCTTCGGCGTAAGCAATGTTTCATACATACGAGGATCTCTCTTTTCAAAAATATCTATGTCTCCAGGATTAGGCGTGTTATACACACTCATCCCGGTAAAGTTTTTACCATCTGCCATTGGGAACATCTCCATAAATTCAACCGTAGGACAATAAGCTCCCTGGTGCATTACGTTATTTGGCTGTTGATCTCCCCATTCGTCGGTATATGTACGCGTATGTACTTCAATTATCTTCTCACTGTTCCCTCTGTTCCAATATGCCTGACGAAATGCTGCCATATAATTGGCTTCTGTTGTACCGCTGGGTTGAATTAGAGCAAATGGGTTACCATTCGATGCATTTTGTGTAAAAAAATCTTCACAAGCCTTGAGGCAACGCTGCCATAAATCGGCTTTATAACCGCCATACCATACATGAAGGCTATCTACAGCTATTTGAGGCTCTTCCCTGGAATAAGGTTCACTGCTGTTAAACAAAGGACTTGCGGCAAAGAGCAGGACTTTGGCTTTAAAACCAAGAGCAGAACCTTTTGTCAGACGCCCTGCCCATTGACTTACTTCAGCTTGTGGTATGCTGAAAGGTAAAGAAGGAGTTGCAGCAGCTTCATCAAGCAATCTTACCATAAAGTCAACCGTTTTTTCAACAGAAGCACGAGGTGCGTTGTATTCTTCAGTTGGAAGATATGCATGATCGATGATCGGAAGACCTCCGACGTGGCGAAACAATGAATAGTAAAAAGTGGCGATCAGAATTTTTGCTTCAGCCTGCAAACGAGCTTTCTCGTCAGCAGACATATCGGGAACTTTCTCTACGTTTTCGATAAAATTCCAACAGTTACGTATCGGACTCCAAATTTTAGTATAATCCATACGGCTTCTTTCCCAGCCCGATGCCCATGAAGCATTATAGTTGCCGGGGTACCAAAGCTCTTTCATATCGCCCCATCCTAACCTCGACTGAATACAGTCTGACAAGGCATCTACCGGGCAGTCGCCCATAATGTAATACTCCAGGTTCGAGTTATGGGGAGTATATAGTTTATTGTATGCTTCCCACAAATATGCCCGGGCATATTCGGCACGCGAGAAAATTGAATCTGCATTAACGGCAACCCCGGGAGCTTTTTCCAGGAATGCGTCTCCAACCTTAAAGTCATCAACACACGATGCCAGCAGGAAAGTACTAAACAATGCAGCTATAGCAACTTTTAATATATTATTTTTCATTTTCATATCTGTATTTTTTGATGTGATTAAAAGTTAATTCTAAATCCAATATTATATACTTTCATCATAGGGTAACGAATGGTATTTTGCCATCCACCACCCACGTTTTCCGGATCGTTTCCCTTAAAAGCGGAGAAAGTCAAGAGGTTTGTACCATTGGCATAAATCCTCATACTTGATGATGATGCAAGGAAAGGAACTTTATTGATAGTATATCCGATTTCCAGGTTACGTAAACGAAGATATGATGCATCCATCATCCAAACACTCGACATCGGAGTGTTATTTACTTCGTTTGCTATTGTCAAACGCGGAAGCGTTGCTGTTTCTGCAGTTTCAGGTGTCCATGAGTTTTCATGAACCCAACGAACCAAACCCTGATCGTGGAATTGCCCGAATTGAGGATTGTACGGCCAGTATAATCCACGGCCGACGTTGGTTGCACCGTTCCAAAGCATTGTCAGGTCGAAATTCTTGTAACTCATATTTCCGTTTAGCGAAAAAGTCATTTCCGGATAATCAGGAAAACCGATAGCGTGCTGATCTTCTGCTGTTATAGCACCATCGCCATTTAGATCCACATAAATGGCATCTCCGTTACCCAAATTTGCCTGACCTAGTTGAGTAGGCATATCAGCACCATATTTATCCTTATAGGCAACCTCAGTTTTTCCTTCCTGATAAAACGCGAAGAATTCATAACCAAAAGGTTGATTTACACGATGCCCCGTTCTGTATAAATAGTCGTATTTCTGGCGAATTTCGGCCATTTCAACAACCTTGTTCCTGCTAAAAGAAAAGTTTGGAGCGAGCGTGTAAGTGAAACCTCCTACTTTATCCGTCCAATTTAACACAACCTCTAGTCCTTTATTGTCAACTTTCCCATAATTGATGGGAGAAGCTACCAAAGCCGAGGGGGCGGTTATAAATGCATCATTATTGATCAGGATGTTTTTACGATTTTCCTTGAAGAAATCGAGGTTAATACTTAATCGATCGCTAAAGGTTCTGAGATCGACCCCTATATTTTGTTTTGTTGATGTTTCCCATGTTACATCAGGATTACCCGATGTGTCTTCTGTGGCACCCCTGACAAATACAGTGTTACTTGTACCGAAATTATAACCGTGCTGTCCACCGCCGTAACCTTCATATTTTCCATTGTGGATGGTATATTCAGGTGATAGATACAAAAATCTTCTGCCGCCCATATAATCATTCCCAACAATACCGTACGAGAAACGAAACTTCAGGTAAGACAATACACTTTGATTTTTCATCCAGTTTTCTTCAGACACAATCCAACCGATAGAGGTTGCCGGAAAAAGTCCGTAACGCTTATCGGGTGCAAAGTTCTCAGACCCATTGTATCCCACGTTAAAATCGAAAAGGTACTTAGACAGGTAGTTGTACGTAACTCTTCCAACCAAACCTACGTAACCGCGGGGAATTTCCTGATAGGGCCAGGGATAATAATATTTAGACTGGTTATAAAGCAATAATGCGGTAACATCGTGGTTACCGAATTTACGGGCATAATCGAGACTGGTTTCTGCATACCAATCTCTAAAAACATCTGTTTCTTCTGCAAATTCAGGTTTCCATTTATCGCCCGATGTTTCAAGCACAATGGTGCCATCTTCCAGCATATAAGGTTTATAAGTAGGATATGTCTGCCAGTTTTCCCATTTTTTTGTGTGAGAATATGTACTGTTGTATGAACCTTTGATCTTGAAATTAAGACCCTGGGTAATCATATTTAATTTTACATTATAGATTAAGTCGAGGTTTAATACGTTATTGGTGGTGTTTTGATGTCCCGAACCATAAAAACGCATCGGATCATTATCCATATCGGTACCCACATATACTGTATTAGACACGATACGTTTGCCATCAACGATACCTGCACCCGACATAGGAGATGCAAAAAGAATATCTTCAAAGATACTTTGTTCTCCACGGGGTAACGAAGTTTTGTCTTCCAAACGTCCACCTAAATTAACCGAAAGTGAATTTATCTGATCGATCGTCAAATCGAGATTAGCCCGATAATTATAGCGATTGTAGGAAAATTTCTCATCCGGGCTTGTTGCAAAGGTTCTGAACAACCCCCCCTGCTGAAGCGAGCCAACAGATATAAAATACTTCGCCCTGTCATTTCCACCGGAAACACTCACATTCTGCTGTGTCTGAGGAGCCATAGGCTTCATGATGTAGCTGATCCAATCCATATCAGGATAAAGTATGGGTTGATCGTGATCTTTAAAATGTTGAATAGCTTCAGGGGAAAACCGTAATTCATTTTCCTGTAAACCGTCTCCCCTTTGCGCCTGATTATAGGCTAAAGCATAATCATAGCTGTTTACATAGTCCAGGAACATGGTTGGAGTTTGAACTCCGAAGGATGCTGAACCCGAGATTTGAGTTTTTCCGGCTTCTCCGCGTTTTGTAGTAATTAGAATTACACCATTAGCACCACGAACACCGAAAACCGCCGTAGCCGATGCATCTTTAAGAATGGTTATATCTGCAACTTCGTTTGGGTCTATTTGTGTAAAGCTACGTTCTACACCATCCACCATTACCAACGGGGCAGAACCACCCGTTGAAAGAGAGGCCACACCACGAACAAGGATCATTGGGTCATCGGCACCGGGCAAACCCGAATACTGCACTGTTGAAACCCCGGGCAGTTTACCTGCCAGAGCATTACCTAATGAAGGAGTCGGGGATTTTAAGATTTCTGTTCCACTCACGTTGGAAACAGAACCGGTAACCGTTACTTTCTTTTGACTCCCATATGCCACAACAACCACCTCATCCAACAATTCAGTATCTTCCTCCATAACTATGTTGAATGTTGTTTGAGACCCAACACTCATTTCTATAGTTCTGTAACCGATACTTGATATAACCAACACAGAATTGCCGGAACTCACTCCCATAGAAAAATTCCCGTCAATGTCAGTCACCGTACCGTTTGTAGTTCCTTTTTCTATGATATTAGCACCAATCATAGCAGATCTATCTTTACCATCGAGAATAGTACCCGATATTCTGCGCTGCTGTGCCATCAATTGAAGGCTCAAAATAAGAGCCATACACAACACAAAAACGTTCTTCATAAAATATTAATTTATAAATATTAAAAAAAGTTATGCTTTTTTACGAAACAAAGATATATGGAATAATCTAAGCGTTATAATATTATGTTACCAGTTTATGATACTATTTTATCATGGTATTATTTACGTGCGTTAAAAATATCTAGTCTATTACTAGTCTAGTTGTCAAGCTTTGATTTGCTGTTCAACCGCATAAGGAGAACGGTAAATTATATATTATGTTTTAGAAATCTCCTGAATTTTAAATAAAACAGCCCATGAATAATATTTATATTATTCATGGGACTGTAATGCTCTACTTCTTATGTAAAAACATTTTGTTAGAATATTTTGCTATTTTTTGGGAACAAAAACCCAAAAATATGCAGTACCCCATTCTCCTGTACCTGCTTTTGCATATGCTAAAACAAGTTTATCTGGAGTTAACTCGAGAATGTCGTATGTCTCAACAGGAATTTTACCTTCATCGGGCGAAATGCCTGCTAAAACAGTGACCCCTACAGTTTTAAATTGACCTATTGCCCAAGTTACATCTCCAGACGTTTTCTTAATTTTATTCATATCGAAAGAAAAAGTCCCCACAGTTGTTGTTCCGTTGTTCCTTTTTTTCGTTAGAGATGCTCCACTAATAGAGAACACCATACTTGAGTTTGGCCCTTCTCCGGCAGCCTGATCTTCAACTCCTGCAGGGTCAAGCACCCACCATGCAGGGCCTCCGAAGGTTGCAAGATAACCTCCATTTCCCCAACATGCGGTTGATCGCCATTCCCATTCTTTTGTACCGTCACCACATAACATGCCCCATTCTTTTGGAACAGGAAAAGATAACTCTTCAACATTCACTGTCAATGTCTTTGTGATTGTCGATCCATCAGGATTTAGTCCGGTAAACACAATATCATTATCACCGGTGATAACTAACAAAACGGTATCTGTCATCTTTTGAGAAACACCTACACCATAGTTCCAACTCGACAGAACGGGGCTGTGATTCTCCATCACAATCTTATTTGATCTTTTACCGTTAACCATTAACGGTGTCGCACTTATATCGAGCTGTTCAGCCGTGATTGGATTTCCCATTGGCAATCTCTCTTCCACCGGTTCGCAAGCAGCAAACAGGAACATCGCCAGCATCGAAATGTATACTATTGATTTATTCATATTTTTTAATTTAGTATTTTAATAATAAAAACTACCAACCCGGGAATTCTGCATCAGGTGTTCCCCATCCTTTATTTTGAGTGAGTACTCCATCCGAAAGTTCAACTTGTGAATGAGGAATTGGCCAAAAACCACCAGTTGCCTCATAACGAGCTTTATAACCACCCCCAAAACCACGCATGACAGCATCAACACCACGATTCTTAATAGCAACACCTTCCTGCTTAGCCAATTGTTCAGCGGCATCTCCCCATCTCATCAGATCGAAGTAGCGAAGTCCTTCGAATGCCAATTCCCAACGACGCTCTCTTTTTAATGCATCAAGGGTATAGGCGATTGAAGCCAATCCTGCTCTTGTTCTCACTTTGTTTAAGTTTGTAGCATTTTGAGCTAATTCAGAGTGCATCAGCAACACATCTGCAAAACGAATTAAAACCAAATCCTGTGTATGCGCCAGCTGATAATTTTCCTGTGCTCCATCTTTTAAGATTGCATAAGAGATAGAAAAATTATTTTCTTCATCATATGCTGTAACAGGAATGTGTTTCTTCTGCCAATATCCGGTTTCTTCCATTTGCATATCGGCTCCCCATTCATAGCCTTCCAGTTCTGTTTCCACATTAAGTATAGAGGCTGTACGTCTAATATCGGTTGGTTCAGCCTGTCTCCACTCATTCCACATTTCTCCATTTACCGGGCCTGCTCCCCAACCTTGACCAAACGGGAATGTATTTTCACCTCCATTACCGGAGCGCAAACCAAAGTGTAGATTGTATTGATTGGAGTAACCAAGCGAAAAATCACCTCCCCAGTCAACAGATGTTCCAAATTTCACGGCGAATACGGTTTCCTTATTTCCATCTCCTTCCCATTTCAATCCTTTTCCTTTAGTAAAGTCATAATGCTCAACGGTATATTCGTTGGTATACGGCCAGAGGTTGCGGAAATCGCTTACGAGTCCATGCCCGCTATTATTGATACAGTCTTCCAACCAGGCAATTACCTCAGCCTTGCTAATACTTCCGCCACCTTCGCCTGCTAAAGGCAAAGAGTCTTTTTCATAATAACCCGTATAGAATAAAAATACCCTGGCCATTAGAGCTTCGGCAGCCCATTTGGTTGCATGACCCGATTCAATTGACGTATAAGGAACTGAGTTCATCAATTCGATAGCATTCTTCAGGTCTGAGGCAATTTGTGCATAAGTTTCTTCAGCAGGTGCTTTCGGGATATTTTCAGCTTCAGTCTTCAGAACCAGCGGAACTTCACCAAATGTCTGAGATAATTCAAAGAAAAATAACGCACGAAGAAAATAAATCTCTCCTTTAAATTGGTTTTTCTGAGCTTCGCTTTCCCAGCCTTCGGCATTATCTAACGTTTCAAGAGCCATATTGGCACGGAAAATCCCTCTGTAACGGGCTTCCCAATAATTACCAAATCGGTTGGGTTTTGTATTCATCAAATGATCAAACCCCTGCATATCTTTATCGTTTTCACCACCACCGCCGAAACGATCATCCGATGCAAGTTCGGACATATAAAAATGTGTTTCGTGCGGGTTGGAAATAGCTAAACTAAAGGTACTGTAAATACCGGTCAGCGATTTTTTTGCATCATCCAACGATTTTGGGAAATTACCTGTATTTTGCTTAGTATAGTTCTCTGTATCGAGAAAATTTTCACAGCTTGTGAAAATTATCACCAGGAACAAAGCAAAAACTGTATATATTAACTTTTTCATAATTATCTCCTATTAAAATTTTAAATTAACACCTATCAAGTAAGTTCTTGGGCTTGGATAGAATCCTAAATCGATTCCGGAGACCCATCCTTGATCGTAACCATACCCAATTTCCGGATCCATACCCGAATAACCGGTAATCGTAAAAAGGTTCTGAGCAGTGAAATAAATACGAGCCTGACTCAACGGCATTTTTACAAATAAATTTTTCAGATCATAGCCAAACGTTAAGTTTTGTAACTTCACGTAATCTCCATCTTCAATGTAAATATCTGAAATAGTTTGCCAGTTCGTATGGCTGCCGCTCGTTAATCTGGGCAGTTTATTAGATGTTCCTTCTCCGTACCATCTTTCGAAAATATCGGTAGTGTAGTTTTGCAATGGTGAATCGGCAAAAGAACGATACGATTTAGCTATCTGATGACCAAATTTTCCTACGGCGGTTAAAGCTAAGTCAAATCCTTTATATCCGAGATTGAATGAAAAACTTGATTGAAAATCGGGATTAGGGTCACCGATCATAACTTTATCGTCGTCTGTAATGGCTCCATCGCCGTTAGTATCCATAAAAATCAGGTCACCGGGTTGCGCTCCTTCCAGTTTAGCTTTTGTTGCGGCAACTTCGTCTGCATTCTGGAAAACTCCGGCAGTTTTATAACCCCAGAAATAACCAATCGGGAAACCAACCTCGGCGCGATACATTTCTTTTGTTCCTTGACTCAACACGTTATCAGCACCATGAATAATGCCTTCGGCATTGGCAATACGACTTACTCTATTCTTGTTGTAAGCAATATTGAAGTTTGCTCCATACGAAAAATCCGAAATTCTGTCTCTCCAGTCTAATCCTAATTCAACCCCTCTATTTTCGATATCGCCTCCATTGATAAAAGGAGGGTTTGTTCCATAAGAAGCTAAAACCGGAGCAACTACCAACCAATCTTTGGTAGCTTTGTTGTACCAGTCAAAAACCACTCCCAGACGACTGTTAACGAATCGGGCATCGAAACCTATATTCAATTGCTCTGAAGTTTCCCAGGTAACATCGGGGTTCGGTAAGATATCGGCATAACCACCGGTAACCAAATCAGTTTTATTGTCTCCGAAATAATAACCGTTACGTCTGTCAAAAGAAATCGTTGCTAAGTATTGAAAAGGTGAAATACTGGCATTACCGTTTTGTCCCCAGCTACCTCTGATTTTAAAGAAATCCATCCACGATTGAGTGCCTTCCATAAAAGGTTCATTGGTTACAACCCAACCTGCGGAAACAGACGGGAAATAACCCCATCTCTTGCCTCTTGCAAAATTGGAAGAACCATCGGCACGTAAGATTAATGTAGCCATGTATTTTTCCATATAGTCGTAATTCACACGCCCAAAGAAAGATGCCAGTGCACCTGCTCCCCAGGGAGATCCGCCAACGGCTGTTTCGGTAGCGCTAATACCTTGGGTATTAACTAGCCATGCATGATCCCATGAACCCGGGAACAAAGTATTAGAGTTTCTTCCGCTTACTCCTTCACCCATGCCCCATTTTTCAATGGATTGTCCTATTACGCCATCAATATTATGTATATCGTCTACACTCATCAAATAAGAAACGGTATTATCAAATGTGTAGCTGAATCCTAATGACTGGCTTTGATTCACATCGTCAGTAACATTTGAGCTCGTAGTTGACAAGTTGTAAATAGGAGTATATTGTCTGTAACTGGAGGCGTTCATTTTATATCCAAAGCTGCTTCTGTATCTCAGATTTTTAATTGGTTGCAGTTCCAAATATACGTTAGCAAATAAAGAATGATTTTTGGACAAATTATTTCCTCTGCTATATACCATTTGCGCGATTGGATTGCCGATAAAGCCGGCTAAACCCCAATTGTCAGCAATTTTGCTGGGCTGGTCGTAATAATTACCGTCACTGTTGAAAACAGGCATAAGAGGGTTGCCCACCAACAGGTTATGAACGTCGTTCCAGTAAATATTGCCAATGGCAATTCCTGATTTAGTGTTATAAGAATACGTTAGGTTTTCGCCGATGGTAATTGCATTGAAATCTTTCACCTTTAATAACACGTGATCAGAATTAATACGTGCAGTGTAACGTTCGAAATGAGGTGTAACAGGTTTTCCGATGATACCATCCTGTTCAGAATAAGAAAAGCCCATTGAGAATTTGGAGATATCAGTTCCTCCGCTCAATCCTAGAGCATGGTTCTGCGTCATAGCATTTTTATTGCGGGCTTCTTCCAACCAATTGGTACCATTCCATGTTCCATCCATGATAGATTGGTATTGATTTGGAACTAGCTGAGCAAAATCATAAAGCGGAGTACCTTCATTATAACGCGATTCATTAATAATTGCCATGTATTCTTTTGCGTTCAACAAAGAAGGCATTTTATATACATTTTGTACACCAAACCACCCATCATAAGTCAACTGTGTATGGCCTGCCTTTGCTCTCTTTGTGGTAACCAAAATTACCCCATTTGCAGCGCGGGCACCATAAATAGCTGCTGATGCAGCATCTTTCAATACGTCAATCGATTCAATATCAGAAGGATTTAGCGTATTTATATCACCTCCTGCCACTCCGTCTATTACATATAATGGAGCTGAGTTCCCTACAGTCCCGATGCCACGAATGTTAACTTTAAAGCCTTCGCCCGGCATACCCGAGCTTTGAGTAATGTTAACCCCGGGAGCCTGACTCTGGAGTGCACTAAGCGCACTGGTGGTACTTAGTTTAGTTAGATCATCTCCGGCTACCTGAACAGTAGCTCCTGTAACGAGTTTTTTCTTCTGCACACCATAACCCACTACCACAAGTTCTTCAAGCAATTCGGTATCTTCGTTCATTGTAACATTTAAGGTTGTTTGATCTCCAACCGCAATTTCCAATGTTCTATAACCAATACTCGAGAAAACCAACACAGGATCCAATGAGGTTAGCCTGATAGAAAACCTCCCATCCAAATCGGTAACTGTACCGTTTGAAGTCCCTCTCTCAATAATAGTAACTCCTATCATTCCTGAATTGTCAAATGCATCAACAACAGTACCCGTTACAGTACGTTGCTGAGCCATTAACTGAAGACTCAAAAATAGAGTTACAAAAAACACAAAAACGTTCTTCATAAAATCTAATTTGTAAATATTAAAAAATGTATTCAAAATAATAAAGAAGTGAATGATAAAATCGTTTAAATGCAATCTCTGCAAGATATAATACTATTTTATCATCTTACGATTCATTTTATCAAAAATCAATTAATTATTGCATATTTAATTCATCCCTTACAACTCGTCCCCACTCTTTTAAATTGCTATTACCCCAATTTCCTTCAGATGATGCCGAAGGCAGTAACATGGAGCATGTTTCATCTTTATCGGAAACAGACCAGGCAACCCAGCTAATACTTTTTTCAGACATCCAGTCCAGCCATTTTTGCCACTCTTCATAATTAATGGGTCCATTACCGGTCGCTTCCATTCCGGCACACTCCGACACAAAAAGCGGTATACCTTTAGAAATAGCGTAATCTCCCCTATCACGAAGGAATTGATGATGAGTTGCTGCATAAAAATGGAGAGTATACATAATGTTTTCATATCCGACGATCGGATCATCTGCAACTACATGCACATCCTGATCCCAATGTGGTGAGCCCACAAGAATGATATTAGACTTGTCTATTTCGCGAATGGTTTTGATAACTTCTTCGGAATAAGCTTTCACATCACTCCACGAATCTCTTTCAGGCTCATTGAAAATTTCATAGATTATGTTTGGATAATCTTTATATTTCTGTGCCATTTCACGGAAAAATTCAATAGCTTCTTTCGTGCGAATCGTGTGGCTGTGCCAATCGATGATCACATAAATCCCATTTTCGATTGCAGCATCTACCACCTTGGTTACACATTCGGTAGAAAATTTCGGATCGCTGATATATCCCCGATCAGGGTCAACCCCCATAGCTGCACGTACAACTTTACACTCCCAATCGTTAACGAGTGTTTCAACAGCATTTTTATTGTAAAACCGAGGCCACCAATTGTGCCAGCCAAAACTCACACCTTTCAATTCAACTTTTTCACCGCTCTCATTCACGAGAAAAGGACCATTAACAGAAAGTTTTCCATGCTCTTCAACAACTGTTTTCCTGGCAGAGGCTATTGATTTAGTATCACTTTTATTCTGATTTGCCCCACAACATTGGAATAAAAAAATTAGAAAACAAAGCCCCAAATTCAAAATATGTGCTTTCATATTGTGCTTTTTACATATATCAAAGCAAAATTATAATAGATTATTTAAAGAAAATGCACATTTTTTGTCAAATAATGGTACTATTTTGCAGTAAAAGTTAAATCAATGTTTTGGTTTTCCTGAAATTTTCTCTAAATTCTTTCGGAGAACAATCTTTTTTCTTCTTAAAAATTCTATTGAAGTTAGACAGATTATTAAATCCACAATCATAACATATTTCTGATACAGAGTGCGTTGTGTCTAGCAGAAGTCTTGTCGCATGTCCTAATCTTATATCTATGATGTAGTCAGTTACAGTCTTTCCTGATCTAAGTTTAAAAAAGCGGCTAAAAGCAGACGGCGTCATGCCCACTGTACCGGCGAGATCTTCTAATCGAATTAAATTCTTATAATTGGTATTTATGTATTCGTATATTTTTAATACTCTCCTGCTATCAGAGCTTTCATCGATATGAGCAAAAGAGGAACTTGCCAAGGTTCTATAATTTCCGGATATAGACAATTCATGAAGCAAGGTCAAAAATTTAATAACTGCATAAAAACCTTCTTCCTCAATGGCCAATGTATCTAATATATGATATACACTCATAATAGACTCCATTGGAAAGCTTATTCCTTTTTTAGCATTAATCAACATCGCACGAATATTATCAAACTGATTTTTATGAATAAAATTCCCGAAAAACAGATCCGATGAAAACTGAATGGTAATTTCTCTAATATTTTTAGAAGTACAATTATGCTGTTCCCAAA
>ENA-UOOM01001065-UOOM01001065.1-fermentation-metagenome-genome-assembly--contig:-NODE-1065-length-27840-cov-4.488141_pt1 | contig 27840 bp, 27 predicted proteins | sample MGYA00245781_ERZ724031 | MGnify/ENA primary metagenome ERZ724031 (study PRJEB28704, sample SAMN03018317) | fermentation metagenome | biome: anthropogenic terrestrial biome; feature: soil; material... | reverse complement strand
TTCTACTTTAGCAGCTGTCATAAGACTCTCATGGGTATGTAATATTGCTTTTGGGAAGCCAGTTGTACCTGATGAAAAATAAATTACAGCCTCTTGCTCCTCTTTTAGTATAATTTTAGGAGCTACTGAAGAACAACATGCAGTCAATGAATAATAGTTTTCAGCAAAGGAAGGGCAATCTTGACCTAGGTATAGACGTATTTTTACCCTTGAAATCTCATCTCGAATAGATTCTATTCTTTCCGTAAACTCTGGGCCAAATATTATAACATCACATTCTGCTAAATCAACACAGTATTGAATTTCATCTGAAGTATATCGATAGTTAAATGGCACTGCAATTGCGCCAGTTTTTAGTATGCCGAAATAAATGGGCAACCACTCTAAGCAATTCATTAGTAGAATTGCTACTTTCTGACCCTTTTGTAACCCTCTATCCAATAAAAAATTGGCCATACGATTTGCTTTATCATCAAATTCACGCCAAGTCATTTCTCGGCGAAACTTCTTTGATGGGTCTGTTTCAGCTAAATCATAATCTTTCCAACTGGTTTTAATTTCTTTTATTTCTGGGTTGATTTCAACCAAACTTACTTCACTACCGTATAAGGCTGCATTTTGAGTAAGGATTTCTGTAATAGGCATGTCTTCTTCTCCATTTTATTATTTTGGGAGGGGGATAAGCTTATTTTTAGCTTACATACACCTCGACAGTGGCTTTCGCCACTGCCGAGGTCGCGAGATTCGTCAAATGAAAGCAAATTTCTTACCTATTTATGAGGTGCTCATAATAAAGTTATATAGTAGCTGTAGTACTCGCCGTAAATGAAAACTGCGTTTTCGTTTTACTCGTTATTGCAGCAGTATAGACTCTTTTATTATTGTATCTCAATAAATACTTTAGAAAGTATTTTTTCGCTTATCTCATTTTTACGCGTAAAAAGAAACCGCCCTCCGAATATTTCTATTCAAAGGACGGATTGTATCCGTGGTACCACCTTAATTTACAAATGCCTCACGACATTCACCTCAACAGGTGCAATCACACCCTTGCACTATAACAGGTGCACCTGGCGAAGCCTACACAGAAAATCACTTTCAGCCCGCAACTCCTGGAATGTATTCAAAGCAATTCATCTTTTGCACCTTTCACCAACCGGTTGCTCTCTATAAAGCCTGACATTGCTTCTACTTATTTCCAATCTACATTATTTAAACTTGATTGTACTCTTTTTATAAACGAATGTCAATCCCAACTTTTTTATGTCTTGTCAACTTATTATACTATAAAATACTGCTCTTCTACATATATAAAACCTTTTAAAGTCAATAATCTTATCTTTTTACATTACAATGAAGGTCTATTTTTATCCGCTAATAAAGCTTGATTTTCGCCTTTTAACCTCTTGTTTTCTATGGATAGTTTTTCTAATTCCTTTTTAATATCTTTATTTTCATCTTTCAGCGTTTTCTTTTGATCCTGCAGAGAGTGATTTTCATCTATTAAAGTTTCGTTATCTGTAGTTATTTTTTTCATTTCTTTTGATTTAATAAATTGTTTTATTCCACCGAAAAGCACTGTAAGAATTGCTCCTACTGCTGCAGATAGAAAAATAATGAGAGCTAGGGAAATTTCAAATTGCCAGAAAAATAGTTTAACCGACACAGCTGCTGAATTAGTCAAAGCAAAAATGATAATTAAAATAGAACCAATTAAGGTCAAAATAAAGTTTTTTTGCATAGGATTACTGCCTCCTTTTTCTTCGATTGTCTTCAGTATTTCTATATACCCAATACAAACTGCTTTTAACCTAGTATACATTAAATAAAATAACCTAGGAAACCCTATTTCCTAGGTCTTATTTTTTCTTTTATTCCTTTATCATCTAATATTTTACGCTTGTGTAATTTGGGGATTCCTTATCGATAGAGACATCATGTGGATGACTTTCTCTTAAACCTGCACTTGTAATCTTGATGAATTGAGTGTTTTCTTTTAATTCTTGAATATTTGCAGCGCCACAATATCCCATACCAGAGCGAAGACCACCTAACATCTGGAACACTGTATCTGCTAATGAACCTTTGAACGGAACTTTTCCTTCAACACCTTCAGGAACCAGTTTATTGTTGCCCTCTTGGAAGTAGCGATCGGAGCTTCCTTGTTTCATGGCTGCAATCGAACCCATCCCTCTATAGGATTTAAAGCTTCTACCTTGATATATAATAGTTTCACCAGGGCTTTCTTCCGTACCTGCAAAGAGGCTACCAATCATAACGGTATCCGCTCCTGCTGCAATAGCTTTTACAATATCTCCTGAGTACTTAATACCTCCATCAGCGATAATTGGAACGCCATATTTTTTAGCGACTTCTGCACAATCCATAATAGCAGTGATTTGAGGAACACCAATTCCTGCAATAACACGTGTAGTACAGATAGATCCTGGTCCAATCCCTACTTTGATAGCATCTACTCCTGCTTCGATTAAATCTTTAGCTGCTTCTCCTGTAGCAATATTTCCAGCGATAATTTGAAGTTCAGGATAAAGTCCCCTAATATGTCGAATGGCTTCTAGTACACCTTTTGAATGTCCATGTGCTGTATCAACAACTATTACGTCTACTCTTGCTCCAACTAGAGCCTTTATTCTGTCTTTTATGTCTTTGTTTACGCCTACAGCTGCACCAACTAAAAGTCTTCCTTTATCGTCTTTTGCTGAATAAGGGTATTTGATAGCTTTTTCGATATCCTTGATCGTAATTAAACCTTTTAAATTATTGTATTCATCTACAATAGGAAGCTTCTCAATTTTATGACGTTTTAGAATACTTTCCGCTTCTTCTAAGTTCGTCCCCTCTGGAGCTGTGACCAGATCGTCTTTTGTCATAGCATCTTCTATTCTTTTTGTAGGGTCATTTTCAAATCGAAGATCTCTATTGGTGATAATTCCCACTAACTTTCCGTCTACTGTAATGGGAACTCCAGAAATGCGGTATCTTTCCATAAGCTCTAATGCATCGCCTACTACATGGTCTGGGCTTAAGAAGAATGGATCTACAATGACGCCGTGTTCGCTTCTCTTAACCTTGTCTACTTCCATAGCTTGATCTTCAATAGACATATTCTTGTGTATAATACCAATGCCACCTTGTCTTGCCATAGCTATGGCAAGCTTTGCTTCTGTTACAGTATCCATTCCTGCACTAATAATAGGAATGTTTAGCTTGATTTTCCTCGTTAAAACCGTAGCAAGTTCTACTTGATTTGGTAAAACCTCTGAATGAGCAGGTATTAATAGAACATCATCAAAAGTCAAACCTTCTTTTAATATTTTTCCCATACTTCACACTCCTAATTTAATTTTATTGGCTAAATTTATAAGACAATTCGAACATTGTTGAATTAAAAGATATTGAATATCCGTAAGAATATTTTTATCAGTATAGTCTTAACTAAAAAGATTGTCAATATTAAACGTAATTTTCAGAATATTTATATTTTACAAACACTTTGTTTGAGTGGTGATTAAACAATTGCGGAACAGTAGTTGAGCAATTGTTCATTTTCTCGCCTATAGGCGAGTTTCTGCATTCAGCTTTCAACGATAATAAAAAAAAGCCTCTTACTGTAGTGAACTCCAACTTTTGGGGGTCACATCACTTTTGGTTTAGTTGAGTGCTTTTTAATTTAATATTTCAATTTCTTCTATTTCGCTTTGATTAATCTCAAATAAAATTCCATCTCTTCTAACAGTAATATTATGCTCTTCATCTTCATCTTCTGGCCATAAATATTCTGTACAGTATCCTTTTGAAATTTTACCATTTATAAGCTTAACCTCGACTTCCTTATTAGCCGCTTTCTTCATTTCATCAACACTAATCATTTTTCCACTCCTTCTTAGGCTCCCTTGGGACTATATGCGTTCCCTTCTTTGCATAGCTGATAGAGAAGTAGCTTGTTATAGACTCTTTACCCGAATCAGGGTTTACACTAACACCTATGTTTTCTTTAGCAGTTATAAATTCTTTTTTAGTCCACTCCATACTTAAATCAGAAATTTTAGGTTCACCAGTTCCAGCATATTTATTTACAAGTTCTTGGGGGTCTACCCCATCTAAGAGATAGCTTTTACCCTCATAATTATTATGCCCCTTTATGTGCTTTCCTTGTCTACCTTCAATTATCTTTTTAACACAATCATCTGACTTGATATATTTCTTAATTTCTTTTATTTTATCATCCATTGCCTTTTGCTTCAATGACTCTTCATGGATTTTCAAATCTTTATTGCTAATACCTGGATTAGGTTTTTCTCTCCTGTAAGCCCTTCTAAGCTGTGGGTTGTCTTTCAAGAACTTTCTCATATCCGCTTGAAGCTTTTTCAGTTTATCTTTTTCTATCTCTAGACTATCTTTGTTCTTAGTCCCTTCTACAATCCTTTTCTGCTTTCTAATGGCTCTCTCCAACGCCCTTTGTTTTTGTTCTTGTTCATAATTTTCCAAAGCTTTCTTTTTATCTGGTACTTTAGGCAGTGAAGAAATTCCAGGGAAGTATGTATTTAAATTATGTCTGCAATTCGGATGCATTAGACCTTTCTTCATGGCTTCACTGAGCAGTGGGTAATCCCCATCTTCTTTCTTGCCGCCAGAGTAAACATCATCAATTAAAACAAGCCCTTGCCACGGTAGGCACAATTCACAAGATGTAGCATGAGCAGAAACAACTACAAAAGGATTTCCTATTTCCTGTCTTTTCTTACCCTCACCCATGAGATAGGCTCTATGATTTGCTGTTCTTAGCGCCATTTCAGCATAAGAGGCTATATTTACCTTCTTGCCATCTTTATATGTAATAGCATCAATACCTTTATCAAAAAAATCTTTAACAGCCATGTCTATAGCTTTTTCTAAACCTACAACGCCTTGATTGTAGTAAACTTGAGCTTTAAATATGGTCTGCCTATAAACATCATCCATGCGCCTTAAAACAGCTGAATTCCCTTTCTTAAAGTCATTTTTAACTGTTTCCATTAGTGCATCAATTTTTCTATCATTAGATTTGAAAAACGCATCATCAATAGGTCTTGGGGCGTCATTCCATTTCTTTATGTTATCCATGACCTTTTCTGTGACATTTTTTACAGCCTCTATATCTTTAGTGCTCGCACCATCTATTATAGGCTCTAATTCTCCAGGAAATTTAAACTGTGTTCCTTGGATATATTGATTTTGAATATCTTTAATCATGTTACTAACATTGTCTTGCGATTCTTTATAGGTATTTAACAGAGTATGATTAATCAAATCCTCTATAGGAGCGTTATATGTACCTATTATTTCTTGATTTTCTTTTCTGTATCTTTCCAGATCTCTTAGTTTGGCAGATTGCCATTGCTCAAACTTAAAGCCAATCTTTTGTTCTTCTCCCTGGTGCCTAGATAAGTTCCTTCGCATAGAGCGAATGAGGTCAAGTTCCATCTGTTCGTAGATTACTCGAAGATCATACGACTTATCTCTTTTATTCTTCGCCATCTTCTATCACATCTTCATCATCAATACCATCAATGCTAGCAGCAGGTTCATCTGTTACTAAATCCCCTTGTCTGATTCGTTGTACTTCCAGCGCCTTTTCTTCATCAGTCCAGGTGTCTCCGTAGAGCTCGTTTATTGCCTGTTCTAAACTCATTATGCCCAATGATTTAGCCTGACCTACTATTTCAGCAACTGAACCAAAGTCAGGGCTTGCGTATTCACCAAATGTAACTGTGGCTTCATATTCTTTAGGGCTTTTGGACTTCATGTTGTCATATACCTTCAAAGTGGTATCTATTAACAAAGGAACAACTTCTGTTAACACATCAATTATCTTTCCTCTGGTGTAGAGAGTTGTTTTCTCCTTCTCTCTCTGGGCTTCTGCGTTATCTGTCTTTTTAAGGTCTATTCCCAATGTACTAGGAGATATAATTCCTTGTAGACACATATCAAGAGTGCTGGCATAGGATTGAACAAAAGCATCATAGTTTATATCAGCTTGCTTCTGTTCTATCTGGTCTTTAGACTCTTCTTTTAATGAGCTCCCAACCTTAACGAATTGATTATCGAAAGGATTAGGCTTCATAAATGCACCTGTTTGTGGATTCTTAGGAACTAAGTCCTCTGGTATATAGTTCTTGACTCTACCAGCCCTTATTGCATCTATCCATTGAGATATAACCTCATCTAAGGCATCAAAATTGTCTGATTTTCTTTCAAATATTGAATTACCTCTATTCTCAAACTTAGCTGATTTAAAGAATCTCATAGGTACAGCCATTAAAAAATCACCTGAGAATGTTATTTTGCTCAGGTGACTAATTTCGGGTACTTTAGATAAAGGTACTTCTTTTCCATACCTATCATAAAGTTTATAATCAATAAATCCTTTGCCATATATCTCATCTAGCCTATAGGTTTCTTTATTGTGAGTGTAATAGGCATAAAATATGACTTCTTGGAGCCTTCCGCGCTTATAGATGTAACTAACATCAGAACCACTAAAAAACTCTATTAAGGGATATTCTGAGACCTCTGTATCTATACTCAATTTAAAAGTACCATCACCACAAATTAGGGTATCTTTAATAGCATCAGCTAGTAATTCATCACTCAACTTGTTATCTAGCGCTATTTCATCCCATAACTTTTGTTCTGATAATTCAATATTATCTAAATCAGATATAACAATATCTGCTAGCTTATCTACTATTTCACCAGGAATGCCACTATGAAACTTTCTAATGCTTGAATCTGCTGAGGGAACTGCAGCCCAAAACCTACTTTTTCCCACATCATCAGTTGCTGCTTGTTTAAAGAATTGATCCAGTTCAGATGGGTCACCTCTATACCATATTCTATTTCTTAGTACATTCATGTTATGAGATAGTGGCTCCCTAATACTTACTTGATTATCCTGTGCAGGTACTATGTTTAAAGCTTTCATTACCATGTTTTTCATCACCTCTTTTAGCCTCATAGTTTAACCACCTACTCCGATTCTATTTCGGAAAGGTATGAACCCATACTGTGACGCGTTAATTGTATGGTCGTTCCTGTCCTCAGGTTCGTACTTATCTTCTTTCCAGCTATAGCTTTCTAATTCTCCAATATGAACTACGCAATAATCTAACACTATATAATCAGCTTCAGGTTTATATTCATTTACATTAAGCCACCCTAGTTGTAAATGGATCCTGTCTATGATTTCCACCTTTTTATAAGCATTTAGGAAATTATATACACCCCCATGCTGCCTTTTGTATTTCTTTAATTCAGTTATTGTTGCTTGGTCAGCATTATCAACAAATACATCCCTAGCAAATCCCCACTTTTTTCTATTCCTCTCTAGGAATACTATTAACCTTGGAGGAATATCAGAGGGAGCTAAAGGTATTTCAAGACTTGCATTGTTATATACTTCTTCATTTAGGATGATAAGTTGTCCTTTATCAGTTATCCCTTGGTAGATAAAAGAGAATGTATCAGGGCTTTCTTGTGAGTATGCTGTATCTACTCCACAACTAAAGTGAATAAACTTTAATGGCTCCTTCTTGTCAGTCATTCTTTTCTTAAGCCATTCGGTAGCCCTTACATTATTCTTTCTGCTGAAGTTAGGGAATACTAATCCAGTTGCTCTACCCCTTAACCCTTGTATCTTATTTTTATAGAGCTTAGTACCCTTAGGAGCGGACCTCTTTTTCTTTTCTATATCCTCTTCACTTAAACTAAGATTATCGTTAAAGGTAAAGAACCAATACCTCCATGTGGGTACTGGTTCTTCTTTAAGTTCTTGCATTATCTCATTGGGTACATCTTTAGCGTATTTCTTATAGGGCCTAGACCTATTAATAAATTCTTTGTATACTGACAAGCTTGGGTCATCAGGATTTAGTGTGGCGATTAAGTAATCATTTCTAGTAGACACCTCTCTAATAAAGTCTATGTTAGCAGTATTAATCTCGTCTATATAAACACAGCCAAATTGAGAGCCTAGGACTAATGCCCATTTATCTTTGTTGTCGTAACCTAGGACAAAGATAATTTTATCTTCAAATTTTATGTGAGGTATCTTGTAGTCTTTATCTCCGTTACCATGATACTTAGCTTTGCCTTTATGAATATCAAGAATTCCGTTATCTTGCTGGATTATATTCTTCTCTGCAGTTCCTGTAGTCTTTGATGCTATAATATGGATTTTCTTCTTACTAGCACTTACCATTCTAATGAATTTGACTCCAGCGCCTACTGTGGTCTTACCGGACGCTGTGGTCCCTTCTAGAAAATCAGCATCTACATTTTTTGTACTGTTGATAAAATCTATATACTTTTGCGATAAGGGGAAACTACTCTTCAAGCCCCTCACCACCTAATTGATCTATGATATCAGCTAGTTTTTCTGATTTTTCAACGGATACATCCATTTTGTCAGTAAATAATGAATATCTTTTTCCTAAGAGTTCTGCTGCTTTATTACGTTCTCTTATGCCCACTTCTTTTCTAACCTTTTTTGCGGATGAAAAACCATCTCCTTCACCTTCTACAACAACTACTTCTTCATCAAGCTCACCTCTTAATATTTGAGTGAGGTATTTCATGACTTCTTTAGCGTCTGCAATGCTTTCATCTTCAATTTTTTTGAGCTGCTCGTCTATATAGTTTTTAACCTTGACATTTCTCAACAATCTACTGCCTGCTTGTGCTGCTGTAGTATCTTTTTTTACATTAGGATACGCCTTTTTATATGCTCTGGTAGCATTAAGGTCTACTAGGTACTCATTAGCAAATATCTTCTGTTTTTCAGTTAATCCTTTGGACATTAATGCTCACCTCGCTTTATTAGTTTTGGGTATTAAGAAAGAGCCCTTGGGCTCTCTAAGTAGTGTCCTACTTTGTTAATTTAAAAGATGCATTTCGCTTCACAAACTCTTCATCCACATTAAAACCTGCCATTTTTAAGATTCTAAAAGTTCCACTTGGCCCTTCTCCCCCATAACCTGCTGTAACTTCCCCATTGAATTCAATCTCTTATCCTCTATCATTTACTAATTTAAATGCATAATTTACTTCTGAAACATTCCCTAACATCTCTGCACTTATAACATTCCCAAAAGCTTCCTTGTAATTTTCATAAAATCTTATTGCAGATGCTGTTGTACAATGATTATTAATTTTGATTGATATAGACATTTCAACCTCCCCTTTCTATATATATATCGGCAAGAAAAGGGAAATATTTAAAATAATCGTTCGTCATCTTTCGACAATAATCCCCTAGGCGCGAATCGCTTCGGGGAAAGGAGGACATAAAAAAGAACCGTATCTCTACAGTTCTTCATGATAATAGCATATCATTGATTTTTGAAATAAAGAGTCATATAAAAGTCATAATACATTTATTTAAATCTTATTAATGAATTTCGATATAGAGCTTATAACTAAATCATAAAAAATTACAATGGCTGTTTGTAGCAGTGGCGTAAATATAAAACCCGCAAGATTATCTAATTTATCATATACATATAAGTAATGGTTGTTCAGCCACATATTAATATACCCCACAATCAAAAGTGCGATCAAAGCCAAAAGATAGCGCTGCTTTCTCCCAATATCATGAATAAATAATTTTAACAAAACAATAAACATCGGGGTTATATACCAAAACATGATAGCATTTGCTTCTACTAAAGACGTTAAATCAAAGCCTGCTTTAACAAACCCAATATAGCTATACCCTACATTTATTACAAATGAAAATACAAAAACAAGAATTGTATACAATGCCATATCTCTTTTCATAACTCACCTCACATATATTATATTATACTGGTTTCTTTTGTAAATAAAAATAGATACTGTACTAAATAGTATAGTATCTATTTTATATTATATTATATTGATAACGCACTGTATAAAGCAACCTGCAGGACATCTAGTATAGATGGCGCTACGTTATCTAAATATCTTAATTGATCAGTTTTACCGGAATCCGCCCAGTAGAAATGAGATGTTAAACCGACAGCATCATCTACAAGATGATATAAATTTGATGATACTGGAATAGCCTCTAAAAGATATAATATTAAATATGGGTGAGCGTGATACATCAATTCTAATGCTAGCCCGTCTCTACTTACCCCAAAAGACTGCCTATAATATTGAGAATAAAGGTTTAATAATGCATTCGCAGCAGATCTGGCTGTCGAAGGAAGGTAACTAACAGCTGTTGCATTTCCTTTATACAAACATAATGGGCGCATTGTAAAATGAAGTTGCAATAATCCATAGCGATGAACCTATGGTAGAATTGAGTCACTACACACCAATTCTGAAAGGATCATCACTATGGACAATCCAAATTGTAGCACAGAGCATCGAAAAGGGCAACATCTAACGTCAGAAGAACGACATGACATTGAAGTGCATTTGAAAGACGGGTGGTCAAAATACAAGATAGCCAAGCATTTAGGTCGCCCTTTTAACACGATCAAAAATGAAATTGCCCGTGGAACTGTCGCACTGTACCATGGCAAGGTGCACCGTTACAAAGCGGATGCAGGGCAACAAAGATACAACGAAAACCGCAGGAGCAGCACCAGAACCTATCGCTGTCTGGAAACCGCAGCATTTTTGAAATACGTGGTCAAACAGTTTAGGGAAGAAAACTGGTCGCTGGATGCTTGCTTCGGCCGAGCCCTTCTATCCGGAGAATTCAGACGACAAGAAATGGTTTGTACCAAAACACTGTACAACTATGTCGATCTGGGCCTTCTGCCCATCAAGAACATAGATCTGCTCGAAAAAGAACTTGACCGAATCTATGTTGCCTGATTGGCGACCGCCGATGTGGGATTTCTCCGTTCGGGCTTCGCCCTCTCTCCGTAATCCCACATCGTTCTACCACAAGTCATTGCTAAATTCAGAACTATTGCAACTTGCTATTGCAATTTACGAAAACTTTATGTATAGAATTATCCAGAACTTCTCGTAGTTTACCTGTTTTTAAATATATTCAAGATATAGACAAGTTACCATATACTATTGAGGATTACATAGATAAAAAAACTGATTTAGATTCCTTCCTTTCTGAAAACCTAAAACGCCAAAAGAAGTGGATAGGGAAACCTAAAACTATATCTGAAGTTCTAGCTCAAGATCTTAATTTAAGGAACCAACTGTTATCGATAGCAGTATTAGACGAGACCCAAATAAACCTAGACGAATTGAAAAGCTATTTACTTGATATTATAAATAACAACGAAGACATCTTTGATGATAAACATAGTACCGGTATAAAGAGATTAATTAAAATATATGATTTTTTAAAATATAATAAAAAAACAGAAGCTTACCCAAAGGCGACATAGCACTCATTTATGCCCAGCCACTCCTTTAAAGAAAGCTTCTTCATTTGCTACATTATACAAATTATATTAACAAAAGTCAATAAATTCATACAATAATATTATTCACATTAAACACCATAGCTATACTTATAAAATTATTATTTCTCTAAAACAGTGCTATATGAAAACTATTCATTCAGAATCTAAAAAATAGTTTAAAAAAGAGTTGACCCCTGAGACAAAGGAATCCTTGATTCATATCTCCTCCCATTCAGGAACCCAGCATTGTCCATCACGAGTTAACTCTCTATATATAATAAGTACAAAAACCAATTATGAAGATTTTAAACTTATTTTTTTTGCCTAACAAGGAACTGATGTTCTAACAAGTGTAAAAAGGAGGCATACGCATATGAAAGGAAGTATAAAAAAACGAGGTAAAACTTACACCTATGTGGTTGATTTAGGAAGAGACCCTATAACGAATAAAAGACTGCAACATACTAAAGGTGGGTTTAAGACTAAAAAAGAGTGCCAGGTAGCACTGGCCAAAATACAAACAGAATACCACGATGGCACCTATGTAAATGAATCGGAAATAACCTTAAAAGATTTTGCATCTAAGTGGTTAGAACTTTACAAAGCTACGGCCAATGTAAAAGTGAGCACAGTAAGAGTCAGGCAGCATGAGTCACAAGTTTTGGCCAATCATTTTAAAGAGGCGAAAATCAAAGATATAACCGGGACCATGTATCAAGACTTCCTGTTAAAGAGTAATGAAAAGTACGCTAAAAACACTTTATCTGGAATTCAATCTACCAGTAAGATGATATTTAAAAAAGCTATAGAACTGAAGTACATAAAAGAGGATCCAACGAAATATGCAGTACTGCCCAAGAAAATAATCACTGTAGAGGATTTGGAAAATCAGAAGGATTTACCTAAATTCTTTGAAAAAAATGAGTTAATTGATTTCTTAAACATATGTAAAAAAGACTATAATCCTCAGTCCTATATCACCTTTTTAATTCTTGCTAATACCGGAATAAGGGTAGGGGAGTTATGTGCTCTAAAATGGAAAGATATAAACTTTAAAGACGAAACTATCAAGGTATATAAGACTTATTACAACCCTACTAATAACACCAAAAAATATCAACTACTCCCACCAAAGACCCCTTCATCAAATAGAACGATCTACATTGATAGCCTACTAATAAATGAGCTAAGAAAACACAAAGTGCGGCAAAATGAAATAAGATTAAAAATACCTTCCTGGCATGATGAAGATTTCGTAATTACTAAAGTACTAAATTTCCCTGGATATCCTGAGACAACAAAGCAGCTAGGAATTACTATGGCAAGAATAGTTGAAAACAATAATCTAAAAAATCTATCACCTCATGGACTTAGACACACTCATACATCATTATTAGCCGCTGCAGGAGTTGGGCTTGAAGAAATAATGGAAAGACTTGGTCACAAAGACGATGATATAACTAGAAATATATATCTACATGTTACTGAGGATATTAAAAAAGAAGCCCCTCAAAAATTCTTAGAATTCTTGAAGGACTCCTGATGTGAACAAAATGTGAGCATCTGTAATTTTTATATTCTCTAATCCTTTGAAATCAATAGATTCTAGAGATTTTTACATCATGCCGCCCATTCCGCCCATACCACCCATTCCGGCTGGCATTGCTGGTTCATCTTTTGGTAATTCAGCTATTGCTGCTTCTGTAGTTAAGAACATAGCCGCAACAGAAGCTGCATTTTGAATTGCAGATCTTGTTACTTTTGTTGGGTCTGTAATACCTGCTTGGAACATATTTACATATACGCCTTTAGCAGCATCAAAGCCCATACCATCTTCTTTTACTCTTAAGTTTTCAACGATAACAGAGCCTTCTAATCCTGCATTTGCAGCGATTTGTCTTACTGGTTCTTCAAGAGCTCTCCTAACAATAGAAGCACCTGTTTTTTCGTCGTCTTCTAAACTGTTAATTAAATCTTCTACTTTTGAAATAGTACCTATAAATGCTGTACCACCACCGCTTACAACGCCTTCTTCAACTGCTGCTCTTGTAGCATTTAATGCGTCTTCAATTCTGTACTTGCTTTCTTTCATTTCTGTTTCAGTTGCAGCACCTACTTTGATTACTGCTACACCACCTGATAATTTAGCAAGTCTTTCTTGCAATTTTTCTCTATCGTAATCAGAATCTGTTTCTGGAATTTGTCTCTTAATTTGATTGATTCTGTCTTCTACATCATCTTTATTTCCTTGGCCTTCTACGATAATTGTGTTTTCTTTATCTACTTTAACTTGTCTAGCTCTACCTAATTGCTCTAATGTAGCAGATTTTAAATCAAATCCTAATTCATCAGAAATCACTTGACCACCTGTTAATGCTGCAATATCAGCTAACATAGCTTTTCTTCTATCGCCAAACCCTGGAGCTTTTACTGCTACGCAGTTAAATGTTCCTCTTAATTTATTTACAACTAGAGTAGCTAAAGCTTCTCCATCTACGTCTTCAGCGATGATTAATAATTTTCCGCCTGTTTGAACAATTTGTTCTAGTATTGGTAAAATTTCTTGAATATTGCTGATTTTTTTGTCTGTTATTAAAATATATGGACTGTCTAATATAGCTTCCATCTTTTCGCTTTCAGTTGCCATGTATGCAGAAAGATATCCTCTGTCAAATTGCATACCTTCTGTAAATTCTAATTCGGTACCCATACTCTTTCCTTCTTCGACAGTAATAACACCATCATTTCCTACTTTTTCCATTGCATCAGAAATTAATTTACCGATCTTTTCATCTGCTGCAGAAATAGAAGCAACTTGAGCTATACCTTCTTTGTTTTCTACTTTTTTGCTTGTTTTGTGTAATTCCGTTACAATTATTTCAACTGCCTTTTCAATACCTCTTTTTAATCCCATTGGATTTGCGCCAGCAGCTAAATTTTTCATACCTTCTCTAATGATTGCTTGAGCTAATAATGTTGCAGTAGTTGTACCATCACCAGCTACATCATTGGTTTTTGTAGCTACTTCTTTTACTAATTGTGCACCCATATTTTCATAAGGGTCTTCTAATTCGATTTCTTTTGCAATTGTAACACCATCATTTGTGATAATTGGAGAGCCAAAGCTTCTTGATAATACAACATTTCTTCCCTTTGGTCCTAAAGTAACCTTTACAGTATCCGCTAATTTATTAACACCTTCAACTAATGATGCTCTTGCATCTGAAGAAAATTTAATTTCTTTTGCCATTTTTATTCCTCCTCTTATTTTACTTCTTATTCAACTATTGCTAGAATATCGTTTTGTCTTACGATCAAATAATCTTCTCCGTCAATTTTAACTTCTGTTCCTGAGTATTTAGAATAAATTATTGTATCTCCTACTTTAACTTCTAATTCTATTTTTTTACCGTCTACTAATTCACCACTGCCTACTGCTACTACTTGAGCTTCTTGAGGTTTTTCCTTTGCACTACCTGGCAAAACAATGCCACTTGCAGTTGTTGCTTCTTCTTCTTTTACTTTAATTACAACTCTGTCACCTAATGGTTTAAGTTTCATATAATAACCCTCCTCATATTTTATCCGATTGATTGTTAGCACTCATTATTGTCGAGTGCTAATCGACACATATAATGATACAAAATAAGTTCTTAAAAGTCAACTATATTTTGGCATTTTTATTTTAGTTCTATTCGATTTTTTATATTTTCTTCTAACAATTATGAAACAGTAGCTTGCCCAAAATGCAGGGCGATTGGTTACAAGCTATGGCTCAACTTAGAACTCATTTCTTGCATAGTAGAATAGGTACTGTTGTGCAAAACCTGCGTTATCCTTCCACATATCTTGTGCGAATTTTTGAATTTCTTTAGGTGTAGATTCTCTTTTAAAGTATACTTTTTCTGTTATCTTTCGGATCCATACATCTATGGGGTAGCAGTTGTACTTTCTCATAGAAAACAGCAGAATGCAGTCTGCTACTTTAGGTCCAATCCCTTTAATTTTAAGGAGTTCTTTTCTGGCCTCTTCTGTTTCTAAATTCTTAAGGTTATATAAATCTACTTGACCTTCATTGACCTTTTGTACCGCGTCAATAATATACTTAGCTCGATAGCCGCTTTTAATTTCCTCTAAATCCTTTTCTGTAATCCCTTGTAAACTTTCTAGTGTAGGAAAGGCATAATACTCTTCTCCTTTGTAGCTGATCTTTTGACCAAAAAGTTTACTGAAACTTTCTAGTATTTTTTTTATTCGAGGAATATTGTTGTTAGCCGAAATAATAAAGGAGATTAGAGTTTCCCACTCATCCTGGCACAGAATCCGAATGCCCTTACCATATTCTGTAGCAGCTTTCATTACCTTCTCCTTTGATATCTCTTCAATTAATTCTTCATAATTTCTATTTAGATCAAAATAATCTACCCATATATCTTTAAAATCTTTTTCATCCGTATTATAAAAAGAAATTTCCTGTCCCTCTTGATACATTTCTAATACTTTGTCTTTCACTAGACCTATATAGTGCCCTTGTCCTACCTTATTCCAACGGAAACATTGTCCACATTCAAAAGTCTGCTTTAAGTCAAAGTACGCTGTTTGAAGAATTATTTGATTTTTGTGTATAGATGTTTCTTTTAACATACGTGCACCTCGTGTGATTATCATATCTATGATGGAATAATTAATATTACCATAATTCTATAATATTTGATACAATACTATTACGATCTAAAAGAGTCTCTCTTAAAACAATACCTATAGAGGAGTTTATTATGTTTAAAGAAGAAAATTACAAGACTATTATCTATGCCATTTTAGGTTTTATCTTATTTATTATTTTATTATTTGCTAATATAGCTGAATTTCTTACGTATTTTTTGATCACCGATTCTTTTACTTTTTTAGAACTGCCCATAAAAAATGCTAGTGTAATAGAATTTATCATTTTTACTATACTATCTACCTTAATCTCTTTGTTTAGCATTGCTCTCATGCGAGTGAAAAAATACAATGCAAATATAGCCTATGCTTTATGCCTTATATTCATTATTATAAGCGCTCTAAAACTCATCTTTTATTTTCCTAGTATTACCTTAAATAAAGAGCATTTCTTTTTCCTACTAAAGCAATACGTCCCCTTAGTAACCAATACTGTAACGATTTTCTTTGGCGCTATGCAGATATCGGAAATCAAATATGATAAATATAAATAAACCAACGCAAATCGTTGGTTTATTTATATTTATCCTTTAGACCCTAGTCACTAGCACTATGGCTATCTTAAATGCCTAAATAAGGTCCATAAGAAAATCCCCAAATTCTAGTAAACTAACGACTAGAATCTAGAGACTTAATGATGGCTTCTGCTATTTTTTCCATAGACACGCCTTTATTCATGCTGATCTTTCTTATGTACGTGTATGCGTCCTCTTCTGTACATGACTTTTTTTCTATAAGAATGCTTTTCGCTTTTTCTATTATTTTTCGCTCGGCTAGTTGTTTTCGGAGTTTTTCGTTTTCTCGGTCTAGTAATAGCATCCTTTCTCCATTAATTATAGCGCCTTTTACGATATTTAATAATTCTACTTGGTTCATAGGTAAATGCACAGATCCGTATATCCAACCTTTTTCAATCCAATCTATGTAATCATTCCTAAAATCATTTGCTACGATTAAGACCGGGCATATTTTTTCAGTATAAATAATATTTACTACATCAATAGCTCTCAAACCACGGAGTTCTTCATCTACTATGACCAAATCAATATGCCTAGTATGGGCAAGGCGAATCAAACTATTTCCATCTTCGCAAATCAATACATTATAGCCGGATTTTTTAAAGCCTAACTGAATATGAGCTTCAATCTTTTTATTGTTAATACACAGTATTAGACTTTTTAGCATACGTTCCTCCCCCATATCGTTATATTTAATTTAGTTAAGCAGAGTAGCTTTTTAAGTAATTAAAGCATGAAGCGTCCCAGCGTCTTTGGTCTAAGCTCTACGTAAAACCTTTAGGTCACTAATAGTGGCTATTATCTTTGATTATTTGTATCGGACTACAATCTTTTTAAAACAAAAACTCTCTTGACATGCAAAAAAGCGCCTTTGGCGCATTAAACGATTGTTTAACCATAGTTTAACTATTGCTTAACAATCGTCAAACTATGGTTCTTTACTAAATACTGGTCAAGTATTGGTCTAATTCCCACTTTGATACTTGTGTTCTATAGTCATCCCACTCATGTAATTTACCTCTGATATATTTTACCCTTGCGTGCTCACCTAATGTTTCCATCAATAATTCATCTTCTCTCAATGCTTCTATTGCTTCTAATAAAGTACCTGGCAATACGCCGATTTCTTTTTCTACTTTTTCAATTTCCGTCATATCATACACATTTTCCGAAACAGGTTCAGGTGGCATTAGTTTTTGTTCAATCCCTGATAGGCCAGCCGCCAAATTGCCTGCTAATGCTAAATATGGATTTGCTGAAGGATCCGGATTTCGGAGTTCTACCCTGGTAGATAATCCTCTTTTTGCAGGAATTCGAATCAAAGGACTTCTATTTTTAGGAGACCAAGCAATATTAACAGGAGCTTCATAACCTGGAACTAATCTCTTATAGGAGTTTACAGTTGGATTTGTAAGGGCGGCCAAACCTCTTGCATGTTTTATTAATCCAGCAATATAGTGCATTGCTGTATCGCTTAATTGGTATTCTCCATTTGGGTCATCAAATGCATTTTTTTCACCGTTAAATAAAGATTGATTGATATGCATGCCAGAGCCTGCAATGCCATAAATAGGTTTTGGCATAAATGTGGCATGAAGACCATGTCTTTGAGCAATTATTCGAACGACCATTTTAAAAGTCATAATATTATCTGCTGCTTTTAGAGCATCTGAATACTTAAAATCAATTTCGTGTTGGCCTGGAGCGCATTCATGATGAGATGCCTCAATTTCAAAACCCATCTCTTTTAGGGTAAGTACCATATCACGTCTTGCACTTTCTCCTAAGTCTACAGGAGCTAAATCAAAGTATCCTGCATCGTCATTTGTCTTTAATGTGGGCGTCCCATCTTCTCCTATTTCAAACAAGAAGAATTCACATTCAGGACCTACATTCATAGTATATCCCATGTCTAGTGCTTTTTTAATTATTTTCTTCAAAATATTCCGTGGACACCCTGCAAAAGGAGTATTATCTGGATTGTAAATATCACAAATCAATCTTGCTTCTCGTGCAGTTTGAGGCTTCCATGGAAATACGACGAATGTATCTAAATCTGGTTTTAAATACATATCAGATTCTTCGATTCTTACAAATCCGTCAATAGAAGACCCATCAAACATGATTTCCCCATCTAGAGCCTTATCTAATTGCTCTATGGTAATGGATAAATTTTTCATAATTCCTCTTAAATCTGTAAATTGTAAATGTATAAATTCTACGCCCAATTCTTTTGCCTTTTGCATAACTTCTTCTTTTGTCATTCTAAATCCTCCCTATTGATATTCATTTATTATAACAAAAAACGTCTACAATATGAGTAAGAAATACTCAATTTATAGACGTCATTGTCGTTTATATTTACTTGTGTTTATTATATTTAGTTCTCTTTATTTTGTCAATTTAAATATCTAAATTATCTTCATTCATTAGATAAGTCAAGGTATATAAACTTTCGTTGATTGAAACATTCTCAATAATAATATTGTCTGGAACATTGACATCATTTGGTGCAAAATTCCAAAGAGCTCTGATATTGGCGTGAACAAGAATATCTGCGATTTCTTGACTAGATGATTTTGGTACACATATAATTCCAATATCAACACCATTATCTCTTACAAAGTCTTCTAGCTCCAATATATCATGTATCTTAATTTCCCTAATAGTATTGCCTACTAATCTTGGATTAACATCAAACATCGCTAGAAGCTTAAAACCTTCTCTTCGAAATCCTTCGTAATTGCTTATGGCTTGACCTAGATTACCAGCACCTATAATTACGGTTTTGTATTCTCTATTTAAGCCTAAGATGCTTCCTATTTCCTTATATAAATCATTGACATTATAGCCATAACCTTGTTGCCCGAAACCTCCAAAACAATTTAAATCTTGGCGTATTTGAGATGCAGTCAATCCCATAATCTTACCTAATTCTTTAGAAGATATTCTGTTTACATCATTTTCTAACAATTCACCTAAGTACCTATGATATTTGGGCAATCTTCGCACTACGGCCATAGACACCTTTATTGAATTTCTTTGCATATCGTTACTCCTTCCAGATAAACCCATCAAACAAATCTAGTCAACCTATTATAGCAAACTTGATATTATAGTGTCAAATAGAGTTTATTTCTCGTCTTTAATCTGTTAAAATGAATTATTCCTATTATTCACGCCAATATCTTATTTGAAGCCTTTATTAAGTACAAAATGTCTTATTCGACATACAAATAAACTAAAAATCAATTTTCATATAACATAAGTTAGGAGGATGAAAATTGCTCACTTGTAATAATATCACTAAAAGTTACGGAATAGATCTTATACTAAACAATGTATCCTTTAAAGTGGATAAAAACGATCGCATTGGCATTGTAGGTAAAAATGGTGCCGGTAAATCGACGTTATTTAAAATTATTACCAACAATTTATACTTTGATTCAGGGGAAATAAATATAAGTAAAGATACCTCTATTGGCTATTTGTCGCAAGAATTAAATTTAAATGAAGACATAAGGATTTACGATGAGCTATTATCTGTCTTTCAAGTTTGTATTGATCTTGAAGATGAAATATATAAATATCAGGAGCTCATGAGCCAAAATGTTGATTTAGACAATACCATGGATAAATACTCTAAGCTCGTAGAAGAGTTTGAAACCTTAGGAGGCTATGAGTATCGAAGTCACATACGAGGAGTTGCTAGTGGCCTAGGCTTTAGCGAAGAAGGATTAGATAAGAAAATTGGCGAATTAAGTGGAGGGCAAAAGACCCGCGTCGCCTTAGGAAAATTATTGCTTTCAAAACCTCAGCTTTTCTTGTTGGATGAACCTACAAATTATCTAGATGTAACTGCCATCCAATGGTTGGAAAATTATTTACAATCCTATGATGGTGGCCTCATGATTATTTCCCATGACAGGTATTTTTTGGATGCAGTTGTAAACAAAATATTTGAAATTGAAAATCACAAGCTCAACGAGTACAATGGCAATTATTCCAATTATGTGATGAGAAAAAAGGAAAGTTTAGATGTTCAAATGCATCATTATGAACTGCAACAAAAGGAAATTCAGCGCCAAGAAGAAATTATCGATCGCTTTCGGCAGTTTAATCGAGAGAAGAGCATTAGAAAAGCAGAAAGTCGAGAGAAAATGCTAGACAAAATCGAGCGAATTGAAAAACCTATCGTCTTTCAAAAGAAAGCTCGCATTCGCTTTGAACCACAAATTAAGAGTGGAAAAACGGTCTTAGAGGTCATCAATTTAAAGAAGTCCTTTTCTGAAAATACTCTCTTTCAAAATATTGACTTTACTATTTTTCGAGGAGAAAAGGTCGGCATTGTAGGAGCTAATGGCACTGGAAAAACGACCTTGCTTAATATTATTGCGAAAAATCTATCTCAAGATCGAGGAGAAATTATTCTTGGTCACAATGTAAATGTAGAAATGTATCATCAAGAACATCAAGGTTTAAATCCTAATAATAGCATCCTCTCTGAAGTATGGACATCAAAACCTGCTGCAAATGAAGGAGAAATACGAAACTTTTTAGGTGCTTTTATGTTTACAGGAGAGGATGTCTTTAAAGCCGTAGGATCTTTATCTGGTGGAGAAACAAGCAGAGTTTCTCTTGCAAAGCTGATGTTATCAAAATCTAATTTGTTACTCATGGACGAACCTACTAATCACCTTGATATGGAGACAAAAGATATTTTAGAAGAAGCTTTAATCCATTATACAGGAACAGTACTACTTATTTCTCACGATCGATATTTTTTAAATAGAGTAGTAGATAAGCTTCTCGTACTTGAGAACAATGGTATTTTTATGTACAATGGCAACTACGATTATTATCAAAATAAGGTCAATGATGCCAAACTCTTAGAAGAACTAGAAAATCAAGGACCATCTATGACGAAGACTCAGATGAATAATATGAAAAAATTAGAGAACAGTCAAAAGCAGAAATTAAAAACTCTTAAAAAGGAAATAGGCACCTTAGAGACGAAGGTCAACGAATTAGAAGACCAAATCAAAGAATTTGAGTTTCTCATGTGCAAAGAAGATTTCTACGATGACTATGATAAAGCTAATAGCATTACAGAAGAGTATAACACTGCAAAAGAGGTTTTAGATGCAACTTTAGAAGAGTGGACTGAAAAACAAATAGAGCTAGAGCTTTTTAACAATAGCTGAGCGATGGTTGAACTATTGTTAAACAATTGTCTAACTATTGTTAAAAATAATACAAAATTTACAAAAAATATAGGAGATTTTATCGAAAGAAAATCTCCTATATCTTTTTGAATAAACCTACACTACACAACCTAAATTTTCTACTTAAACAATCGTTTAACTACTGTTTAACCATCGCTCAACAACTGTTCAACTATTGTTCAACCATCCTTCAACGATAAATTCGCCACAGCATTTAAATCAAAAGCAGAAAACTCTCCTTTTATATACTTATAATACCCTGCACTTGCAATCATGGCTGCATTATCACTGCATAAATCTGGTTCTGGAAAGTGGATGAATAGCCCTTTGTCTAAAGCCATCTTTTCTAAAGTGTTTCGAAGCAAGCTGTTCCTTGCCACACCCCCAGACAAACATATGATAGACATATTATTTACTAAAGCTGCTTTCATGGTTTTATATGCTAATACATCTATTACGGATTTTTGAAAACTAGCTGCTACATCATTAACATGGACTTCAATATCCTTCATTTTACAGCTATTTAAGTAATTCAAAACAGATGATTTTAAACCACTAAAGCTAAAATCATAACTGTCTTCCTCTAAATAAGCTCGAGGAAAATTTACAGCTTCAGGGTTTCCTAATTTAGCTGCCTTATCGATTGCAGGACCACCAGGATAACCTAGCCCAAGGGAGCGAGATATTTTATCAAAAGCTTCTCCCGCTGCATCATCTCGAGTTTGGCCTAAGACTTCATATACACCATAATCTCTTACGATGACAATATTCGTATGCCCACCTGAAGCTACTAATGTAATAAACGGAGGCTTCACTTTTTCATTGTCGATATAATTTGCACTAATATGCCCCTCCATATGATTTATACCAATAAAAGGCTTATTTAAGCTAAAAGCAACGGCTTTTGCATAGGATAAACCTACTAATAAGCTTCCAATTAAGCCTGGTCCGTAAGTTACGGCTACGCCATCTACATCTTCTATCAATATATGACTTTCTCTTAAAGCCTTTTCTACAATAAGATCTATTTTCTTTATATGATTTCGAGAGGCTATTTCTGGCACGACACCTCCATAAGCTTTATGAATATCGATTTGAGAGTAGATTATATTAGAGCAACACTCTCTACCATTTTTAACAATGGCTGCAGAAGTCTCATCACAAGAAGACTCTATTCCTAAAATGATTATATCCTTATCTATTGTTCTTTCCTTCTTTCTTTAAATTCTTCTAGTACTTTCTTACCTCTTATAAATAAACTTTAGATTTTGATTTCTATTCATTTTACGCTCCATAAGAGAGCCTAGCACTCCTATAGATAAAAGGAGAGCTAAACTTGTACCTAATATAAGTGTTGCAATACTCATAAAAAAGTGAATATCAACCATATTGATGAGTACACTTTCCATTGGATCTAAAATCCAATAATCATTTGTAAAGAATATTTTATGAAAAACAACAAAATACTTATTAAAATCTTGACTTGTTATAATTGCTAGGAGTCCTCCCACTACAATGAAGGTTATTGCGCTGTATTTCATGGCTTTGTATAATTTTCTTTTGTCCTTTTTATAGAAGTATATCCCACATATCACAATAAGAAGACCACAAACATTTCGTAAGATAATACCAATATGAAATAGATCCTTTACGTCCTCCATATGAACAATTTCTCTTTCTTTAAAGACAATCTGTTCTCGGCCGTCTATAACGCCCTTTATAGCAAAATCTTGCCTGTCACGTAGCAAGAAGTCTTGTATTTCATCTGTTATCTTCATTAAATCATCAATCTCAATATTGGTAGTCTTTACAACTCCATTTTCTACATATTGATCCCTAAAAAACCCATCCCACATGACTACAAATTGCACTGTCATCAAGAGAACAAATATGGGAATGGCTATGATTAAGAGAATAAAACCCATCCTTTTTAACATTTTTTCCTCCACATAATAATGGCATCTTCTTGATTATCTTCATAATATCTTGGGCGAATTCCGTATTCTTCAAAATTAAATTTTTTATACAATTGCAAAGCAGCTTTATTGCTTTTTCTTACCTCTAAGGTCATTTTGTAAATATGATGTTCTTCTGCTTCTTTAATCATATAAGACAGGATATGACTACCTAAACCCTGTTTTTGATAATTTGGATCAATTGCAATATTGGTAATATGGGCTTCATCTAAGATAAACCACATGCCTCCATAACCTGCAATCTTCCCAGAAGATCTTATAACTGCGTATTTGGCTAAAGAGTTTTCTAACTCTTCCAAAAACATGTTCTCTGTCCACGGAATAGAAAAACACCTTTCTTCAAGAGCCAAAAGCTCTTTAATTTGATTTTCCTTCATCTCTAAAATGTCTATGATCATTTATTTGCTCCAATTTCCCCATACAATTCCATCTTTCCCATGGTATTCTCATAGGATGCTTGTAGTTTAGCTTTCGTATAATCATTATAATCCCCTTTAAGAGCATCTCTTACAGGAAGCACTTCATAATGAAAATTTCCATTAGATCCTGTTCGATTTACCCAAGTGGGTATGTAGTTCACTCCTACTATTCTCTTATCACCAGATATAAAGTCCTTTTCTAAAGCTAATTCTACAATGACTCCATCTTCTGTATGTGTGCTATTTGCAATAGAGCCTAAGGTCTCTCGCCTTTGATTTGAGATAAAATTACCCATAGAGTATATGACGTATTTTGCCTCCCCATCCACATAAACGATATCAGACTCTTGTATAACGTGTGGATGACTTCCTAAAATAATATCTGCCCCCCACTGAAACATGCTATTTGCTAATTCCTTTTGTTCGGAAGAGGGTTTTAATTGGTATTCATTTCCCCAGTGAATAAACACGATAGTAAAGTCTGCTCCATTTTCCTTGGATTTTTTAATATCGCCTTTTATTTTTTCTTTATCTATGAGATTAACCATATACTCCCTGTCTTGTGATGAAAGCAAACTTTCCATACCATTCAAACCGTAAGTATAGCTTAAAACAGCTATTTTTATATTCTCTACTTCTGCAGTATATATATTCTCTCCTGGCTCTTTATAAGTCCCTACACTGACCATATTGTTTTCTGCAATTTTATCGATGGTTCGGACTACTCCATTTTTCCCTTTGTCTAATGCGTGATTATTGGCAGTAGCTAGTACATCATATCCTATTTTGCTTAAAGTCTCTAAACTTTCATCAGGAGCATTAAATACGGGATATCCAGAAGGTGTTCCACCTGCTGTGGTCGATTCAAAATTGCCTAGTGCTAAATCCGCACTTTCAATGTACTTCTTTATATGTCGAAAGTTTGGTTCAAAGTCATACTTTCCACTCTTATATGCACCCTCAATCTGAGGACCGTGAAACATAATATCTCCATTTGCTCTTAAGGTAATCCTCTCTACTTTCCCTTCATAGTTTCCAGTGGGATAGGAAAAAACTTCTCTTACTAAATCTTCTTGAGGAGTGCTAATCGATAACTGCATTTTCTCGCCATCTGAACTATTTATGAAATTGGGCAAAGTTACAATCCCTACTACAACGACAAGCACTATTAGGATACGCTTGAATTTTTTTTCCATAACTTCTCCTTTCTACCTCTATTTATTCATTACTTATTTTTCGAAGTAAAACCGATGATAAATTCGCTTCCTTCGTTTAATTTACTTTTAATCTCTAGGGTAGCTTTATGCTCATCAATAATCCATTTAGCAATGCTTAGACCTAAGCCCACCCCACCTTGCTCTCTAGAACGGACTTTATCTACTCTATAAAAACGTTGAAAGATCTTGTTTTTGTCCTCTTCCTCAATGCCTATACCTGTGTCTTTAACGCTAATATAGGCTTTATCTGAAGTGGTCATTAAACTAACCTTTACTTGTCCACCTTTCGGAGTATATTTAATAGCATTATCAATAAGTATAACAAAAAGTTGCTCTAGTCCATTCTGATCGCCCTTTACGAGAACATCATCAGCAATAATGCTTTGCAAAAGAATATCTTTTTCTCTTGCTAAAACCGACATCTTTTTACACACATTCTCTACAATAAGAGATAATACTACTATTTGCATATTAGCACTAATCTGCTTATTATCCATTTGGGCTAAGGTTAACAAATTTTGCACCAATTTCGCCATAACATCTGTTTCCGTATAGATATTATCAAACCATTTTTTATTTTCTGCAATCGTTTCTTCTTCCTTTAAGGATAATACTTCAAGATTCGATTTGATAATGGTTAAAGGAGTTCTAAGCTCATGAGAGGCATCTGCCACAAACTCTTTTTGCCTTTCATAAGATTGCTTTACAGGCTCAAGAGACCTTTTTGCAAGAAATGAGCTTATAATAATCAATACAATCACGCTACAAAGTCCAATAGTAACAATGATAAAAAAGAGCTGATTAAGGATAAAATGGTCTATTTCACTAGACTGATAAACTTGAATAACACCGCCTATGCCATTTGGCAAGGTATAATACTGAGTGTATATTCGATAATTGACATTGCTTACCTTCATCTTTTCAAATTCTGTAGATTGATTTTCATATACTTCTCTCGATTGCTCAAATAATTCTTTGATTAAATCTTGGTCTACATAATTTAAAGAAGACAATCTTCCATTATTGTCCCATACGATATAGTGAACATCTAAAGAATTTCTGAGAACATTCTTATTAGAGGAGTCTTCTTCCATATAATCCTCTATAATAATAAAATCAAAAGTTCCAAGTTCTTGGCTTCGCCTTATGATTTGATTTGCTTTATCCCTCAAGGTCACCTTTGAAGATTGACCTAATGCATAAGAAAAGATACTTACAATGGAATAAGAAAAGACGAGTAAAAAACATATTAAAATTAATGCATTTGTAAGAGTTAGTTTTCTGTAAAGTTGTTTAAACATTTTTTACCCTTAGGGTATATCCCACACCTCGAACAGTATCAATACTGATATTAGTGTGTTTTAATTTTTTTCTGAGATTGTGTATATATATTTCAATATTGTTTTCATTTACTTCACTATCTAGACCCCAGACTCGGTCTAGAATTTGCTCTCTAGTAAAAACTTGTTCCGGGCGTTTAATAAGCATTTCAAAGAGCATTGCCTCTTTATACGTTATTTTCTCAGGTTTTCCATCAATTTTCATCGTGTAACTATTCAAATCAAACTCAAGGGTATCTAGTTTAATGGTATCTTCTATATAGTCTTTATCTACTCTTCTGCCCAGTGCCCGCATTCTCGCAAAGAGTTCCTTGGCTACGAAAGGCTTGACTACATAATCATCTGCACCAGTATCTAATCCCTTTACAATATCATCTGTAGCATCTTTTGCTGTCAACAAAAGAACAGGAGTATTGTTACCATCTGCTCGAAGTTCAGATAAAATCTCCAAACCGCTTTTATAGGGGAGCATAATATCAAGAACAATCACATCATACAAGCTAGACTTTGCATATAGCAATCCTTCTTCCCCATCATTTGCAATATCGCATTCAATATTCTGAATTTTACACATCTCTTCTAAGGCATCCGTAACCTTTTTTTCATCTTCAACGAAAAGAACCTTCATATAACCTCACCTTTAGATTCAATTATTCTATTATCTCATTATACCACTACAATCTTTATTATATATTAATTTTTTACACATTGAAAAACCGCGATATCACGCATCGCGGTTTTTCAGTTCTACGTTCTATGTCTCTATATCACCGAAGGCGGCTACAAGCTTTTACATACAACTTAGAACTTAATCTCATCAATGGTGGCTCCACCTAAACACTCTTCGCCATTGTACAGTACTACTTCCTGACCTGGTGTAACAGCCTTTTGTTTTTCGTGAAAAATCACTTTTATCTTGTTTTCTTCTAAAACTTCTACATCAACGCCTTGGTCACTTTGTCTGTATCTAAATTTAGCTGTACAGCTAAAGCTTTTAGCA
>ENA-UOOM01001063-UOOM01001063.1-fermentation-metagenome-genome-assembly--contig:-NODE-1063-length-27886-cov-19.604326_pt1 | contig 27886 bp, 18 predicted proteins | sample MGYA00245781_ERZ724031 | MGnify/ENA primary metagenome ERZ724031 (study PRJEB28704, sample SAMN03018317) | fermentation metagenome | biome: anthropogenic terrestrial biome; feature: soil... | reverse complement strand
TCACACGATATGAACTCAGTCATGAATATCGGCGATAATATTATTTTCCTGAACGATGGTATCCTAGAATGGCAGGGATCGAAAGATAAAATAATGGATGCCAAAAACGAAAAATTGAATGAGTTTGTTTTCGCTTCGGAGCTTTTCAAAAAAATAAAAGAAGCCGACGGCATTATTACGGAAAGTCATGCTTCAGAGGAAGTAGAGAAAAAGTTGGCTGAAAAAATGGAAGAGAAGTCGAGGTTAAAGATAAGATGAAAAATTTCTTGTCAAATAAAATTTCAAACAATTAATGAAAAAAATTGTTATTCACTTAGCAACTTTACACAGAAATAGAAACCACAATTAAGAATTTGCAAGCGGTACAATAGGTTGTCGCCGCTTTTTAATGATTTATATATGGCTAATTTGTTAAAAATCAAAAATCTACATGCAATTGTAGAGAATAAGGAAATCCTAAAAGGTGTTAATTTAGAGGTTAACGAAGGCGAAGTTCATGCCATTATGGGGCCAAACGGATCTGGAAAAAGTACGTTGGCATCTGTTCTTGCCGGAAATCCAAAATATGAAGTAACGCGCGGAAGCATTCTTTTCAAAGAAAAAGAACTACTTGATATGGAGCCCGCTGATCGTGCCAAGGAAGGAATATTTCTAAGTTTTCAATATCCTATAGAAATACCAGGTGTGAGCATGGTTAATTTTATGCGTGCTGCACTAAACGAGCAACGTAAATATAAAGGAGAAGAGCAGATAACGGCATCTAATTTTCTAAAACTTATGCGCGACAAACGTGAATTGTTGGGTATAGATAGTCAGTTGGTAAGCCGCTCGGTGAATGAGGGGTTTTCCGGGGGTGAAAAGAAGAGAAATGAAATTTTCCAGATGGCAATGCTCGATCCTACTTTAGCAATACTCGACGAAACCGATTCCGGTTTGGATATAGATGCTTTGCGCATTGTTGCAGCTGGTGTAAATGCTTTACACACACCCGAAAAAGCATCAATTATTATTACTCACTATCAAAGGCTTCTGGATTATATTGAACCTGATGTGGTTCATGTTCTTTACGACGGAAAAATCATTAAAACCGGAGGTCCCGAGCTAGCTCACGAACTCGAAGATAAAGGATATGACTGGCTCGTAAACGTTTAAAAAACTGATTCAATGATTGAACAACAATATATCGATTTATTCAACGAATATAGAAGTGAAATCGATGCGAATTCCGTTGCCGGATTAAATCGTCATCGTGATGCTGCTTTCGAGGCGTTCGATAAATCAGGTTTCCCCACTTCAAAATTAGAAGATTATAAACATACAGATGTTTCCCGTGTGTTTGATGGTGATTTTGGTTTGAACCTGCGGAACATCCCAATTCCTGTTGATCCGTACGAAGCATTCAAATGCGATGTGCCTAATCTCAACACAAACGTATATTTTCTGATAAATGAACGGTTCTACACTAACGGACAACATCAAGTGCCTTTGCCTGACGGAGTTTTTGCCGGTAGTTTACAGGTGTTTTCAGAGACTCACCCTGACATCTTCGATAAGTATTACTCGAAAATTGCAGATGTTTCCGATAACGGTGTAGTAGCCTATAACACGATGTTTGCACAAGACGGATTTGTGTTATATGTCCCAGAGAACGTTACAGTCGAAAAACCGCTTCAATTAATAAATATTCTTCGTGGAGGTGTTGACTTAAACGTAAACCGCCGTATCCTTATTATCGCAGAAAAAAATGCACATGTTAAGTTGCTTGTGTGCGATCATACGGTAGACGATGTTCAGTTTGTTGTAACGCAAGTCACGGAGATAGAGGCCGATAAAGATGCTCAGGTTGATTTTTATGAACTGGAGGAGAATTCGGAAAAGGTGAAACTGTTAAATAACGTTTTCGCCAACCAGGATGAAAATTCAAACGTAACAGTATCAACAATCACACTGCATAACGGCTTTACGCGAAACAACTATCGTTTCCGCTTATTGGGTGAGTATGCTGAGGCGCACATCGGAGGACTCGCCATTTGCGATAAGGAACAGCACGTAGATAATTATGCTTTTCTGGAGCATGCCATTCCAAACTGTCACAGTAACGAATTGTTTAAATATGCTCTTCAGGAAAGATCGACCGGTGTTTTCTGCGGTAGAATATTAGTGGATAAAGATGCTCAAAAAACACTTGCATATCAGAATAATAAGAATCTTGTTACATCGGAAGATGCTAAGATGTTCTCGAAGCCGCAACTCGAAATTTATGCCGATGACGTAAAATGTTCTCACGGCTTAACTACCGGACAACTAGATGAAGATGCTATGTTTTACCTTCAGGCTCGCGGAATTCCCAAAGATGAAGCCCGTATGTTGCTAATGGTTGCCTTTACGCAGGATGTGGTTGATTTAGTCCGTATCGAATCGCTTCAGGACAGGCTCGTTCAGCTGATTAATAAACGATTCAGGGGCGAACTTATGCGTTGCGGAAATTGCAACGTGTGTAAATAATTGGCTGTTAGCTTTTATATTTTTGTTATACCAAATTATTCATAGCTCGCTACTCTTCCCTTAAGATAAGGGAAGTCCCTGAAGGGGGGAGGGGGTTATGAACCCCATAACTCGTATTCCAAATGAACATCAACAACATACGTTCCGACTTTCCCATTCTTTCACGCTTGGTACACGATAAGCCGCTTGTTTATCTTGATAATGGTGCTACAACTCAAAAACCAAGATGTGTGGTTGATAAAATTCAGGAAATGTACTACTCCGTAAATGCCAATGTGCATCGTGGAGTGCATTTTTTGAGTCAGGCGGCAACGGATGAACATGAGGCATCGAGAAGAACCGTGCAGGAGTTTATTGGTGCGGCTTCCGCCAACGAAATTGTTTTTACACGTGGAACCACTGAAGCCATTAATTTGATTTCTTCCTCGTTTTGTCGTGAATTCTGTAAACCCGGCGATGAAATAATTATTTCCGCTATGGAGCATCACTCCAATATTGTTCCCTGGCAATTGCAGGAATCAATTTCGGGAATAAAACTGAGGGTATTGCCCATTTCAGATGAAGGTGAAATTATTCTGGAAGAACTTGAAAAAATGGTTTCTTCCCGTACGAAATTAATTTCGATAACTCATATTTCCAATGTGCTCGGCACGATAAATCCCATTGAGAAAGTGATTGAAATTGCGCATCTGTACGATATTCCAGTTTTGATCGATGCGGCACAATCGGTACAACATGTTCCCGTCAACGTACAACAGTTGGATTGCGATTTTCTGGTATTCTCATCCCACAAAATTTACGGTCCTACCGGCATGGGAGTGCTTTACGGCAAAGAGAGATGGCTCGAAAAACTTCCGCCCTATCAAGGCGGCGGTGAAATGATCGCAAGCGTATCGTTCGAAAAAACCACTTTTGCCGGTCTTCCATTTAAATTTGAAGCCGGTACACCCGATTACATTGGTTCCACGGCTTTGGCTACGGCTTTGAAATATATTTCAGGGCTAGGGTTAGATAAAATTGCAGAACACGAACATGGCCTACTGACCTATGCAACCGAACAATTACTCTCAATAGATAAGCTAAAAATCTACGGAACTGCCAAGCATAAAAGCAGCGTGATTTCTTTCCTGGTGGACGGAGTCCATCATTACGATATGGGGGTTTTGCTTGATACGATGGGAATTGCTGTGCGCACCGGGCATCATTGTGCTGAGCCGCTAATGCGTCGTTTTGGAATAGAAGGTACTGTTCGTGCATCATTTGCGATGTACAACACCAAAGAAGAAGTGGATGTTTTGGCGAATGGAATCCGGCGGATTGTGAAGATGTTTTAGTCTAATATTCTATCCGATATAATTGCAATCCATATTTTTTTAATAAGTTTGCGCCTGGATTTCATTGTTCAGGTTTTTTTATGACGATAAAGCTTGCATCGCATCTTGCAAATGAGGATAATGTGTTATTTCTTTTAATTAAAAAAAGAGATAAGGATGCTTTTACTGCTGTTTATCGGAAATACCATTCGTATCTTTATGCGCTGGCGTTCAAATATCTAAAAAATGCTGAAATGGCGGAAGACGCTGTGCAACAGGTTTTTGTTAAGCTTTGGGACACGTCTGCAAAAATTGAGATCGAAGTGAATCTCAAGAATTACCTTTATACCATGATCAAGAATCATATCTTGAATCAATTCCGGAATAATCGTGAATCAGTTTCTCTAAATTACATTAATGCTCAGGTTGAAGTAGTTGAAGATGACGATTTTGTTGAAAAACTCGAGGAGCAGGAGCAGTATGATTTTCTGTACAAAGGAATTAGTAGACTTCCGCCACAAAAACGTGAGATTTGTCGCTTAAAGCTCGAGGAAAAACTAAGCAATCAGATGATTGCAGATCAAATGAATATTTCTATTCATACCGTAAAGTCTCATTATCAGGAATCTGTGAAGATTCTCCGTGAATATTTTCAAAAAATTGACTAATCCACTCATCCTTTTCCCTCAGTTGTGTGTCTATATTGAAAGCTAATTTTATTAATGCACACATCCGATAAAAAAAATATCGAAAACGTTATGTCCGGGGCTTCAACCGAAGAAAAGGCTCGGGAAGTGGTCGATTGGTTGTCCTCGTCTGTTGAAGGGCAGCAGTATTTGTCGGATATGCTGGATAGAGATGTGTTTTTGCTTGAACAAGAATTGGATGCGGATCTCTTACCCAACGCAAATCAATCGGAAAGAATTTACCGGAAAATCGAAAGAAATATTTTCAAAACAAAAATTTTGAAAATTTCGTTACGGGTAGCTGCGATTATTTTACCGTTAATTCTATTGACCGGAATCACATTTTATATTAACCAGCAGGTAGATTTGTTTGGTAATAGTGAATTTTCCGAAATTTATGTCCCTAAAGGAGAAAAAGTACGTTTACATTTCCACGATGGGACAGAAGTTTTCTTAAATGCCGATTCAAAAATCCGATATCCCAAGAAATTCGGTTTAACTAAAAGGAAAGTGTATTTAGAAGGCGAAGCTTATTTCAATGTTGCTTCCAACAAAAGAAGGCCGTTTATAGTTTATACCGATAAATCTTTCGTTTCGGTTCTGGGAACCTCTTTTAATGTGAATGCTTATCAGACTGATAAGGAAATAAAGGTGGTATTGGATGAAGGGAGAGTAAATTTCAGTTCTGCAGGTAATACTTATACTTTAAAACCCGGTCAGAAGTTTATTTTCGATAAAATAACAGGTGAAGCAAGAGTCGCCAACTTGAGTAGATCGACTGATGAGTCGCTGTGGCGCGATAACTATATACGATTGCAGGATACACCTATGAATGAGATGTTAAATCTACTTGATCGTCAGTTCGATGTTCGTTTTAGAGTGATAGATACAAAAGCCTCACATTACAGTTTTACACTTACGACAAATGATAAACCTCTCGACTTCGTTTTGGATGAGCTTGAAAAAATTGCTCCAATAAAATTTACGCACGAGAATGATACCGTTTTTGTGAAGTCAGTTGGTTAAATATCCCTAAGAAAAATTAAAAAACTAATTCTTTCTAATCGCATTTGTGTCTATAAGCAAGAGAATAATAATTAAGTTCTCAATGGCACTTTCTAAAAAAACAGTGACAATTTTTTATGCCTTAAAGGGTTTTTACTATGTCTTATGATGAAATTTAAAGCGTTTTACATTGTTTCTTTCGTTCTTATTTATCTTCTGTCTTGCTCAACAGAAAAAGAAGGTTTAGTAATGCAAAATGTTGTGGTTTATACTACAACAGGCGATAAATCTTTAGTTTTTCGTAAGGATTCATTTTCATTTGATAAGATAAATGCCAGTAACGACAAGAAGATTATTTCGATTGACAGAACAACTAAATTTCAGGAAATTGACGGGTTTGGAGCTGCGTTTACCGGTTCCACATGTTATAACCTGATGAAAATGCCAAGAGTTAAAAGAGATGAATTGCTGAAAGAAACGTTTGATCCTGTCAATGGAATGGGATACAGTTATATTCGTGTTTCGATTGGATGTTCAGATTTTTCCCTTTCGGAATATACATATTGCGATACGCCCGGCATAGAGAATTTTGCTATTCACTCTGAAGAAAAAGAGTACATTTTCCCAATCCTGAAAGAAATTTTAGCTATTAATCCGGATGTTAAGATAATGGCATCCCCATGGACCCCGCCCCGATGGATGAAGGTGAATAATCTTCAGGATTTACAACCATTCAATTCCTGGACAAGCGGACAATTGAATCCGAAATATTACCAGGATTATGCACTGTATTTTGTGAAATACATTCAGGCAATGGAAAAAGAGGGGTTTAAGATAGAGTCCGTAACCATACAAAATGAACCGCTGAATCGTGGAAATTCCGCTTCGTTGTTTATGACGTGGCAGGAACAGCGAGACTTTATTAAAACAGCACTCGGCCCAAAATTCAAAGAGAATAATATAAAAACAAAAATTGTGGTTTATGATCACAACTACAACTACGATTCAGAAAAAGCTGACACTAAAGATCAGGGTCAATATCCGCTGCACATTTACCAGGATGCAGATGCCGCACAATATATCGATGGCGCTGCCTACCACGCCTATGGCGGAGATAAGAAAGAGTTAATCCGCATTCACGAAAATCGTCCCGATAAAAACCTGTACTTTACAGAAATATCTATCGGATTGTGGGGTAGCGGGTATGACTTTGGAGGAGACCTGATGTGGAATCTTCGCGAAGTAGGAATTGGTACACTCAACAACTGGTCGAAAGCGGTTATCGTTTGGAACTTCATGCTCGACGATAAGCGTGGGCCTAATCGTCCCGGCGGCTGTAATATTTGTTTGGGAGCAGTAGATATCAATTCATCAGATTATACAACGTTGACCCGAAACAGTCATTTTTATGATATTGCACATTTGTCAAAGGTAATCAAGCCCGGTGCATATCGTGTAAAAACAAGTGAGCCTGACGTAAATGGATTACATTACGTTGCCGTGCAGAATAATGACTCCACAATGGGACTAGTCGTTTTGAACGATACAGATATTAATCAATCAATAATGGTAAAGGACGACAAAAACACTTTTTCATATACCATACGTGCAAAGTCGGTGTCGTCATTTGTATGGAAATAAACAGAGAGATAAACAATTTTTTAATAAGTCTAATTTTAATAACAACAAACCATGGTAAGAATCCCACTAAAAAGGAAGGCTATCATTCTGATTTCTCTTTTGTGTTTAAGTCTGACTGTCAGTTCAGCACAAAAGGTAACTCTGAATTTTAGCAACAAAAATCTGAAAACGGTGCTCGAGAGTATTTCTCAGCAAACCGGTTACTCTTTGGCTTACAGCAAAGAAGTAATTAATCTGAATGATATGATAACCATTCAGGCCAATCAAGTTGAAGTAACAACGGTGCTTGAACGGTTGTTGACTTCCTGCAATCTCAGTTATGAGATCAGAGACAATAAAATCTACATTTTGTACAAAGCACCCGAAAAGGAAAACACTGTTGAGGTGGCTGCAGCTCAGCAAAATCAACCCGTTGGTCAACTCGTAAGTGGTGTGGTTACCGATGATAACGGCGAACCGATTATTGGAGCAAATATTTCTGTTCCGGGTACAACCATCGGAACTGTAACAGATTTTGATGGTAAATACTCGTTAAACGTACCAAGTGGATCAATATTAAGATTCTCATATATAGGTTATGTAAACCAAGAGTTTACAATCACTAACCAAACCACACTTAATGTACAGATGAGCGAGGACATCGAAAGTCTGGATGAATTAGTAGTTATTGGTTATGGTGTTCAAAGAAAAAGCGTAGTTACTGCAGCAATTAGTAAAGTAACTGCCGAAGACCTTAATGTAGCAAAACCATCACGTGTGGAAGATGCTCTGAAGGGAAAAGTGTCCGGTGTTCAGATTACGCAAAGTTCGGGACAACCCGGTTCTGATTCAAAAGTGCGTATCCGCGGTATTGGAACAGTTAACAATAGTGAGCCGTTGTATATCGTAGACGGAATGCCTGTTGGGGGAGGAATTAATTACCTTAATCCGGTGGATATCGCGTCAGTAGAAATCTTGAAGGATGCTGCATCAGCTGCTATCTATGGAGCACGTGCAGCAAACGGCGTTGTGCTTGTTACCACAAAGAGTGGCGCAACCGGGAGACCTACAGTTACTTACGATGTGAGCTATGGATGGCAAAATCCATGGAAGAAAAAAGAAATATTGAATGCAGAAGAATATATGGTAATTATTAATGAGGGTATCATTAATGATGGCGGAATGCCGCGTTATTCTTATGATCAGGTTTCAAATGCCGGATTAGGGACTGACTGGCAGGAAGAAACATTTTATTACAATGCTCCTGTGCAAAACCATCAGGTAAGTGTAACAGGCGGAACAGAAGCTGCACAATATTTCATTTCAATGGGATATTTTGATCAGGCCGGTATTGTAGGTGGAAATTACGGAAAATCTAATTACAACCGCTGGAGCCTTCGTTCCAATACTTCATATGATATCTTTAAAACTGAAGAGCGTTCTTTCTTAAATAAAGTACGTTTAGGAATGAATCTCGGTTATTCAAGAAATAAATCAACAGGAATTGAAACAAACTCAGAGTTTGGATCAATTTTGGGAAGCGCGTTAACATTTTCGCCATTGGTTACTGTTTATCCTGATGATGTTACAGCCGAGCAAATATTAACTCAGCATCCCAATGCGATTACCGATAAAAATGGGAGGGTGTTTTCTTTACCGCCCGCAGGGTTTCAGGAAATTTCTAATCCGGTAGCGATGCTCAATCAGCCCACGTTAGGGAAAAATAACGATGACAAATTCGTAGGAACTTTTTGGGGTGAATTATCCATTCTGCCGGAACTAACCTACAGAAGCACTTACGGTGTTGATTTGGCATTCTGGGGATACGATTATTACGGATTTCCATATTTCATATCACCTACAGGGGGCAAATATCAGGACTACAGCACTGTACAAAGTGAGATGAATCGTGGTCTGCGCTGGCAGTTGGAAAACACGCTATCGTATGTAAAAACATTCAATGATCTACACAATTTTTCATTTGTACTGGGACAATCAGCGTCTAAATATACCTATCGTAACTTAGGTGGTTGGGACAGAGATTTGCTTGAAACAGATCCTCTGAAAGCTAATATCAACTCAGCCATAGCCGACAGGGATCTCGAGCGCACCTGGGGTGGAACCGGAGGGTATAATTTCCATGCTTTAGCATCTTATTTCGGGCGTGTTGATTATAACTTCAATGAGAAGTACATGGTTCAGGCAACCATTCGTCGTGACGGTTCTTCAAATTTCGGTCCTGCACATAAATGGGCAACTTTCCCTGCCATCTCGTTGGGATGGAATGTTACCAATGAGGAGTTTATGGCAAGCCGCCCGGAATGGTTCGATTTTATGAAACTCCGTTTCAGCTGGGGTAAAAACGGTAATGAAGCCATCGGAGCTTTCCGTTACACATCTCTAATGGATGGTGGACAAAACTATTATTTTGGCGGAGGATATCAGGTGAATTATGCCGATCCCACTACAATTGGCACAAATGGCGGAATCATGCAATACGGAAGTTCACCTGCAGCAATTCCTAATCCAAATGTAAAATGGGAAGAATCGGAGCAATCCAACTTCGGTGTTGATACACGATTCCTTAGTGGTGCATTAACTTTTACTTTCGATTATTTTAAAAAACTCACCAACGGCATGTTAATGGATCAGCCAATTCCTTCCTATGTGGGACAAGGCGCTCCGATAGCCAACGTGGGAGATATGGAGAACTGGGGATTGGAATTTGAAGCCAGTTGGAAAAACAAAATAGGAGATTTCAACTATTACGTCTCAGCTAATGCATCGTATTTGCAGAATAAATTGATAAAGCTCGGAAATGCTTCGGGTGAAGCTATCTACGAAAGTGCCGGAGCAACCGGTGTGGGCAGTTACGTTAAGGGGATGAATGGGGAAGTTTTTCCGTATTTCTACGGATACAAAACCGATGGGATCTTTCAAAATCAGGCAGAAATTGATGCTTACGTAAATGCTGATGGCCAAAAACTCCAGGGAACTGCAAGACCGGGAGATGTGAAATTTATTGATTTTAACGGTGATGGATCAATCAGCGACAGCGATAAAACCAAAATTGGAAAAGGAATGCCCGATTGGACATACGGTATTTCGCTTGGTGGTGACTGGAAAGGTTTAGATGCAAATTTATTTTTCCAGGGAACCATTGGAAACGATATCTTCGATTATTCACAACGTGGTGATATTCCTGCAATGAATCGTCCGGCATGGATTCTGGACCGTTGGCACGGTGAGGGTACTTCCAACAAGTTGCCGCGTATGACAAATGCTAATCCAAACAGCAACTGGCGATCGTCAGACTTATACATAAAAGACGGTTCTTACATAAGGTTAAAAACTGCTCAATTGGGATATACGTTGCCAATGAGTATAACTCGTAAAGTTTCTATTCAACGATTGAGGTTCTATGTTTCTGCTGAAAACCTTCTTACTTTCACCAAATATGATGGTTTTGATCCTGAAATTGCATCGGGAGGTTACACTACAATTGGAGTCGATAGAGGTATTTATCCACAAGCCAGAACAATTTCGCTTGGTGCAAACATTACGTTCTAATTTAAAATCTTTAAACAATGAAAAAATATATCTTACTTATATTATTAGCAGTGTCTATCGGTTTATCATCGTGCGGAGAAGATTTTCTCACGGCATTACCAACTGAAAGACAACAAGCAGGGGGGGCAGCTACCGAAGGGGCAATTCTGTCGAACCTGGCATCGGCTTATCAAATTTTGCTTTTCGATAGTTATGCCAACAGCAATTACAACAGTATTCTTCTAATGTCGGATTTGCGTTCCGATGATATTTATAAGGGTGGTGGCGATGCCGGCGATCAGCATCAACTATACCTTCTCTCTTTATTTGCAACCACTCCGCAGGAGAATATCAGCGGGTTGTGGAGCATCTACTTCTCCGGATTGGCACGCTGTAATAACGTGCTGATTGCTTGTGAAAACGCGGTAGACGTTCCTGAAAACAAGTTGAACCAATACAAAGCCGAAGCACATTTTCTTCGTGCCTACTACATGCATTGGTTGTGGAAGTTCTGGGGAAATGTTCCTTATTTTGAAGCTCCGCTCAGCGATCCTCCATACATGACACGTCAATATACTGCCGATGAAGTATATGCAGCTATAATGAAGGATATTGATTTTGCAGCAACCGCAGGTTATTTGTCAATGAATACAACGGGAAGTAATCTGGGACGTATCTCAAGAGCTGCAGCTCTTATGTTGAAAGCACGAGTTGTGTTGTATCAAAAAGATTCATCACGCTATGCCGAAGTTACAAAAGACATGGCAGAAATCATCAATAGCAATGCTTTTTCTTTATTCCCTGATTTTGCTAAAATATGGATAGATGAAAATGAATTCAATCAAGAGTCTATTTTTGAAGTGAATCACCTTCCTGAAGGGAGAGATTGGGGAAGTGCCTGGACCGGATATGGAACGAACTTACCGGAATTTATTTCGCCAAGTGGCTTGAGTACCGGAAACAAGACCGGAGATTTCAAAGGTGGATGGGGATTTGGACCGGTAAGAACAGCTGCCTGGGATATGTACGAAGAAGGTGATACAAGACGCGAAGGTTCTATTAATCACTGGGATGCAGAACAATATACGCCTCGTTTTCAAGATACTGGCTATTTCATGGGTAAATATGCTGCTCGCGTTGGATACAATCCACAAGGTACTACTGCTTTGAACTTTACCAACAACGTGCGTGTTTTCCGCTATGCTGAAACATTGCTCACTTATGCCGAAATGTTAGCTATTCACGGACAATCTCCCGTGGGTGGGTTAACGGCGCAATCAGTTCTTGATCAGGTTCGTCAGCGAGCTTTTGGTACAGCAAATTCTATTCCTGCTACTGCAGCTAATGTAAAACTTGAACGCAGAAAAGAATTCGTAGGTGAAGGGATGCGTTTTTGGGACATCGTTCGCTGGGGCGATACCGCTTTATTGACAGAAAATACGCCACTGAGTACGCGTACCTGGGAAGACTTTAATAAATATCTTCCTATTCCGCAGTCAGAAATGGAAAAAACAGCCGGAACAGAGTTTGAGTTGAAGCAAAATCCGGGCTATAATTAATTCATTAAAATTAAAAAATATGAAAAATATAGTAAAACAAATATCATGGGTACTGCTCTTGCTTTTTGTCGTAGCATCGTGTAGGCCCATGGAAGAAGACGCATTCTCATTAGGGAATTTGACTCCCATGACGGCAGATCAGCTTAGCTTTTCGCAACAAGCATCGCCTGCCAGCGGCAATATCGTAACATTTACCAATACGTCCACCATTCCCGGAGTATATTCCTTGAAATGGGATTTGGGTAACGGCTCAACAGGGAATTCTCAAACTTTAGTTGGACAGTATCCGTATAAAGGAGAATACACCGTAACACTAACTGTTTATACCCCTGATGGGAGCTCTGTTACAAAAAGTCAGGTAGTAACCATAACAGATAATGATTTTAGTTTGATTGATACCCCGAATTATCGGAATCTAACTGGCGGAATTGAAAATGTAAATGGGAAAACGTGGGTTTTTGACCAATATTATCCGGGCCATTTTGGTGTTGGACCGGTTGGGGGATCTACACCGGAATGGTGGTCAGCCCCGGCTAATGGAAAAGAAGGTAGTTCGCTCTACACTCAAAAATTTACTTTCTATCAAGATGGTACACGATTAAAATGGGAAAACAACGGGTATATTTATACCAATGGCGCCGGAGTAGCAGGTATGGGTAATCCTGCCGGGATAATTGAAAATCCCGGTGGAGTTGGTGACTTTGACGTACCCTATGTGCCAGCAGATAATTATACTTTCTCGCTGGATGAGTCAACTATGACTCTAACACTTAGTGGGAATGCATTTTTTGGATTTTATGTTGGCAACAGCACTTATCAAATTTTATCTCTAACAGAGGATGAGTTGTATGTAAAGGTAGCAAGTGTTGTTGAAAACGGAAACGGCTGGTGGTTCCGCTTTGTCCCTGAGGACAAAAATGTTCCGCCTCCGGTAGTTGTTAAAGCTGTTCCGCTTTCAGAGAGCTTTGAAGTTTCTCCCTTGAAACTTACTTTCGCAGGTGAAGACATGGGTAGCAAGAGCGGAGTAGTGGATAATCCTCTACCGTTGCCTATCAATGAATCTGCAAAAGTTTATCGTTATCAGAAAACAAACGCTTTTTATACCAATCTGTTCTGGACTGCGCCGGACTATAAGTTCGATTTAACAACTCAACATAAAGTTCGATTGAAAGTAATGATCCCCTCGTATAACGACTATACAACTGAAAACAATGTAGCCGGAGATTGGATCAGTGAGAAAAGACTTCGTCCTCAGCTTGCAATCAAGTTGCAGAACAAAGAATTGGGTGGAAATGCATGGACAACGCAGACCGAAATCATCAAAAAAGATTTGGAAATGGATAAATGGCTGGATCTTGAATTTGATTTTGTTGGGGTAAAAGACAGAAAAGATTACGACAAAATTGTGATTCAATTTGGTAGTGAAGGACAATCAGGTACTGGATTCTTCTTTTTCGATGATTTTACGTTTAGCGAATAATTATTATTAATCTTAATGGAGAATGCTTGTAGAGATCACACTATAAGCATTCTTCGTTTATCAATATGAAGATTTTATACATTACACTTACTATTTTGCTTCTGGGGTGTGGAAGTTCCGGCACAACACCCGAACCACCGCAGCCGGAAAAGGAAATAACGTGGCAGTTTTCGCCTGCGTCATTATCTTTTGATGCACAAACCGATACTAAAAGCGTATTGGTCACTTCAAACGGTGATTGGACGATCTCTTCTAACCAATCCTGGTGTACTACAGACCGGACGAGCGGATATAACGGCCAAACGAGTCTAAAAGTCACGGCCTCAACCAATCCGTCTGAAATGGCAAGAAATGCAGAGTTAACGCTTATATCCGGAAAATATTCTGCCAAGATACCTGTTTCTCAGGCTGCAGGGAAAGTTGAAAACTATGTTCCCGATGGATATACTCTGAAATTTCAAGACGAGTTTAACAACTCCCGCCTGTCCGATGGCAAAACTTCTTTACCAAATATCGATAAATGGTATTTTGAAACCGGAGCCGGCGGGTGGGGCAACAACGAAATACAAAATTACGTTTCCGGTTTCAGGGGAACAGACACGTGTGCCATCATTTCTGACGGAACGCTGAAGATCATCGCAAAAAAGGTGGGTACTGAGGTGTTGTCCATTAGAATGAATACAAAGGAAAGCTGGCAGTACGGTTACTTCGAAGCTCGTTTACGTATGCCGTCGGGTAAAGGTGCCTGGCCGGCATTTTGGATGCTGCCCAAAGATTTCAAAAATTGGCCGCTCGATGGTGAGATTGACATTATGGAGTATGTGGGTTACGAGCCCAACGTAGTGCATTCAACCGTTCACACACAAGCATATAATCACAGTATAGGTACTCAAAAAGGAGCCTCAACAATTGTTCCAACTGCCGAAACTGAATTTCACGTTTACGCTGTAGAGTGGACTGCCGAGAAGATTGTTGGTTACGTTGATGGAAAAGCTTATTTCACATTCAATAATGACGGAAAAGGCGACGTAAACACCTGGCCTTTCAACAAACCATTCTACCTGAAACTTAATCTTGCCTGGGGCGGAAATTGGGGCGGAGCTCAGGGCGTGGATGAAACGAAGCTTCCTGCTACTTACGAGATTGATTATGTGAGGGTGTATCAGAAATAAAATTTGAAAAATATGAATAATAAGATAGTTTATATCGTTTTGCTACTATCTCTGTCAATTGCTTGTAGCAACAAAAATAAGCCTGTAGCACAATCGCAATCCGATGCGAAAATTGAGCGTCGTATCGATAGCGTAATGTCCAAGATGACTCTTGAAGAAAAAGTCGGTCAAATGTCACAATTTGCGCTCGATATCACAGGCAAAGGAGGGAACGCTTATTATAGTGATGAGCCTTTCGAGATAGATCCTGCTATGCTCGACACAGTTATCGGGAAATATAAAGTTGGCTCTATCCTTAACACGAGTAACAATCGAGCCCGTACTACCGAAGTATGGGAAAACATCGTTCGCACTATTCAGGAACGTGCGTTAGGGGAAACGGGTATCCCCGTTGTTTACGGTATCGATGCTATTCATGGAGCTACATATACGGCGGGCGCAACGTTTTTCCCGCAGGAGATCGGGATGGCGGCAACTTTTAATGAGAAATTAGTGGAAGAAGGTGCACGAATTACCGCCTATGAGGTACGAGCCAGTAATATTCCATGGAATTTTTCGCCCACAATGGACATAGGTCGCGATGCCCGCTGGTCACGTCAGTGGGAAAGCTACGGTGAAGATACTTATGTAAACGCCCGTATGGGACTTGCTGTTGTTCGTGGCTATGAAGGCGATGACCGGAATCGTATTGGTGAAAACCACATCGCTGCTTGCTTAAAACACTATTTAGGATACGGAGTTCCTGTTTCGGGAAAAGATCGTACCCCTGCGGTGATATCTGAGAACGATTTACGGGAGAAGTTTTTTGAACCGTTCCGTGCCACCGTTGTAGAAGGCGGTGCACTATCTGTAATGGTAAATTCGGGGATCATAAACGGTGTATCCACCCATGCCGATTATCGTCTTATAACCGAATGGTTAAAAGAAGATTTGAACTTCGATGGTGTAGTAGTGACCGATTGGGCAGATGTTCAAAATCTATTCAGTCGCGATCATATTTCTGCCGATTATAAAGGAGCAGTGAGGGCGGCCATTAATGCAGGAATAGATATGGTGATGGAGCCCTATAATCTGAAATTCTGCCCTACATTGGTGGAGTTGGTAAACGAGGGAAAAGTTCCGATGTCCCGGATCGATGATGCTGTGCGAAGAGTTTTGCGAATGAAATTTCGACTGGGTTTGTTTGAACGTCCGTACTGGTCGCACACAGATTATCCCGATTTCGGCAGCCCGTCGCACGAAGCCGCAGCAAAAGCCGCAGCTGATGAGTCTATTACGTTGCTCAAAAATGCAGATAACGTACTTCCACTCAAATCTAATGCCCGCATTTTGGTTGCCGGTCCCAACGCAAATTCGATGCGTACGCTCAACGGCGGGTGGAGTTATTCCTGGCAAGGCGAAAAAGTTGAGGAGTTTGCGCAAGGTTACAATACCATTTATGAGGCATTACAAAATAAATTTGGCGCTGCCAATGTAAAATATGAAGCCGGTGTAACCTATAAAATGGACGGACAGTATTTCGAAGAAAATCTACCTGAAATCAACAAAGCCGTTGCTGCAGCTTCGGGTGTAGATTATATTGTATTATGCTTGGGAGAAAATTCATACTGCGAAACACCTGGAAATTTGGATGAATTGACACTTTCTGAAAATCAAATTGAACTGGCAAAAGCCCTGTATAGAACCGGAAAGCCTGTAATATTGGTGTTGAATGAAGGACGCCCGCGAATTATCCGCAACATCGAGCCGGACGCAAAAGCCGTTATTCAAGCTTATCTTCCCGGAAATTTCGGTGGTAATGCTCTGGCAGATATTCTTGCAGGTGATGTGAATCCGAGTGGAAAACTACCATACACATATCCCAAATTTGAGCAGAGCCTCATTACCTATGATCACAAACCAAGTCAAAACCTTGCCGGAACAATGGAAGGTGCATATGATTACGGCGCACGTACTGATGTTCAATATCCGTTTGGCTTTGGATTAAGTTATACTACGTTTGAATACAGCAATCTATCGATAAATAAAAAGGATTTTGTCTCAGATGATCTGCTGACAGTAAGTGTAGATGTGAAGAATACAGGTTCGATAGTGGGGAAAGAGTCTGTGTTACTGTTCACCAGCGATATGGTTGCGTCACTCAGTCCTGATGTCAGACGCTTACGCGCGTTTGGCAAAATCGAATTGCAACCGGGAGAATCAAAAAATGTTTCGTTGGAAATCCCTGCAAATGATTTGGCTTTCGTTAATGCGGAAGGTAAATGGACGATAGAAGAAGGTGAGTTTTTAGTACAAGTGGGCAATCTGACTGAAACCGTCCACTGCTCAGAAACAAGAGTCTGGGAAACGGCGAATAGATGATCTTGATCTTCAAAGATCAATGATTACACACAGAAAGACCAAATAAAAAGCAAAATCTACTCTCAAGTTGCCTTCCTGTTTTTATTGGAATCAATACGCTCAGAGTGGAAAATCAAATTTATGGTTTTGCTTTTTATTTGGTCTTTCTGTGTGTAAATTTCGCATGTTCATGTTATTTTAATCCAAAGTCTATCACTTTTGAAATAAAAAGTATTATTTCATTTGTTTTATGAGAAACATTTCCTAAATTTACTTTCTATTAAAACGTAAATTAAACAAATAATGTATCATAATTAATTTATTGTTGCTTAAATAGATTCTCAGAAAAATTATTTATAGGGCTTTATTTTTAAGTTTATTTTATTTAGCGATAAGAATTTTGTAATACCTGAAACGGTTTACAATAATTAAAAATATCAAATTTGCGCGTAAGAAAGATATCGAAAATTGTATTTTCGGATTTCTAAAGAGAAAATTTGTTTCATCTGAAATAAATTAACAGAGTCTCTTGGCCTCTTAATATTTAGAAGCAAGAGTTTTTATTCCTAAAAGACACAATGGCTTTATGCAAAGAATAGATCCGGTACCAATTGCAGTAAGAGGAATTATTTTATCCGTTTTGATCATGATCGGGATGCTTTCTTTTGCAGGACGAGCATTTGCACAAGCAGGTTCGGGGCAAGTAGCGGTGAATCTTAAATTTCTTCCAGTTCAAGTAATTGAGATGATAGCTATGGAAAAAACTGAAAATTTTTCTGATGTGCCTCAGGCAGATTTTACAAAAGATGCTTATACCATTCAAAAGGATTATCTTGTGATTTCCAGTTCAGAGAGATTCCAGTTAACTGTAGAGTCCGGCGATTCCAGTCTTTCTCACGTTGGCGAAGCTGAAACTGAAGTTGTGCTCAAGATAGAAAAAGAAGTTGTCAGTCAGTCTGACACGATTCCGTATTTTTCTACTGAGTTGGCTCCACTCATTGCATCGTCTACCAGGGGGAAGATTCTTAAATTTAATGTTACCTATGATAATTCTTCGTCCTTATCAGCCCATCACTCCGTGGATGAGCTTCGCACTATTGATAATTTTGAGGAATTTTATAATTCTAATATAATCTATACAATCACCACACGCTAGTGTTTGAAAATACCATTTAATCAACACAAGATTGTCCTCTGTTTTTTCTTTAGTTTGGGTTATTAGTCTATGATCTTTCACTGCTCCAAGAATGATATTATATTGTAAGCGAGATATGTCTTAAAAATTTGGTAAAATGTCCTTTTTTTGAGTGATCAGTAAACTGGGATTATTATCAATAAATATCCGTCGTGTTAAATAACACTAATGATATGAGCATTGTTTGTAATATTAATAGAATATTGTACCTTTGCGGCGCTTTTGTGACAGGAGTCAATAAACAAGTTGATATATAGCAACTTAAGTGTTTTTAATAATATAATATCTTTTTTGAAATATTTTATTTATCATTCTGACTTATTTGAAAATTTATGATCTTATTTATTGTATTTTGCCGTAAGGATGTCTGAAAAAATAAAATAATTGTCCTAAATTTATTAATACTATTTGAAATAACTATTCAGTTTATTGGTGAAATTTTCAAAAAATACAATATGGTGAGAAAATTGAAAAAGTATCACAGAGAATTGAAATATATTGTGTGAGAAATTATTTATAAATAAAAATTAAAAAACAATCCAAAATGAAACGTGAAAAATTATTTGTTGTATTTGTTCTTATGATGTGTGGTCTGATGTCTGTTAATAGTGTAAAAGCTGATGGCAGTCCTACAGACAATGTAACGGTGAATCTTAAGTTTCGTCCAGTGCAGTCAATTACAGTAGCTGCCTCCCAAGAGACAGTAGACCTGATTTATGCCACAGAGGCAAATTATCAGAATGGAGTTTCCGCAACGCTTGCTGATCACTTGACAGTATTCAGTACAGGGGGGGTTGCCGTATCTGTAAAGGCTGATACTGAGAATTTTACTTCGACAAGCACAGGGGCGGTAGGAATACCAGTGGGCGATGTTGTCATCAGTGCAGCGAACGGAACTGGTAATAGTGTCTCAGCAACATTGACAGATGTACCGTTGGCAACAACAAACGGTACTCTTATTGCATCTGAAGATGGCGGAAGAGATTTGAAATTTAATGTAACTTATGACAACACCGTAGCTGGATCGTCTGACAGTTACATTAATAAATATATTCATCCGGATAATCCCGAGACCGTATATACTACCACTGTAACCTATACCATCGTAACCAAATAACAGATAAATGATATAAATGTACGAAAGGGGGAGAATCGTCGCAGATTTGTATGACTTCCCCTTTCTTCTTCTAAAGTATTTTCACTTCAAGAAAAACTGAAATACATGAGATGTCGAGAACTGTTTTTATCCCTGTTTCTGATGGGAATGGTATCTATATTTTCCCCTTTGCTCCGTGCGCAAGTTGGAGTATCTGTTTCTCCACCAAGAGTTTACTATACACTTGATCCGGCTGAAAGTGGAACTCAAAGAATACTGGTCACAAACATTAGCAAACAGCATTCAATGGACCTCTCTATCACATTTGGCGACTGGAAGTATGACGATTACGGCAATAATATAATGCTTCCGCCCGACACACTCGAGAACTCTTGTGTTTCGTGGTTAAGCGTAGTAAATGGAACTTATCTGACCCTTGCTCCCGGAGAGAGTAAAGAGATAGAGCTGACTATGACTGTTCCTTTTGGAATCAATGCAAGTGAAAACGTGCAAACCGCAATGCTCTATGTAACACAGATGAATCCGGTTGATGGTGTTGATGCTAAGGGAGCTGCTATAAAAATCAACGTCAGACAAGGGATCAAAGTGTATAGGCGAGGAGCTATTCCGGAGAAGAAACAACTGGAAATTGTTGAAATGTCGTACAATAAAGAGAATAACTCTGTTGGATTAGGTTTCAAAAATAACGGTAATGTTTGGACTAACGGACTATTAAGTGCAACCCTTTTTAACAGTTCTACCGGTAAAGAGATGGATTTAGGCAAAATCGATTTCTATACTATGCCCAGTGATTACAGAAAGGTGATTATACATGCGGCAGAACCCTTGGAAAAAGGGACCTATATTGCCACCGTGATACTTGATTACGGTGATGACTCCGTATTGGAAGCAGCAGAACTGGAATTTAGTTATGAATAAGTTATTTTTCAGCTTGTTTTTTCTTATTCTCACAAGTATACCCCTTTTTGGGCAATTATCTTTTAACTGGCAAGGTGGGTCTGACTATCTGTCAATCGAAAACTATGCTGGTGCCACATCTGTTCAATCTATTGCTTCACTAAAAATCAGTGGAAACGGAAGGATATCTTTCAGTAATTGGAAATTATCTGCAAGAATTACAAATTACCCTGTAAGAGACGGTAATCAATATTTTCCTGTGGAGAAAGTGAGTTTTCTCCCTGAGCGTACCGAGGGAATTCTCTCCCCTGGACCTGTACCCACAGTTGCACAGATAGGGATGCCCGCTTCAATTTCCTTACTCCCGGATAATGCTGAGACTTTTCTGGTTCCTCAATCAAACGCACCCATTGTAAATAGTAGTCCAAGAAGCTATTTTCATTTAGACCTCTATTTTAAACTAAGGGTTGAGGGTGGTGCATATCTCAGTAAATTTTATCCATGGTCAGAATTCCCATTTGAAATAGAATATACTTTGTATGATCAGTATAACAACGTTATTGGGAAGTTGCAGCACATATTCAAAATACAAATTCAAAACCTGGGGAATCCACAAAACTCCATTTCCATATCTACAGATGCTTCAAATGCCCTGCTCGAATTCAACGCCATGCAGGATTATGTGGACGGTAAAAGCGTTACGTATAACAATGGATTGTCGCTTTCTGCAACTACAGACTATCAGGTTACTGTTAGATCTATTTATAACAGCTTCACTTCTCTCCTTGGCAATACTTTGCCACTCAGTGTGCTGTCATTCAGGCTTGAAGGAGAGCATGGAACATTCACCCCAGTAACACTATCTACGCAAACCTCTACTATATTACAAGGTGGTTCAACAGGAGGAGAACCGGTCTACTTCGATATGATCTATTTTACCGGCGCCAACGATGAACGCCTTTTTAATATTCCTTCTGATCATTACAGTACGCAGCTTATGTTCGAAATCACTCCTCGATAAGTAATGCAACGTAAAACACACATTTACTTAAAAGTTCTATTTGGATTCATTATTTTCGCTCTCATTACAATGAAGACGGAAATTATGTTTGCTTCGCCTTTAAAGGTTGAGGTAAGAGAGTCTGTGGTCGGTGATCAGATGATAAATCACATACTCAAGATAACTAATACGTGGGATGTCCCCTTAAAAGGAGCCGTTGTAGTAGATGTACCAGCGGGCATACGATCTCTTTCGCAAGCAGAACGATCAGTTGATGTGATGCCGGGCGACAGTGTTTTTATTCCTTTTAGGTTCTTGTTGACAAAAAATCTGGAATCGGGGAATAAAAAAATCGGCTATATTCTTTTAAATGAAGAGCGGGAAGAGTTAGTTAACAATGAAGTAACAATAGAGATAGAGCCAAGAAGAAGAATGACACTGATAACCGATAATGCGCCCGTACTCCTTGCTAACCCTGATGACTCGGTACGTATTACAGCAACTGTAAACAATATTGGCAACATAACTGAGGAGGTGACACTTGTGTTCAATGTTCCCAACTTGCAAAACATGAATCCCTTTACCGAAATGACAGTCAGCCTGGCTCCCGGCGAACAACACGAATTTATACATAGTTTTATTCCAAGCGATAATCTATTGAAACTTGCGCAATTTCAGGTGCAGATTACCGCTATGAGAGGGAATGAAAAAAATATTTTCGATAGCAAAAAGATAATTGTCCGTAGTGTTGTTTCACAACATAATTACAACTCTTTTTTTTCTGACTATATACTCCTTCAGGGAGAAGGAACGCCTGATAACGCCATTAGAATGAGTTATCGACAATATAACAATTCCTCATCCATGCTACAAATTCAGGGAGGGAGTTATCTGGATAAGCCAGCAGGCTACATCCATCTTAAAGGGAATATTTATAAATACAATGCGCAACAACTTCCGGTTATTACCAATACATCGCTCACGTACAAGCTTTTCGAAAACGAATTTATTTTAGGTAGTGTGAGTGAACTGGCAGAGATGCCGCTTTTTGGGAGAGGCGCTAAGGCAACTCTTTCTAATAAAGGAAAAAATAAACGAATTACATTTGGTGCTATCGATCAGAATTACAATTTGTTGGGATCTCGACCATGGTTTAAAGATTATTACTCTTTCTATTTAAAGGGAGAGTTTGGACGAAACAATGATAAGGTAAGAACAGGAGCAACTTATATTTATCAGAGGAATCCATACGAAAAGGCTTCTTATCACGTGGGTAGCTTAGAATGGAATTTTTTGTTTGGAAAAAACTGGAGTATCGGACTAAAGACACACGGTTCGATGGGGAATTATGAGAACCTTCCGGAAGAAAGTAAATACTCAGGAGCTGCAGAAATGAGGTACAGAGGGATGCTTTTCTCAGACCTGACACTTAACGGAACAGCATACTACAGTGATCCCTACTTTCCGGGAAACAGAAAAGGTACACTCGCATTTTCACATAATATGAATTGGAAAGTTTCTAAAGAAACTTATGTGAGTGCATCTTACAGTTTCAACCGTGCAGAACCCAAGTCTTATACGTATGATTTTAATTATTTGTCACAAAACAGCTACGGCAGTTTTTCAATTTCGCTACCCCAGATACGAAGCCTGAGTTCGTCTCTTTATTACCATCACCAAAACGAAAATTCCCCTTCGTATTCACGGCTCATCTTGACCGGAGATGGACCTCAAAACCTGAAAATGGTTTCCAACCGCTTAGGTTGGCAGTGGAGATGGCAGGATCCTGAAGTAAAATATTCCTTCTTTGGGAGCATAGAAGGAGGAATTTATAATAATCCGACAGAAGGGAACCTTATCGGACAGGGGAAAGGTACACTTAGTTATTCCTATCGTTGGTTATCAACAGAGTTGTCTTATCAGTATGGAGCTTATTACCTTTACGAACATGTAATGGCACAGCGGGAAAACAAGAATTTCAATCGTTTGACTTTGTCGGCAATGATAAATCATCGCTTTTCGAGAAAGTTCACCTTCACTTCCGGTATTAATTTTGTCATGGATACCTACCAAGGCATTGTACCGTCAATAAACACCAATGTGCAATATTATCCGAAAGGTAATGTCTCACTGTTTCTCAATGGATATTGGTACAAATATCCTTTCTTTAACAGCCATATAATGAGTACGGAAGTAGGATTAAGATATCACTTCAAGAGGCCCGAGCCACTAAAAGGGAGAAAAAGTCAAGTTATAGCTAAAGTATATTACGACCACAATAATAATGGTCGTTTCGATAATGGTGATGAGGCAGCAACCGGTTATCTGATAGATATTGATCAAAAAACTTTTATTTCGGGTAATAACGGCAGGATGCTTTATAAATCGGTGCCTTTTGGAGAGTATACTATCAGGCCTGTACAATCAGGCAAGTGGACATTTGAGCAGAAAGAACTTGCAGTGAATAGTTTTAGAACCGAAGTGGAAATACCTCTTAGGCAAAGTGGCACTTTACACGGTAGCATACGCTATGTTACGGGAGAGCATAGTGTGGAAATAGTGCCTCGATTAGAGGGTATTCGTTTCACTATCACTAACGCTGATGCAAAATTGCATCAAACAGTAGTCACGGATGAGAATGGTGGTTTTGTTGCTTTCTTCCCTGCTGGCAAATATACTATTAAACTCGACAACAAAACAATGATGGAACTCACCGAGTGTAAAGAGCCCATGCGCACGTTCGAGATTGAGGCCGGAAAGGTGAATAAACAAGCGCCTTTTATAATCGAAGTAAAAGAAAGAAAAGTGAATGTGAGACGCTTTTTTGCACAACCAAAACTATAAGCGACGGCAGGAGGTTTTCCTGAGTTTAATTAGCCGATACTCCGGTTTTTACTGTTTGTTTATGGTTTTTTGAATTGCTCTACATTCTTTCTGGAACATCGATTCCAAACAGTTTCATGCCTTTCTTGATGATGGAAGCAACGTTTTTGGACAGAATCAAACGGAAATCGCGAAGCGATGTGTTTTCTTCTTTCAGAATGGAGAAATCGTGGTAGAACTGGTTGTATTCCTTGGCCAGATCGTATATGTAATTCCCGATAACGGAAACGTTGTACTCACTTCCCGCCTGTTTCACCACCTCCGGAAATTCAGACAACATTTGTACTAGCCCTTCTTCTTTTTCGGAGATGACGAGGTTGGAATATATCGATTCGGGTATCGAAATACCCTGTTCTTCCGCTTTGCGGAGCACCGATTTGATGCGGGCGTGCGTGTATTGAATAAACGGGCCGGTGTTTCCATTGAAATCGATGGATTCTTTCGGGTTGAAGGTCATATTTTTCTTCGGATCCACTTTGAGTATGAAGTATTTTAACGCACCCATGCCAATCATTTTTGCAATTTCATCGGCTTCTGGGGCTGAAATTCCTTCCAGTTTTCCTAATTCTTCCGATGTTTCGCGGGCGGTATCTATCATTTCCTGCATCAAATCGTCGGCATCTACCACAGTGCCTTCGCGCGATTTCATTTTGCCTTCGGGCAGCTCCACCATTCCGTAAGAGAAATGTACCAATCCTTTTCCAAACTCAAAACCGAGTTTGTCCAGGAGGATGGAAAGCACCTGGAAGTGATAATTTTGCTCGTTACCTACCACGTAAATCATGGTGTCGATAGGGTAATCGTCGAAACGAAGTTTGGCTGTGCCGATGTCTTGCGTCATGTATACCGATGTGCCGTCGGAGCGGAGCAGGATTTTTTCGTCCAACCCTTCGTGGGTCAAATCTGCCCACACCGAACCGTCCTCGCGACGCGTGAAAATACCTTCTTCGAGTCCGCGCAACACCTCGTCTTTTCCGGCAAGGTAAGTTTGCGATTCGTAGTAAATTTTATCGAACGAAACGCCCATTTTCTCGTACGTTTCATCGAAACCGGCATATACCCAATTGTTCATCATCTTCCAGAGATTCACGATTTCGGCATCGTTGGCTTCCCATTTGCGAAGCATTTCGCGTGCTTCGCTCATCAGAGATGATTGTTCTTCGGCTTGTTCTTTGGATAATCCATTTGCTTGCAGTTCAGCCAATTCGGCTTTGTAATTCTTGTCGAAAAGCACGTAATATTCGCCAATCAGGTGGTCGCCTTTTTTGCCCGACGATTCGGGTGTTTCATTGTCACCCCACTTTTGCCATGCCAACATCGATTTGCAGATGTGGATGCCGCGATCGTTCACAATATTAGTTTTTACTACACGTTTGCCGTTGGCAGCAAGCACTTCGCATAAGGCGTGCCCCAACAGATTGTTTCTCACGTGTCCCAAATGAAGCGGTTTGTTGGTGTTGGGCGACGAGTATTCCACCATGAAAAGCGGCGCGTCGTCGACAACGGGCGTGAATCCGAAATCGGGTTGTGCTTGTATGTTTTCCAGCAGATTGATCCACACGAGCGATGCGATACTCAGGTTCAGAAAACCTTTTATCACGTTATATTCCGCGATAACGGGCGATTTTTCTGCTAAATACGCCCCGATTTCCTGCGCTGTTTGTTCGGGATTCTTTTTCGATATTTTCAATAACGGAAACGTTACGAGCGTGTAATGTCCCTTGAACTCTTTTTTTGTTTTTTGAAGCGTGATTTGCGATGCGTTCACGTCGGCATCGTAAAGCTCTTTTATGGCGCCGATAATGGCAATTTGTAATATATTTTCGATATTCATACAGAAAATTTGCTGATTAAGAATGCAAAGGTAGTAAAAATAAGGGATTGCGTTTACCGAAAAATCTGAAGATAACGCGAGATTCTATTTAATAAACCGAATTTTATAAGCATTAATTTCCGGCACTTTGATCACTTTTGTTGGATTTTGCGAATAAATGTTGTGTGTCCACCAGTCAATTTCTCCTTTGGTATAAACAAGATGTTCTGTTTTTTCATCATAATAAACCGATTTTACATTCGGTTCGTTGGCAATCGGATCAAAGGGTTTAAACTCGTTGCTACTGATATTGAATTTCCAAACTTTTGTTGAAGTGGATAATAACAACTGGTTATCCGATGAGGCAAAAAGGTCATGTCCTCCGGTTTCCGGTAACTTCCACTCGTATTCCAGTTTCAGGTTCGGTTTTTCAGTATCCCAATCCACTAAGGAATACGCCCGTAACATATCGTAACCCAATGCGTACAGCAATTTTCGATTTTCAATCCATGTAACTCCGTGTCCGGAATAAAGCGAATCCTTAAATAAGACGATATCGGATTTATCTGCATCGTACAGCTCGAGACTGTTTCCCTTTGCAGCAGTCGATAAAGCCACTGCAACTCGATTGTTGGGAAGATATTCAATCGCATGAGCATTGGGTGTAATGGCATAGAAAAGACATTCTTTTGTTGCACGATCTACCATAACCGTGCCATCGCTGGAAGAACAAATCAGAATTTTGCTGTTATTATCTACCGATTTATGGTCGTCAACCGTTCTCATATACCGAATCATCGTGTCCGGTAAATTGACTATTTCCGACATTTTTATTTGCCAATTGATCTCCTTCACGCTGTCCGCCGAATTATCAAAATTCAGAATCATCACCATATCGTCTCCACCAACTATAATTTCTTGTAGGCTCTTCGAATTATTGCAGGAAGTTCCTATTAAACAAAAAAGAGTTATAATAGCTATGACTATAAATTTTATTTTCGACATGATTTTATGTGTTTATTTTTTTGTTGTTACTTTATCTACGAGATACACAATTGATTTATACGCCAAACCACTATTAATTGACAATCCGATTTCGCACGTACGACTATTAGAGTATCCTTCGGTCGCATCGCCGAGGCCGTGTTTTAATGATGCGAGCGCCGAATTATTCAATTCGGGATAGAAAAATCCGCGGTCGCCTGCCCAACCGCAGCAACGCACCTCTTCGGGAACAATTACTTTTTCGGCGCAAAGCGAAGCAATATAGAACAATTTTTCTTCCAAATGCATTTTCGTGCTGCTGCACGTTGTGTGAATGGCAACGGAAACGGGTTGTTTTTCGAAGGTAAGTTTGTCTAACAGAAAATCGTGAATAAATTCCACTTGGTCATACAATTTCAGTCGCGAGTCAAGTGTTTCGCGCATATGCAACAGACACGGGCTCATATCACACACGATAGGCAATTCGCCGTTCCTGCTCGCTTTCAGCAACGCTTCGTTTAACTCATTTTCTTTTTGCTGCGCCTGTTTACGAAAACCTTTGCTGCTGAACGCCATTCCGCAACATAGTTTGTCTTTCTCTTCGGGAATAATTACCGTATAATTGGCTTTTCGGAGCAGCGATAACATCTTCGAAGGCACATCTTCGTTTTCCGTATATCCGAACGATGCTCCGCCCATTGAACGTGTGATGCACGACGGAAAATAAACTACGATCGGTGCATCCGATGAGTCGGCAGGAAAAATATT
>ENA-UOOM01001062-UOOM01001062.1-fermentation-metagenome-genome-assembly--contig:-NODE-1062-length-27887-cov-4.670056_pt1 | contig 27887 bp, 21 predicted proteins | sample MGYA00245781_ERZ724031 | MGnify/ENA primary metagenome ERZ724031 (study PRJEB28704, sample SAMN03018317) | fermentation metagenome | biome: anthropogenic terrestrial biome; feature: soil; material... | reverse complement strand
CCGGGCGGCAAAGAGAATGACGGAAGCAACCGGCCGGGAGGCCAGGACCCTGCACCGGCTATTGGAATACGGTTCCCGGGATAAGGAAGGGGATCGCTTTCAGCGGAATGAGGACAACCCTCTGAAAACCGATGCAGTGATTATTGATGAGATGTCCATGGTGGATATCCTGTTGTTTTATCATTTTCTGAAAGCCCTTCGTTCGGGGACCCGCCTGGTCCTGGTCGGCGATGTGGACCAGCTCCCTTCGGTGGGACCCGGCAACGTTCTGAAGGATATCATCCAGAGCAGAATCGTCTGTGTCGTCCAGCTGACCGAGATCTTTCGCCAGGCGCGGGAAAGCATGATCGTTCTGAATGCCCATCGGATCAATCACGGAGAACTGCCGATTCTCAATGTAAAAAACAAGGACTTCTTTCTGGACCGCAGGGAGAAGGCGGAAGATGTCCTGAAGACCCTGATCGACTTGCTGACCCGCAGACTGCCCGGGTATGGGGATTATGATCCGCTGAAGGATATCCAGATCCTGGCGCCCATGCGGAAGGGAATGGTCGGTGTGAATCATCTCAATACAGAGCTGCAGAGCGTACTGAATCCTCCTGCATCCTTCAGGAAAGAGAAACGCTACCGGGAAACGATATTCCGTCAGGGAGACAAGGTCATGCAGATCAGAAACAATTATCAGCTTTCCTGGTCCAAACCGGCGGCGGTGGGGAAAGAAGACACTGCGGAAGGGGAGGGCGTGTTCAACGGCGATATGGGCTTTGTTCAGGATATTGACGGGGAGGAACAGACACTGACCGTGCTCTTTGATGATGAAAAGACCGTGGTGTATGACTTTTCCCAGATGGATGAGCTGGAGCTGGCCTATGCCATTACCATTCACAAGAGTCAGGGAAGTGAATTTCCCATTATTGTGATTCCCCTTGTATCCGGCCCGCCCATGCTGATGACCCGCAACCTTCTTTACACCGGAGTGACGCGGGCCAGAAAGATGGTTGTGCTGGTTGGAAAGGAAAAAATCATCGGGCGGATGGTGGCAAACAATCACATTGCCAGGAGGTACTCCGGTCTGGCGGAACGTCTGAAGGTGGCATACGGGATGACGACCTTTTGATGATGGTATTTTAAGTCGTATTTTTATTTTACGAAAAGGGAGGGGAAAGGCATCTGCCCTGCCTGTAAAGCGGATGCGGAAGCGCATGAACTGGAGGCCGCTGCTGGATGCTGTGCTGGATATGATTTATCCCCGCATGGACTGCGTTCTTTGCGGGCAGCCTCTGGAAAAGGATGCCGTTCAGGGGATCTGCAGCAATTGTCTGGAGTTTTTGCCCTTTATCCGGGAGCCGAGGTGTTCGGTCTGTGGAAAACCCCTGGAGGAAACGGAAGGGACGAAGGTGACGCAGCAAAGGTATTGTCCGGACTGCCGGAGGTATTCTCATGATTTTGATCAGGCCCTGTCGGTATTTGAATTTTCCCTGTCAGTAAGGGAACTGATTCATCGATATAAATATGGAAAAGAGTTCAGTCTGAGCCGGACTTTTGGTTTCTTTCTGTCGGAGTTGCTGCGGGAGTCCGGCTGGCAGGCCGATGGGATTGTCCCGGTACCGCTGCACAAAAACAGGCTGCGGTCCCGGGGCTTCAACCAGTCGGTCCTGCTGGGAGACTCCATTTCCGGACATCTTGGCATTCCCTGTATGGACCAGGTGCTGATCCGCAATATCGATACGAAAACCCAGACCGGATTCAACCGGCGGCAAAGGGCGGAAAATCTGAAAAACGCCTTTATCGTGAAGGACCCGGTGCCCATCCGGGGCAAAAGCATCCTGCTGATCGACGACGTGTACACTACGGGAGCTACGGCAGACAGCTGCAGCCGTGTACTGCGGCGGGCCGGAGCCAAAGGAATTTATCTGCTCACCATTGCCACGGGACGAAATGTATGAAAACAGCGGCATTGCCATTGCTGTCAGGCAGTTTTACTCAACCGTTGGTATATATAAATTAAAATGCATTTTAATTTTGTAATTTGTGCTATAACTATTGCTATCTGGCAATTATAGGGTTATAATGAAAGCAGAGTTCTTTTCTTAGGTCTGTGGTTGAAAATCGATGCCAGTCGCAGGCGAAACGATCCACGTAAGTCGGAAAAATTCCGATGATCATGGTGCGGCTTAGAGGCAAGTCCGGCCTATAGTTTTGTTGACAGATATTCACGGTGGTTTCCAGTTTTCGAACATTGATTTCCTGTCCTCATGGTTTATTCTTACGACTCATGGAGCAGACGCAGGTTCCGAATTTGGCACTGTCCTGAAAGTTCTTCTCTTCAAAAATATAGTGAGAAGCAGTAGTGGGAGGGGTTATTCCCTGAGCGAGACTTCCTGACGGCGGGTGTGGGGGCAAAGACCAGGTCAGCTAAGATAAGAGCAGTCATATCTTATATAAAGCGAGGGGATTCAATCCATGTTCGAAGACAAAACGTTAGTCTGCAAGGAATGCGGCCAGGAGTTTGTATTCACTGCCGGTGAGCAGGAATTCTATGCAGAAAAGGGTTTCCAGAATGAGCCGGCCCGCTGCAAGAGTTGCCGTGATGAACGCAAGAACAAAAGGTCCAATGGCGGCAACCGACAGATGTACGATGCGATTTGCGCAGAGTGCGGAGCTCCGACTCAGGTACCCTTTGAACCCAGAAATGACAGACCAATATACTGCAATGCTTGTTATCAAGCCAGGAGAAGGTAATCCCCGAGCCAAGGGATCCTTATGTCAACATGGAAGAGGATTGGTCAAATCGCCCCGGACGTTTGTTCCGGGGCTTTTTTATTTGTCTGTTCATTGCAGAGCTTTGGGAATCGTTTGACATTTGCATTTTTTATGCCATTTTAATTTGTCGGATTCTATAAATATCCAGAGTTGCTATCGAATCCAGAGAGATATTTTGTTGTCAGAATATCTGTTCCTATAGGGATTTTCCAGTTATCCACACATAAAAGGCCATCACGGCAGGTTATACACAACTTTATCCACATTGTCCACAGCATGACTGTCCACATCTCCACATCCGTGAAAGAATTCCATCATGGTGACAGGGCCAATGAAAAAAATTGCAAGAAAAATTTATTTATATTTATGCATTGAAATATTATAAATATTAGTTTATAATAGACCTGACATTCGGAGGCGGCAAAAAGAAGTTGTAGGGGGAAGGGAGAAAGCGATATGAAAAAATCAAAATGGATGGTTGTCCTGGTTCTGATGTCGGCGATGGCATTTTCGCTGATCGGCTGCGGCAGCAGCACAACGGAGGATACCATGGAGAAGATCAAAAAGAAGGGTGAGATTGTCCTGGGCACCAATGCGGCCTTTCCGCCCTTTGAGATGAGAAAGGGAGACGAGGTCATCGGTGTGGATGCGGAAATCGCAAAGAAGATTGCGGATAAGCTGGGCGTGAAGCTGAAAGTGGAGGACATGGACTTTGACGGACTGATCAACGCCCTGAACGCAAAGCAGGTTGATTTTATCGCTGCCGGTCTTACTGTACGGCCGGATCGGGAGGAGCAGGTTCTTTTTACGGATAAATACTTCAAGGCGGTACAGAAGATCATTGTCCGGGAAGGCGACACGGAGATCAAGGGGGCGAAGGATCTGAAAGGCAAGGCCATTGGTGTACAGAAAGGCACGACCGGGGCAATTGTGGCGGAAGAGGATTATACGAAAAACGTTGTCCGGTTTGATAACGGCCCGGAAGCAGCCATTGATCTGAAGAACGGTCGGCTGGATGCGGTGCTGATTGACAATCTGCCTGCCCGGATGATCGCCGAACAGAATCCCGGATTGGTTGTCCTGGACGAAAAGGCAGCAGACGACGAAGAGTATGCCATGGCGGTCCGCAAGAGCGATAAGGACCTTCAAAAGGTGATAAACGAGGTACTCAGTGAGCTGCAGTCCAGCAGCAGGATTGATGAATGGGTCGAGGAATATTCCTTCCTTCAATAGATAGGGAAGAACCGGGAAAGGAAAGATGGTGAAGGGAATGAAGTATGCGGGAAACATCGTTTCCATGCTGTCCGATGAGATTTATGCCAACCTGATCCGGGAGAATCGCTATATGCTGTTTGTCAAAGGTCTGGGCATATCCGTGCAGCTGACATTGTATGCCGCAGTGATCGGCAGTGTCATCGGGCTGCTGATCGCACTGACCAGGCTGACCAACAACAGGGTACTGAATGGGGTTGCAGAAAAGTACGTTGATATCATCCGGGGAACGCCGGTTGTGGTGCAGCTGCTGATCATCTATTTTGCTGTATTTGCCGCCACCGGTCTGCCGAAGGTCACCGTGGCTTCCATTGCATTCGGCATTAACAGCGGTGCCTATGTGGCGGAATTGATCCGTGCCGGGATACAGGCTGTGGACAGGGGCCAGATGGAGGCTGCCCGTTCCATCGGGCTGTCCTACTATCAGGGGATGCGTTATATTGTGATTCCCCAGGCGATCAAAAACATTCTGCCCGGTATGGGCAATGAGGTCATTGCCTTGTGGAAGGAAACAGCTATTGCCGGTTTCATTGGCTTGGATGATCTGATGCGCGGCGCGGAGATTGTCCGCAGCCGTACTTTTTCAAACTATACGCCTTATCTGGTCATCGCGGTGATCTATTTGTATATTACCGTATGCATGACCATGGTCCTGAACAAAGCGGAAAGGAGTATGAGGAAAAGTGATTAAGGTCGTGGATCTTTATAAATCCTTCGGGAACCTTTCCGTACTGAAGGGCATTACCAATGAAGTCCGCAGGGGAGAAGTCGTTTGCATCATCGGGCCAAGCGGTTCCGGGAAAAGCACCTTTTTAAGGTGTCTGAATATGCTGGAGGAACCCACTTCCGGAGAGGTTTTCATTGACGGCGTTTCTCTTACGGAGCAAAAGAAGGACATCAATAAGCTGCGGCAAAAGGTGGGAATGGTATTTCAGCAGTTTAATCTGTTTCCCCATATGACGGTATTGAATAACATTACCATCGGGCCGGTCCGGGCAAAGGGAATGGACCGCGGGCAGGCAAAAGGCAGAGCGGTGGAACTTCTTCACAAGGTGGGACTGTCGGATAAAGTGGGTGCCTATCCCAATCAGCTTTCCGGCGGACAGAAGCAGCGGGTTGCCATTGCCAGGGCGCTGGCTATGGATCCTGAGGTCATGCTGTTTGATGAACCGACTTCTGCCCTGGATCCGGAGATGGTGGGCGAAGTACTGGCCGTGATGAAAAAGCTGGTACTGGAAGGGATGACCATGGTTGTGGTAACCCATGAAATGGCCTTTGCACGGGAAGTGGGAGACCGGATCCTGTTTATGGACGAAGGGATTATCGCAGAGGAAAATACTCCCGATGCCCTTTTCAATCATCCTGTAAATGACCGCACCAGATCTTTTCTGAGCAAGGTGCTGTAGGAGGCGGATTATGAAAGCAGCTCGAATTGTTTATACTGTGATCGGAATTCTGATCTTTTTGCCATGGCTGTCCTATCTTCTGAAAACTTTTCTCCGTCTCAGGAAAGGCAGCAAAAGGCCGACGGTCTGCCGGATTTTGTCCATCGTGGTCATAACGGTACTGCTTTTTGGGGCAGTATATGGCCATTACCGTTTTACTGTCGGACATCAGGCTCCCCTGGTGGCGGAACAGGCAGGGCAGCTGTGGAACCGTTGTTTGGAAGGGAATCTGGAGCTTTCTGCCTATTCGAAAAAAATGAGAGAAAAAGGCCTGAGCGCTCCCCGCATGAAAGCCCTGTCCGAAGACAATCTGAAGTCGGCTGACTTTCCGGGAAAGCATTCGGATCTGTCCCTCAGTGAGAAGACACATCCCACGGAGGATGGAGGGCTGTTTGTGTATTTGATGCATACGGATGGTTCGAAAACCCTTTATACCCGCATGAAGCTGAAGCGATCCGATTATCGGTGGCAAGTAGCGGAACAGAAGATTCTGTCACAGAAGGAATTTGATTCGTTGAATGAAAAGACAAAGATAAGATTCTATGCCGTATCGTCATGATGAAAACCGCAGTGCTGTACAGGCATTATGACCTGGTTCCCTTTTCGGAGAGATCAATATAGGCAGAAATGAGACCATCCAACTCGTTGCTCATTCTGAGGATTTCGTCGGAACTCAGGTCTTCCATATGGAGCGAAATCAGCTGATTCAGTTCCTGACGTTTTTGCTGGATCCGGGTCTCCAGTTCCTTCAATTCCAATCTATCTCCTCCTTTCTGCCTATAGTCTGACATATTTTCATATCGATGTGTCGTTTTCCGCAAAACTAGTGAGAACCTGACAAAAGAACAGCAGAATCGACAGGATATGTCAATGCTGCAATGGCATATCCCATAGAAATGTTTGGGAAAGTGCAGATGGGGTAAAAATAAAATGACGGAAGAATGCCGGCTTTCTCCTGTGAAACAGGAATTTTTCCGTTGACGTCGAATAGATACCTACAATGGATGAAAGGAGCTGACCAGCATGAAGATCATTATAAGTGGGAAAAATCTTGAGATCACGGACGCACTGAGGAATCAGATCAACAAAAAGGTCAGGAAACTGGAACGCTATTTTGAACCGGAAACGGAAGTGCAGGTCACTTTGTCGGTTGAAAAAAGCCGGCATATTGTTGAGGTTACCATTCCGTACAAGGGAATGCTGTTCCGTGCAGAGGAATCCACTGATGACATGTACGCATCCATCGATAAGGTTCTGGACAAACTGGAACATCAGATTCACCGTTACCGGACGAAATTGGAGCGGAGTTTCCGCAAGGGGGCTTTTAAGGACCAAAAGCCACTGTTCAGTGATGAACCCCTGTTTGAAGATGGCGCCAGGGAGCTCAGGGTTGTCCGCACCAAGCGCTTTGCCGTCAAGCCCATGTCGGTTGAGGAAGCCCTCATGCAGATGGACTTGCTGGGACATAGCTTTTTTGTGTTTACCAATGCGGAAAGCGGAGAAACCAATGTGGTATACAAAAGGCGGGACGGCAGATACGGGCTGATTGAACCGGAATTTGACTGACTGCAGCGGTTTCTTTGCCTCTTTGGCTTTCAGGATTTTTGAACTTTTTTGCGAATCCTTGTATCCTTCCCGTTTCCATGTTAAAATAAAAAGAATGAGAGCGGAAGCAGAGGTGGAGAAACAGTGGCGAATCTGTTCAAAAGACTGCTGGGAAACAGCAATGACCGTGAAATAAAGCGATTGATGAAGATCGTTGATAAAATAGAATCTCTTGAGCCTTCCATGAAGGCACTGAGCGATCAGCAGCTGCAGGGCAAGACAATGGAGTTCAAAAATCGATATGGCGCCGGGGAATCCCTGGACGGCCTGCTTCCCGAAGCTTATGCCGTGGTGAGGGAGGCTGCTGTCCGGGTCATCAGCCAGCGCCATTTCAATGTACAGATGCTCGGTGGGATTGTCCTGCATCAGGGGCGTATTGCCGAGATGAAGACCGGGGAAGGGAAGACCCTGGCTTCAACCCTGCCTGCTTATCTGAACGCCCTGACCGGCAAAGGGGTCCATATTGTTACGGTCAACGATTATCTGGCGCGCAGGGATAGTGAATGGATGGGCAAGATCCATCGGTTCCTCGGCCTTTCCGTTGGGCTGATAGTTCACGATATGGAGCCGGCGGAGCGGCGGCGGAGCTATGGGGCAGATATTACCTATGGTACCAACAATGAGTTCGGATTTGATTATCTGAGAGACAATATGGTCATTTACAGGGAGGATATGGTTCAGAGGGAACTGAACTTCGCCATTGTGGACGAAGTGGATTCCATCCTGATTGATGAAGCACGTACTCCGTTAATCATCTCCGGGGCCGGCGACAAATCCACGGATATGTATTTCCGCGTGGACCGCTTTATTGTACACCTGAAACCGGATCAGGACTATGAGAAGGATGAAAAGGACAATACCGTCAATCTGACCGACGGAGGTTTGAAGAAGGCGGAGCAATATTTTTCCGTGGAGAACCTGGCGGATCCGGAGAATATCGAATTGTCCCACCATATCAATCAGGCACTGCGGGCTCATGTCCTGATGAAGCGGGACCGGGATTATGTGGTGAAAGATGACCAGATCATCATTGTGGATGAATTTACCGGCCGTCTCATGATGGGGAGACGTTACAGTGACGGTCTGCATCAGGCCATTGAGGCAAAGGAAAACGTAAGGGTTCAGCGGGAAAGCAAAACGCTCGCCACCATTACGTTCCAGAATTATTTTCGGATGTATCATAAATTGTCCGGTATGACCGGTACGGCAAAGACGGAGGAGAATGAGTTTCAATCCATTTATGGGCTGGATGTTGTTGTCATTCCCACCAACATGCCCATGATCCGTAAGGATTTAAACGATGTGGTATATCTTACGGAAAAAGGGAAGTTCAATGCGGTGGTGGAGGAGATCGCCCGGCGGCATGCAACCGGACAACCTCTGCTGGTGGGGACCATTTCCATTGAGACCTCTGAAATGCTGAGCGATATGCTGAAACGCCGGGAGATTCCCCATCAGGTATTGAATGCGAAGTTCCATGAAAAGGAAGCCGAGATCATTGCCCAGGCCGGAAAGTATAATGCCGTTACCATCGCCACCAATATGGCAGGACGCGGCACTGATATTATTCTGGGAGGTAATCCTGAGCTGCTGGCCAGGAGGGAAATGCGGCAGCAGGGCTATTCCGATGGAATGCTCAACGAAGTGACCGGTTTCAATGAAACAGCCGACGAAGAGCTGCTGGAAGCGCGAAAGGTATACGCCGGCCTCTATCAGAAATACGACAAACAGGCAAGGCAGGAACGGAAACAGGTCGTAAAGCTGGGTGGTCTGCACATTATAGGTACGGAGCGGCATGAAAGCCGGCGCATCGACAATCAGCTCCGGGGCCGTTCCGGCCGTCAGGGAGACCCGGGATCCTCCCGTTTTTACATTTCGCTGGAGGATGACCTGATGCGGCTGTTTGGATCGGATCGGATCAAGGGCATTGTTTCTTCCCTGGGAATGGAGGAGGATCAGCCCATTGAGCACAAGCTGCTTTCCGGACAGATCGAGCAGGCGCAGAAACGGGTGGAAGGCAATAACTTTGATATCCGCAGAAATGTACTCCAGTATGACGATGTCATGAACACACAGCGTGAAATTATTTATAAACAGCGGCGCAGTGTGCTGGAAGGGGAGAATCTGCGGGACAGCATTATGGATATGGTATCGACCCTGATTGATTCCGCTGTCGATACCTATGCCGGGGATGCGAGCCATCCGGGGGATTGGAACTGGAAGGGCCTGCTGACCTATCTCGGAAAGATCTGCATTCCGCCAGGCACCTTCAATACGGATGACGAACAGATCTATGATCTGACCCGTCCGACTGCGAAGGAAGAGCTGATGAAAATCGCAGAAAAGGTCTACCGCAGGCAGGAAGAAGTCAACGGGAACGAGCGGATGCGGGAAGTGGAACGGGTGATTACCCTCAGGGTGGTGGATCAGAAGTGGATGGACCACATTGATGCCATGGACCAGCTGCGGCAGGGGATTGGGCTGCGGGCATACGGACAGCGGGATCCTGTGCAGGAGTATAAATTAGAGGGCTATGAGATGTTTGAGGAAATGGTCAAAAACATCCAGGAAGAAGTCGTAACCCTTTTGTTTCATGTCCGGGTGCAAAGCAATGTTCCAAAACGGGAAAAGGTGGCCGAGCCCATTTCCGCCACTCATGGCGAGGACGGGCCGAAAAAGCCGGCAGTCAACCGGAACAGGAAGATCGGGCGTAATGATCCCTGTCCCTGTGGAAGCGGGAAGAAATATAAGAATTGCTGCGGTGCCAATCTGTAGCAAACAAGGATTGCGTTTTAAGGATTGGCCGGATTGGGAAATCCCGGCCGTATGAAAATTTGGAAAGGTGTGAAGATATGATAGAGCTGGAGGAAGCAAAGCAAAATCTGCAGTCCGTCCGGAAGACTCTTTTAAAGGTAGGTGATTCACTTTGACATCCCTGGATGTCAGCAGAGAATAGAGGAATTGGAAGAACAGATGAACGTTCCGGATTTCTGGAATGATCTGGGACGCTCGCAGAAGGTGAATCAGGAAACCAGGTCCCTGAAAAGGAAACTGGAGTCCTATAACCGGACCAAAAGCAGGCTTGAAGATACGGAAGTCCTGATTGACCTGGGGCAGGAGATGGAGGATTCCTCTGTTGTAGAGGAAGTACAGGGCAATGTGGAGCAATTGGAGAAGGACGTGGAAAAGATGCGTTTAAACGCCCTGCTCAAAGGACCTTATGATGCCAGCAATGCCATCGTATCCCTCCATGCCGGTGCCGGCGGAACGGAAGCCATGGACTGGACATCCATGCTTCTCCGAATGTACACCCGATGGTGCGAGAGCAAAGAATATGAGGTCAAAACCCTGGATTTTCTGCCCGGGGAGGAAGCAGGTGTCAAAAGTGTGACCCTTCACGTGATCGGAGAAAATGCCTATGGCTATCTGAAAGCGGAAAAAGGGGTCCATCGGCTGGTCCGGATCTCTCCATTTGATTCCTCCGGCCGGCGGCACACCTCCTTTGCGTCGTTGGACGTCATGCCGGAGCTGGAGGATGACAATACGATCGAGATCCGACCGGAAGATCTGAGAGTGGATACCTACCGTTCCAGCGGCGCCGGCGGGCAGCACGTCAACAAAACCTCCTCCGCCATCCGGATTACCCATTTGCCTACCGGCATTGTGGTAACCTGTCAGAATGAGCGGTCCCAGATTCAGAACAGGGAAACCGCCATGAAAATGCTGCGGGGCAAATTGCTGGCACGGAAGGAGCAGGAAAACCAGGAGAAGAAGGATGAAATAGAAGGGGAACTGAAGAAAATAGAGTGGGGAAGCCAGATTCGTTCCTATGTTTTTCATCCGTACAATATGGTCAAGGATCATCGGACGAACGTGGAGACCGGTAATATCCAGGCAGTGATGGACGGGGATCTGGATATGTTCATCAACGCTTATCTGCAGATGTCGCAGTAAGAAGCAGACAGCATGTTATTTTTTTCACAGTTTTGTCGGACAGACTTGTCAACCGGGGAAAAGTGTTATAGAATAAGAACTGAAAACGTAATAAAACGATAGGAGGTTATTATATGAAAGTAAAAGTTGGTATTAATGGATTTGGTCGGATTGGACGCCTGGTTTTCCGTGCCTCTCTGGGCAACCCTGATGTTGAAGTAGTCGGCATTAATGATCCTTTCATTGATTTGGACTATATGGCGTACATGCTCCGCTATGATACCGTACATGGCCAGTTCAAGGGAGACATTAAAACAGAAAATGGTAAATTGGTTGTGGACGGACAGGAAGTCAGCGTATATGCATGCATGAAGCCTGAGGAGATCCCCTGGAGCAAATGCGGTGCGGAGTATATTGTGGAGTCCACCGGTGTATTCAAGACCATCGAGCAGGCTTCCGCCCACTTCAAGGGGGGTGCCAAAAAGGTTGTTGTTTCCGCTCCTTCCAAGGATGCGCCCATGTTTGTCATGGGGGTCAACCAGGACAAATATACCAGTGATATGAAGGTCGTTTCCAACGCTTCCTGCACCACAAACTGCCTGGCGCCTCTGGCGAAGGTTCTGCAGGACAATTTCGGCATTGCCGAAGGGCTGATGACCACCGTACATTCCACCACAGCGACCCAGAAGACTGTGGATGGTCCGTCCAAAAAAGACTGGAGAGGTGGACGTGCCGCTTCTGCCAATATCATTCCATCTTCCACTGGTGCCGCGAAGGCAGTCGGCAAGGTTATTCCCGAGCTGAACGGCAAGCTGACTGGTATGTCCTTCCGCGTTCCGACCGTCGATGTATCCGTTGTGGATCTGACCTGCCGGTTGGAAAAGGCTGCTACATATGATGAAATCAAAGCTGCCATGAAGCATGCTTCGGAAAATGAAATGAAGGGGATTCTGGGTTACACGGAGGATCAGGGGGTTTCTTCCGATTTCCTGACGGATCCCAGGACCTCCATCTTTGATGCGGAGGCCGGTATTGCATTGAATTCCAACTTTGTCAAACTGATTGCATGGTATGACAATGAGTGGGGCTATTCCAACAAGGTCGTGGACCTGATCGTTCATATGGCCAAAGTGGATGCTGAATAAGTTCACCAAAGGCCGGGAGGAAACTTCCGGCCTTTTAAATGTTGATGTCCGGGCAGCCGGCGGTGCCTGTCAGGATGAGAAGGACAATTTTGGGGTAGACTTTTGAGATTTTCTGCGGTATAATATGAAAGTCACAAAGATTGTTACGGGCCTGTAGCTCAGTTGGCAGAGCGTTCGGTTCGCATCCGAGAGGTCGAGGATTGTTCGTAAAACCACATCGGGCTCAGCGCCATCAAAACAGCAACCTGTCTTATTATTAAAATTTCATACGGGCTTGTAGCTCAGCTGGGAGAGCGCCGCGTTCGCAACGCGGAGGTCGACGGTTCGATCCCGTTCAGGTCCACCACAAAAATCCTGCCTCGTAATGAGACAGGATTTTTCTATACCATTTCGATTAACACGTGACCCAACAAAACGCATGACTCTTGAAACGCAGAGTATGTGCGGTAGTCAGAGCACTTTTTGTTATGACAAAAGCATTTAGAAAAGATGAAATATTTTCCACAGAGGCTTGCTTCTGTTCAGATAAAAGAATATACTGTAATATATAAAATTATAGTCCTTGAGGTGTTGAATATGGATTTTTTGACGACGAAGCAAGCTGCAAAATTGTGGGGGATCTCTCCCCGGCGTGTAGCATTGCTTTGCTCACAGGGACGTATTACCGGTGTCATGAAGGCCGGTAAGACTTGGCTACTGCCCCCTGATGCTCAGAAGCCTGCCGACCCGCGCTTTGAAAGTAGAGAAGATAAATAGGAAAAAACGAGCACTCAGAAATAATAACACAGAACAACGAGGAATCTATATGCCTTTGAATAACATACAGTCAAATTACAATTTCATTGATCTTTTCGCAGGCGCAGGAGGTCTGTCTGAAGGCTTTTTGCAGGCAGGGTTTAACCCTGTTGCCCATGTTGAAATGAATGAGTTTGCCGCAAAGACGCTCGAAACAAGAAGCGCTTACTACTATTTAAAAAGCACTAATAACCTTGGTTTATATAAGAAATACTTAAGCGGCAAAATCACACGCGATGAATTTGTGAAGCAGATTCCTGCTTCTATCACAAAGACCGTAATCAATGAAACCATGTCCGATGATACTTTACCCGCTGTCTTCAAAACCATTGACGGAATAATGAAGATCAGGGGCATTTCAAAGGTTGATGTCATCGTTGGTGGTCCTCCATGCCAGGCATACTCTCTTGTTGGCAGAGCACAGAGCAGCCACATGGAAGTTCCTATGGCTGAGGATCCGCGGAATTATCTGTACAAACTTTATGCAAGATTCCTGAAGCGCTATCAGCCACGCATGTTTGTGTTTGAAAATGTCATCGGTATTGAATCAGCAAACGGTGGTGCCACATGGAAGAACATCCAGAAGTATCTGAAGCGCGTCGGATACGAAATAGAATGCCATGAGCAAAATGCACAGACCTTTGGTGTCCTTCAGAACAGACGCCGTATGATTATCGTCGGATGGTTGAAAAAAAGTGGATTGAAATATCCGGATTTCTTGAAAATCAAATCCGATGCCGTTGTCAACGACCTTTTCACCGATTTGCCAAAGCTGCATCCGGGCGAGAGTTCTGACAAATATGCCCGGACAAAGGCAAGCCGTTATGTCCTCGATTCAGACATCAGAACTGCAGATGATATTCTGACGCTCCACATCTGCCGCCCCAACAAGGAGCGAGATATAGAAATTTACCGGAGAGCCGTTGAATTATGGAATGACGGTCACAAACGTCTGAATTACAATGATCTTCCGGAAGAACTGAAGACTCATAAGAACAGGCACTCCTTCACAGACAGGTTCAAAGTAGTTGAAGGCGATGAGCCGTGCTGCCATACGATACTTGCACACTTGTCAAAGGATGGACATTACTTTATTCATCCGGATATTGAACAACACCGTTCCATCACGGTGAGGGAAGCCGCAAGGATACAGTCTTTTCCCGACAGTTACTTTTTTGAGGGACCCAGAACATCGCAGTTTATTCAGATTGGCAACGCTGTCCCTCCGCTGATGGCGAAGGGAATCGCCATGGGCATTTTTGAGCAGTTGCACGAAGGTGATTGCAATGGAAGGTAACCTGCTCCTCGAGCAATTCAGCAGATACAAAAAAATAAAGCTTGAGGACTCACCGTTTCATTTTCTGCTTGATGCCAACATAGAACGAAACCCTCATCAGGTAAATGCTTTCTGTGCAGCTATCCAAGCTCTGAAAACTGGAGGAATTGTCCTTGCGGACGAGGTAGGGCTTGGCAAAACAATAGAGGCCGGTCTTGTGCTGAAATACGTGCTTGATTCAGGAGCGAAACGTGTTTTGATCGCTCTTCCCGCTTCCCTCAGGAAACAGTGGGAACTTGAACTCGAAGAGAAATTCGGACTGGAATCAACTATTCTCGACAGAATCATCGTCGAAAAGGATTCCTCCGGATGGCGCGACAGATTCAATGACAGGAAAAAGGCGCTGATCACTCTGACATCGTATGACTATGCTTCCAAGCTGATGAAGAGATTTCCGAATGTGAAGTGGGACTTCATAATCATTGATGAGGCTCACAATCTCAGGAATGTATTTCACGGGACAAAGCGGGCAAAGAACCTGTACGACCTTTCCAAGGGTATTCCAAAGATTCTGCTGACTGCAACGCCTTTACAGAATTCACTGACAGATCTTCACGGATTGATTTCTTTTATAGATCCCAGAATTTTCGGCAGTGAAAAGGTGTTCAACAAGCGCTATGTCGAAGGACAGGATTACGCGGATTTAAAGCGGGAATTATCCCCGGTGCTTTACCGCACACTTCGCAAAGATGTGGCCAAGTACATGAATTTCAAGAAGAGAACCTGTAAAACAGTTGATTTTACGCTTTCCCAGGATGAAATGGAGTTGTATCAGAGAGTCAATGACTTTTTGAAACGGGATATCCTGTATTCCATTCCCACATCAAACCGTGGACTTATCATCCTTGTTATCCGCAAACTTCTCGCCTCCTCCAGTTTCGCTCTGATAGAGACATTTGAAATTTTGAAGAAGAGGCTTCAGAAGCTCTGTGAGGGAAGCAAGTCGGCAAACGCCCAGGAAGGCTTTGATTTGTTCTGGAGCTTTGTTGAGGATGAAATTGACGAGTCAGGTTTTGAAGATACCGAGGATGAAGATACGGTCATTCAGAAGCAGCTGATACAGACGGAGCTCAATGAAGTGAACCTGATCATCGGTGTTGCAAAGCGAATTAAGACGAACGCCAAGATCGAGGCACTGAAAACTGCAATACATATAGCCTTCGATCACCAGCAGGAACAGGGTATTCCGCAGAAAGTTGTTATTTTCACCGAATCCAAGCGTACCCAGAAATACATTGCCGCAGAGCTTCGGAAAACAGGATATGAAGATGAGGACATTCTTCTCTTCAACGGGGATTTTGACGATACCATGACAAAGGAAATATACAGGACATGGCAGGTCAAGAACTTCGGTAAGGCCAATTACGGCCGGAGTGTTGAGTACAAACACGCAATCGTGGATTACTTCCAGTACAACGCCAAGATTCTGATATGCACTGACGCAGGTTCCGAAGGTCTGAACCTGCAGTTCTGCAACACGGTGATAAACTACGACCTGCCGTGGAACCCGCAGAAAATCGAGCAGAGAATCGGCCGCTGCCACCGTTACGGACAGCAACATGATGTAGTGGCCATAAACCTGCTGAATACGCAGAATGCCGCTGACCAGCGGGTTTACGACATACTGTCAAAGAAGTTCGAATTGTTCGAGGGAGTGTTCGGAGCCTCGGACATAGCTCTCGGAATCTTGGAATCAGGGACAAGCTTTGAAAAAATGGTGCTGCAGATTTACCAGACCTGCGATACCACTGCGGAATTCAAGAAAGCATTTGACAAACTGGACCGGAAGCTCGACGCCAGAATGGACAAAAAAGCCAGGGAACTGCGCTCTCTGTTTCTTACCGAGAGCAGCGGAGCCAAGGAACAGGCACTGGATAAAACGAAGGCTGATATAGCCCGGTATCTGCAGGAAGTTGAATTTTGGAACGGCTTTGACGAGCCGGAATTGGACGGGAAGCAATACTACTGGAAAATCGATAACTGGGGCAATAATGTCATTGGCTCGCATGGCGTTTTGTTTGTAGGAGCATTCTGCAATGGGGCAAAGCTCCTGTTTCCTGTGCTGCTACTCTGCGACGAACATGGGGACTATGTCGATTTCACTGAGAATGAAATGGTTCAGGCGTTAGGGGGCGCAAATGATTCCGATATCCGTTATTTCACTCCCTCTGATGAGGAAGTTCGCCGATATCAGAAGATATATGACCAGCTTACTGAAGAAATGACGACCCGGTACCGCCAAAGCGTAGAGCCGCAGATGGCCTATAATAAACGCAAGGTGGAAAACTGGGTTGAAATTCAGACGGAACAGCTGAATATCCAGATTGAGGATATGTCGGCTGAAATTGATGAACTGATGACCCGGGCTGCAGAGGCTGTGAATTTCCTTGAAAAAGTGGATATCCGGAAAGAAGCGGATGAAAAGCGGAAACACCTGCAGAAATTCCAGCAGACATTTCACAAGAAGGTCTCCGCCATTCAGGAAGATGGACGGCGGGAAATCGAAACATTTAACAAGCAGTTCGATATTAACCCTATACTGCTGGTTAATATTGTCCTGAAATTTTAGGAGAGACGTAATATGCAGAAAACGGGAAGATTAGAGCTGACCTGGGTTGGCAAGTATGATGAAAAAATTATCGAGCCGAGGATTCTACTGGAGGACAAAAGCAAGTCCTACGGAGATCCTGCAAGCAAAAACATGCTCATTCACGGGGATAATCTCATTGCCCTTAAGGCATTACAGCAAGACTTTGCAGGAAAAATTAAGTGTATATATATTGATCCGCCTTATAACACGGGCAGTGCATTTAAACAGTATGACGATTCTGTTGAACACAGCATCTGGCTTTCATTAATGAGAGACCGTCTTGTTCTACTAAAAAGCTTATTGTGTGAAGACGGCACTATTTGGATCAGCATAGATGACGATGAACAAGCTTACTTGAAAGTCCTTTGCGACGAGATTTTTGGTAGGGCAAATTTTGTTGCTAACGTGATATGGGAAAAGAAATATTCGCCACAAAACGATGCGAAGTGGTTGTCTGACAGTCATGACTTTATCTTGGTATATGCAAATAATAAAGATATCTGGCATCCAAATTTGTTACCACGAACTGATGACATGAACAAGCGTTACAAAAATCCAGATAATGACCCACGGGGTCCTTGGAAGCCAGGTGATGTTCTCGTAAAAACTTTTTCTGAATCTGGAGTATTTGGAATCGTAAACCCCAACACCGGAAAAGAGTATTTTCCTCCACAGGGGAGTTGCTACCGCTTCAGTGAAGAAACAGCGCAGAAGATGCTCGATGAAAATCGTTTCTATTTTGGCAAGAACGGAAAAGGAGCTCCTCAGGTTAAGCGATTTTTATCAGACGTAAAGCAAGGAATGGTTTCTAAAACCATTTGGAAACGTGATGAAGTGGGCGATAATCAGGAAGCAAAAAATGAGGTCCAAAAAATTACGCCAGGGAATGCCTTTGCAACACCTAAACCAGAGCGCTTACTCGAAAGAATCTTAATACTCGCCACATCACCCGGAGACATAGTATTGGATTCATTCTTAGGGTCAGGAACAACTATTTCTGTTGCACACAAGATGGGGCGACAATGGATAGGTGTTGAACTTGGAGAGCACTGTTACACGCATTGCAAAAAAAGAATTGATATGGTCATTGATGGCGAACAAGGTGGAATTTCAAAAGGAATCAACTGGCAAGGCGGCGGTGGTTACCATTTCTACGAACTCGCTCCAAGCCTGCTAGTGAAAAACGACAAGCTTCCGGTTTACCAGATAAACCCGTCATACACCTTTGAGATGCTCTGCGAGGCTATCTGCAAAATTGAGGGATTCAAATACAAGCCGGAGGATGTTTTTCATGGACACTCTTCCGAAAAGCGGTTTATCCACATAACCAGGGAATTCGTGAATGCCGGATATGTCAAATTGCTGTCAGCCAGACTGGCCGACGGGCAGTCACTCCTGATATACGGCATGAAAATTCAGTCGGACATGATTCTGCCCGATAACATTGAGGTAAAGAAAATACCAAAAGACCTTCTGGAAAAGTGCAATTTTGAAAGCGAGGCAGAGTAATGTCAGACATAGTGAAAAAAATCAAGTACGCGATGAGTCTGAGGACTCCACAGGCGGAAGCGCTCTCCTACCTCGATGCCATCAGTTTACATTGTGATTACAAAAAAGACAGCAAGGAAACCGTTGAGAAAGCCGCGACGGAATACTGTGAAAAACAACGCAGGATTCAATCGGGATTTAACTTTCCTTCTTTTTGCTATGCAATGGCCACCGGCATAGGGAAAACACGTCTTATGGGAGCGTGCATCTATTACCTGTATAAAACAAAGGGATATAAGCATTTCTTCATCCTCACCCCCGGCAGTACGATTTATGACAAGTTCCGCAAGGAATCCAATCCGAATCATCCGAAGTATATCTTCAAGGGGCTTGAATCGGAAATGGGAAAGCCGAAAGTTTATGACGGCGAGAATTACGATACATATCCCGTGAAATTTGAGCAGATGACGCTGAGTATAGAAAAGGCCTCCGAGATACAACTCTTCATTTTTAATATCGGAAAGATATTCAACAGTAAGACGGATGTGCAGTTCAATTTCCACAAGTTTAAGGAAACGCTCGGCGCTTCCTTTGCGGATGTGCTGGCGCAGTTTGATGACCTTGTGATATGCATGGACGAGGCTCCCCGCTACTATGCTCCCGCTTCCATGAAAGCCATCAATTATCTGAAGCCTGTTCTCGGACTTGAATTCACCGCCACGCCAAAGTCAACATCCAATGTCATATACGCTTATGATCTTGCAAGAGGCGCTGTCGAAGGATACCTCAAGATTCCTGTCGTTATGGGCCGCTCAAACATGGCGGGTTACAGCCAGAATGATATTGAGGAAATGAAGATCCGTGATGGTCTTACCCTTCATGAACACCGCAAGACCGTTTTGAAACAATATTGCAGCGACAACGGACTGGATTATGTGAAACCTATTGTACTGATTGCCTGTAAGGACACCGACCATGCCAAGAAAATCCGTGCCCTCATAGACAGTGACGATTTCCAGAATGGTAAATACAAGGGTAAGGTAATAGAAATTCACTCCAAGCAGACCGGTGAGGAGTCAGATGAAAACATCCGTCTACTGCTCTCCATAGAAAGCAACGCTAACCCGGTGGAAATTGTTCTGCACGTATATAAGTTGAAGGAAGGCTGGGACGTCAACAATCTGTTCACCATCATCCCGCTGAATGCCGCAAAGAGTGATATCCTGGCAATGCAGACAATAGGCCGCGGCCTGAGACTTCCGTTCGGAGAACAGACGGGCAACGAAGACCTCGACACGCTCGATATTGTGGCACACGACCACTACAGGGAACTTGTGGATGAAATCAAGAGCAGCGATATCTTCCGTTACCGTGACCTTGATAAGACAGCTGTCGAGCCGACAGAGTCAGTGGATGTTTCCAGCTCCGTTGACGACGGACAACTTACCCTGTTTGACGTTGCCATGACTGCGTCCGGCGTAAAGACTTTTGCTGAAGTGAGCAATCCAAAGACGCAGCTTGAGATCTATGAGGAATACGTCAGAACATTCATGGCTTCCCAGCGCAAAACAAAGCCGGAAAACGATAATCAGATGTCGATATCCGACTTCATTCCCGGCGTGGAACCAGATAATACGCCAACAGAAGATACCGCCCTTTCACAGCCGCAGGCTTCCCTGAAATCAGGTAAGCAGCCTTTGAGCAAAGAGAAATTTGTGAAGGCTGTGAAAGAATATTCCGCCAAGGCAATCTCTGTCCCCAAGATTCTCGTGCAGACGACCTCGGAGGTGAAATTCAACCGTTTTGAGGTAAAACGCACAATACCCGACTTTGAAGTGGCAATGGCAAAGATCGAACGTTTCGACACCATCAACCAGCAGCTTCTGACAGCTGTCGACGCCCAGATACTTGAGGTCAACGATTCGCTGAACACGCTCGCCTGTATGCTGCTGGATTCAATCAGCGAACTGTCTTATGACGACGCTGACTTCGTTATTGATGTAGTGGAACAATATCTCAGCCAGATTCCGGGTGACGAGGAGGACAAACGCAGAATCGTCCGCCGCTATGCCACTCTGATTGTCTCTGACATCCGCCAGCAGATTTATGAGCATATGGACAAAACGACACATGATATCCACATTATTCAGAAGGATCTGATTCTGTTCCGCAAATTTGTGAAGAATGTCAAAGAGGATGGCAAAGTCAGATTCGACAAGCCGTTCTCCGACAAGAGCAATATCAAACAATATCTGTTTACAGGCTATAAGAAGTCCTATTATCCTTCGAACGCCTTTGACAGCGACACGGAAAGGTTGTTCTCCATCATTCTGGAGGAAGACCCGGATGTCATACGCTGGATAAAACCTCCGCTGAACCAGCTCGGTCTGTTCTGGAAGGCAGGTCAGCAGTATAACCCGGATTTTCTGGTGGAAACTTTCTCCGGTAAATTCATGGTCGAGGTCAAGGCCTTAAACGAGGTGAATTCAGAAGAGGTTATCTCAAAAGCCAGGGAAGGAACCAAATGGTGCCGGTTTGCATCAACAGCCGACCCGGACCATAAAAAATGGGAGTACAAGCTTATATCGGATGATAATATACATCCCGGGAACACCTGCAAGTATACGCTTGGCACCGCCCACGCAGTGAAGGAGGAATCATAATGGCTGACAGATTCAAATATTCAGAAGTCAGGCAGAAAATCATAGATGCCATAAGAACCGATCTCATCGGGCCCAAGTCTGAAAATGAGGTTCTGGATGAGAACCCCAGGTATGCATATCTTGTCGGCATGCTTGATTCACAGAATAAAGATAATAATTCATCCAGCGCTGGCGAGCAGGAAGTCGATACAGATATCGCCTACGAGGATGGCGAGGATTTTACTGCCGGTGAAGACGATGATAATGAACCGGTTTCCACAACTCATTTCCAGCTACCCTCATCAATCGGAATCAGTTTCTATATACAGAGCGATACAAAAAGCATTAATCTGGATATAAGCTGGGGAGACTATGCAAAGACATCCGAAAAGTACACTGGTAAGGACGGGAAGGAACACAACCGTGCAGTTTACACCCGGCATCCAATGAATGAAACATTGCGAATCAATTTCCGAGAATTTACGCGTACGAAGGATTACCAACTTGTCTGCGATTCGAATGTTCATGTCCATGCTTCCCGCATTTCTCTGAAAGGCGGCTATTCTCTTATAACGGCTTATGTCATTAACAAGAGAAGCAATCCGGCAAACAGTGCGGAAGCAATCATGTTCCAAGTAGGAATCAAGGCGTATTCGGAAGACGGTTCAGCTGTTTTTATTGCAGAACACATCTGCAGAAAAATACTTGCTGCAGATGAGTTTTATTTCGAACAGCGTCCGATTATGGGACGCGGACGCGGTTGTGCGGCGGTATGGGGAGACCCTGTTGACGGCAGAACCACATATGTAAAATCCGACTTCATCCCGGAATACGAATTTCCCGGAGTCAGCGCCGCACTTGATGGCTTTGACAAATTTTACTTCTCCACCTGCCTGATGTCTGTGAAATCAAAAAAGGCCCAAACCATTGGGAAACTCAACACACTCGCAGACTCTTATGAGCACTGGATAAATAAGAAATTAGCCGGGAACGCAAAAATGGATGATACCGGTTTCAGCGATAAAATCGGCAACAAGGTTATATCCAGGTGCAGGGACGCATTGAGGCGAATCCGTGAAGGAATACATATCATTGAATCGGACGATACCTCGTTCGAAGCCTTCTGCTTCATGAACCGTGTTATATTTCTTCAGAACAGCATCAAGAATTACTCCAAAAAGCACGGCGCAGGTATTGAATGCAATTTCCAGGACTTTATTGATCCGAGGAAATCTGAGAACGATTTCGGATGGCGTCCGTTCCAGATTGCTTTTATTCTTATGAACCTTGCAGGCATCGTTGATCCCAGACACCACGACCGTGAAGTTGTGGACCTCCTCTATTTTCCAACAGGAGGCGGCAAAACCGAAGCCTATCTCGGCCTCATGGCGTTTGTCATCGCAAACAGACGGCTCCGTGCCGGCGAAGGCGATAAATATAACCTCGACGGAGGCGTGACCATTATTCTGAGGTACACGCTCCGTCTGCTGACCACACAGCAGAGAGATCGTATTACAAAGATGGTGCTTGCCGCAGAAATGATACGCCGCCAGGCATATCCGATGTACGGCAGGGAACCTATCAGTATCGGCTTCTGGGTCGGAGATGGAGTTACTCCGAATAAATTTGATGAATTCAATGAAAAGCCGGATAACCCTTACGCAGCAAGAAGCGCAAGGAATCACGTGTACAAGCAGCTTCTCACCTGCCCGTTCTGCGGAAATCCTCTCAAGGAAGACAACTTTTACATTGATCCGGACAGAAAGTCCATTGATATTTATTGTTCTGACCGGGACTGCAAATTTTACAAGTACAGAAATGACCGGATTCCGATTCCTGTGTATCTGGTGGATGAAGAAATATATTCCAAATGTCCAACCATCATTTTGTCTACTGTGGATAAATTTGCAAGACTGCCATGGGATGTCAGCACAAACGCCCTGTTTGGCCGCATTGACCGCAAATGCAGCCGCGACGGATATGTGGCTTACGGTGCAGCGCACAGTAAGCACAACAGGACGGCATCAACACTGACGAATGTACGGCCGTTCCTTCCGCCGGAACTTATTATTCAGGACGAGCTCCATCTTATCACCGGCCCTCTTGGAACGGTGTACGGTGCATATGAGACCATTATCGAAGATATGTGCACGCATGACGGGATAAAGCCGAAGTACGTGGTTTCGACAGCCACAATTAAAAATGCAGAGGCACAGACAAAGTGTCTTTATGCCAGGAGGAATACCACCCAGTTCCCGCCTAACGGATTTGAGATCGGTGACAGCTTCTTTATTAAGGAGATACCCGTTAAAGATGATCCTTTCAGAAAATATGTGGGTGTCTGCGCTCCCGGTCAGTCAGTGAAAACAGCATTGTTAAGGGTATACGCAATTATCCTTCAGGCAGCATACACGTTCTCCCTGCAGGAAAAATATAAAGATGTGATTGACCCCTATTATTCCCTTGTCGGGTATTTCAACAGTATCCGTGAGCTTGGCGGTGCCGTGAGGCTTCTCCAGGACGATATTCCGAAGAGAATATACAGGATCAAGAACAAATATCATTTGGACAAGCAGCGTTATCTCAACCGCAACGTGGAAATAACATCACGCATGTCATCGTATAAAATCCCGGAGAAGCTCAATCAGCTTGAGACTACATACGAGTCAAGGGATTGTCTTGATACTGCCGTCGCCACAAACATGATTGCTGTCGGTATGGATGTTGATCGTCTGGGACTTATGGTCGTTACCGGTCAGCCTAAGCAGAATTCAGAATACATCCAGGCGACAAGCCGTATCGGTCGTGCTTTTCCCGGATTGGTGGTCACCCTGTACAACGCATACCGGCCGCGTGATTTGTCACATTACGAGAATTTTACAGGTTATCATTCCCAGATTTACAGATTCGTGGAGGGCACAACTGCGACTCCTTTCTCTGCCAGAGCAAGGGATCGTGTCATGCATGCCCTAGTAATCTCTGCAATACGGCTTAGCTATCCTGAAATGGCAGACAATGCTGATGCGGCTGATATTGGATCGTTATCTGATGAACAGCTTGACTCGGTGAAAAAGCTGATCATCGACAGGCTGAATATCATTAAGCCGTCTGCCAAGGCAGATGCCGAAGAGGAAATAGACCGGTTTATCGACTGGTGGAAACTGCAGGCTGCACAGACAAAGCCGCTTCGTTACTATGTCGTGAAGACTGACAGGTACAGCAGGTTGATGAATCCCTATGAACTTCCGAGCAATGATAACGAGAAAGCTACTTTGCGTTCCATGCGTGAAGTTGAGAGTTCTGCAAATATGTTTTATTACACGGAGGAATGAAATGACTGGATTTGATAATAACAAACTCGGCGAATTACGCCCGAATCAGATAATTACCACCTTCGGTCCTGGCTCGGTCGTGGATGCCGTCAAGGACTCGGTAACCATACTGGATATATCCTACTGGAAACAAAAAGGAAAAAAGATTATTGACGGCAGGCTTGCTTCCTACCTTGGGGTAGACTGCTTCTATATGCCACGTACAAGTTTCTCAGGTGATATACCTGTCGTGACATTCCCATACTGGCATGTTTGTTCCAATTTAAGATGCGGCAAACTATTTGACGCAAGAAAAAATTTTGACCTTGACAAGTATTTAAAATACGGTGTCACGTGCCCTGAATGCCACCGCCCCGCATATCCATCCCGTTTCATTATCATATGTGAAAATGGGCACATGTCTGACTTTCCTTGGAAGTGGTGGGTTCACAGAGGCGATACCGACTGCAACGGTACATTAAAGATGTATTCGACAGGAAACACATCCACACTCGCTGATATGTGGGTCGAATGTTCATGCGGTGCAAAGCGAAGCATGAGCGGAGCAACACAGAGAGAGAATTTTGATGGCTTGACATGCCCCGGACATCATCCGTTCAGACCGAATGTGAAGAATCAGAGATGCGACAAGCCGATTATCCCGTCTCAGAGAGGTGCGTCGAATGTTTACTTCGCTGTGAGCAGAAGTGCCATATCGATTCCTCCGTGGATTAATCCGCTTTATAACATGATTGATGAGCATCTAAGGGATATTGAGCTCGCAAAACAACTCATGGGGGACGACGGTGTTACAAAGATATACGAGATGTATTTTGCCGCTTACACACGTGACGAATTCGACGAGGCTCTCGCCCGCCGCTTAAGCAATATAAAGGAGTTCACCGAAATCAAGCAGATGGAATACAACGCCATTACGCATCATAATGATCCGGCATATGAATCGAACAAGAAGCATTTCAAAGCTGAGGAAGACCCTCTGCCCGGATATTTGCAGAAATACTTCAGCAGGATTGTGCGCATCACCCGGCTTCGTGAAGTCAGGGTGCTACTCGGATTTACAAGAGTGGACGCTCCAGATCCAGATGCCGATGAACAGGCAAATATCGTATATCTCAGCAAAGGAAGAACAGAACGCTGGCTTCCAGCTGCCGAAGTCAATGGTGAGGGAATCTTTATAGAGTTTAATAAGGATACCCTTGTCCAGTGGCTGAATTCAGATAAGGTAAAAGCACTCTCTCAGAAATATTCCGATTCATACAAAGAATTCTGCGAATCCAAGGGATGGACGGTTACCGTACTTAGAAATGCAGTGTATGTGCTGATGCATACATTTGCTCACCTTATGATAAAGCAGATGTCCATGTCTTCAGGGTACTCCTCATCGGCGATCAGAGAAAGAATCTATTTCGGAGATAAAATGTCCGGCGTTCTCTTGTATACCGGGAGTTCTGATAAGGAAGGCTCATTAGGCGGTTTGGTTGAACTTGGAAACATCGACCAGATGACCAGCCTGATGAGAGGTGCGTTCCAAGAAGCACTTGTATGCACTAACGACCCGGAGTGTATGAACAATCTTCCTGCAGGAAAAGACTCCAATGGTGCAGCGTGCCATTCCTGTTGCATGATTTCCGAAACTGCCTGTGAGAACGGGAACAGAATGCTTGACCGTGGTTTTGTCGTTCCTATCCCCGGTCGTGAAGAATGCGCATACTTTAAGGAATTGGTGAATGAACTATGTCAAGTGGAAATATAAGCAGGGAAATACTGCTGAACACTATAAAGGGTGATGCCAATAACGGAACTTCAAATTCAATCACACTTTTGAAGAGAAGTTTTCCCGCATTGACAAATGAACAATGCAGTGATATCGCCGGACTCATAGCAAGTGCCATGAATACAAATGATACCGACAAAGTATCGCTTGTGGTTACCGCTCCACCGTCATTTGCAATAAAAGCGAGAACTACTATGAATGTCGTTCAGTCGATGATAAACAGTGCCAACAGGAATATCCTGATTACAGGATATTCCATGTCATCGTACTTTTCCGACATTGTTGATACAATAATTCAGAAAAGCCAAAGCGGTGTTTTTATAAAGTTTTATGTAAACGATATAGAGAACCAGATAGGGTTTGACAAGATATTACGATATAAAGGTCATTTTCTGAAAATATACAACTATCGTCAGTCCGAGGATCCCATGGCTGCCCTTCATGCCAAGGTGATATCCGTGGATCAGGAAAAAGCACTGATCACATCAGCAAATTTATCCTACCACGGTCAACAGGGGAATATAGAACTTGGTACTTTAGTCGAATCGAAAAACATAACGAAACAGATAGATGATGTTTTCACGAAGCTTATTTTTGCGAAAGTGTTTAATGAGGTTTAACTGGTATATGTCAGCGATTCCTGTTTGCAATCGCTGAACAGCCATGCAAAAATTTTGAAGCGGGTGATCATATGCCGGATGTCATGACAAAAAAGCAACGAAGTTATAATATGTCACGTATCAGAGGTAAGAATACCAAGCCGGAGGAACTTATCAGGAAATATCTGTTTGCACAGGGATATAGATATAGAAAAAATGACAAGCGCTATCCCGGCAAGCCGGATATCGTACTGCCGAAATACCATACCATTGTCTTAGTACACGGATGTTTCTGGCATCAGCACCCCGGATGCAAGGCTGCCCGGATTCCCGAAACAAACAGGGGGTTCTGGGCTGATAAGTTTGAAAAAAATGTCAGGCGTGACAAGGCTGAAAAACAGCAGCTTGAAGATATGGGCTGGCACGTAATTGTGGTATGGGAGTGTGAACTTTCAAACAAGGAGAAACGAGAGGAACGGCTTGCTGCTCTTGTGGAAGAAATCGAAGAATGTCACAGATTTTGAATTATCTAAACCCTGCCGTTCTGGCAGAAGACGGACTGGGTTGCCTTTTAACGATTATCCGAAATAGCAACCATTAACGATTACCTCTTACAATCGTTAACAGGCGTTCAACGCCGGCAAAGCAAGCCGGGTTGAGCGCCTGTTCTGTATTGCGGAAGAAAAACGGATTATAAAAAATGCTATGCACAGCCGATTGATGACTCGCGTACAACTTTGGCCGGTATCCTCCTGTTCTCAAATCAATTCGGAATAGCGTCATACGCCTTGCATTTACTTGAACAGAAGTAATTGGCTCGGATCAACATCCAGAGCCTTCGCAATCTTGTAGATAGCAATGATGGACATGCCATAGGAAGATGTACTTTCAATATGACTGATCGTGGTATAGCTTAAATCAGCTTTTTCAGCAAGTTCATTTTGGCTGAGGCCCCGCTGCTTTCTGAAAAATTGAATTTTGAAACCGATATTTTTAAGAAATTGCTTTTCTTCCTCTGTGTATGATTTGCTGTTAATTGGGGGCACAGCAATCCCTCCAATCAGATAAAATCTTCTCTTATATTTTATCCAATAGAGAGTTGCAATCATACGCAGTATAGAGGTATAATATTGTAGTAATACTGCAAGTTACGACAAATAATAATGAA
>ENA-UOOM01001059-UOOM01001059.1-fermentation-metagenome-genome-assembly--contig:-NODE-1059-length-27941-cov-13.930610_pt1 | contig 27941 bp, 46 predicted proteins | sample MGYA00245781_ERZ724031 | MGnify/ENA primary metagenome ERZ724031 (study PRJEB28704, sample SAMN03018317) | fermentation metagenome | biome: anthropogenic terrestrial biome; feature: soil... | reverse complement strand
CACCACCGTTTAAGGCTGAATAGTTACCACCGTTTAGGGCTGACCTGTAACCACCGTTTAAGGCTGAATAGTTACCACCGTTTAAGGCCGAACTGTCGCCACCGTTTAAGGCTGAATAGTAACCACCGTTTAAGGCTGACCAGTCACCACCGTTTAAGGCTGAATAGTTACCACCGTTTAGGGCTGACCTGTAACCACCTCTCAGTGCTGACTTGTGACCACCGTTTAAGGCTGAATAGTTACCACCGTTTAAGGCTGACCTGTCACCACCAGATTTATCAGATTTATCATTCGTGCAATTGGACTTCACAAAATCAAAAGCGATTTTTACCATATTGGCGATATCAATTTCCGCCCCAATTTTGATTTTTTTCCCCACCCGTTTACTGTCAGAACTTGTTTCCTCCGAGATTTCATTTAGTTCTACTTCCCTGTAAACGCTATTGCTTGGCGCATAATATCCTAAACAATCGACAGGATTCTCGCAGGCGTGAAAGCCCTTTGCGCATAGATTCGCCTCGTTTTCTTTGTATTCTTTACCTTCTTCATACTGGAATCCTCTGCATGTCATATCATTGTTAAAACCCTTATACATCTTCACGATTCTTTACCTCCAATTTTACAATCCGTTTTTCCGCCGTTACAGGTCGCCCCGTAGAGCGGACACTTCTCGCACTTACTTTTCATCGGCGTCACTCTCCAGTACAGTACTGGTAATGGTCTTAATTCCGTCGGCTGGAACTGTTATACGTATTTCGGAATCTTCCCGTACTGGCGCATCATCGTATTCTTTTGAAACAAATCGTTCACACGCTTTTGTTCCAGATGCGATAAGACCGAACGGCGCCAGACTGTTTGTGCACTTTCCGAATTTATCCACATAGAACAGGCAGTCGCCGCAGGTTTTGTACGGAGCTTGCTTGAGCCACGCCAGTATCGATTCCATGCAGTTGCCGGTGCATTCGCTGTTCCCTGTAGTGTCCTTGCCTTCCGTGCAGTATTCGCACGAATCGATTTCGTCCATGAACATCGCCATTTGCTCCGGATCCAGAGACGCGATGAACGATTTTAGCTCGTCGAAGTTCGTTCTCGATTTCGATTCGTGATTTTCCACTACTTTCGGGAAAATTCCTATGCTTTCTGGACTTTTAATATTCATATTCATTTTTGATTTCCTCCATAATAATTTCTGATTTTGTAATATCGTTGAAATTTCAACGTTTTGTTTTTTATATTGTATTGATTCAAGTACAATCTCCCCACCTTCCCACTTTTTTTGGGTAAACATACAAACATATATAGGGTATAAGTATGATTTTTGTGTACGCGCGTAAGGTATGTTATTTTTGGTGGGAATAGTGGGGAGATATATAATATTATTTATGTAAGTAAGTAATATCAATGGTTTCAGTCTCCCCACCAATTATTTTTTTAGTGGGAATTTAGTGGGAATGGTGGGAATGTCAACACTCGAGTTTATCAACTAAAATGCACACTGTTCTACCAAATCCATACAGTTTCTTCGTATGCCTCGACTTGTCCAGGTCTGTCACCAAGTAGCCTTTGGCATCGAGCCATTTACGGAACGACGTTGAGTTGAACCCGGCTTCGGTACAGGCCGTGTCGAATATGCCTGCGATGATTGCCACTGTATTGCCCTCAAATTCATTCCTGTATGCTCCCCAGACTTCACCGGCCTCACTCCGATCTGAGCCTTCATCGGCAAATCGGTTTCGGTTCTGTACCAGCCAGCCGACCAGCCAATCGAGTGCTTTCACATTCTGATCTACCGATTCATTAGTGGCCAGTATGCCAAGCAGATTGTCCGGGTTGATGCTAATTCCGTCGTGGAATATGTACTCGCCGGCAATCAAGTCCGCCGCCATTATTATTGCCGCCGCTCGGGATTGCTTTTCCGTTGCCCCAAAATTAGCGTTGAAAATCTTATAATACTGGTCTTGGTATACTTTCGCCTTTTCGACAATTTGCTTGTTCTTCATCAATTCGACAAACATTTTCCCGGAAAAACCATAATTATTTTCCAGAATTGATACGAGACCGTGCGGATCCGGAAACAATTTTACACTTTCACACGGAATTTCTATTATTCTGTTAACGGCGCCACCATTACTGGATTCGTTCAGTATCGGTTGTTCGCCAGTAGTCAAAATGCAGTTTTTCCATTGAGGGACTTTCCGTACACCGCCCTCTTTACTCCCTCTGGCACGACCGACACCTTCCGCCAGCTGGTAAATCATTTTGTCAAAATCGCGTCTGTCTTTTATGATTTGCAGTTCGTCCAGTATCAATGGCATTGAATTTACGAATCCTGCCGACAATTCCTGCGCTACCGCAGTCGAGTTAAATGTGTGAATATAGACGCCCATTTTCGGGTTGGCCCATACCGACGCCGCCAGCATCAGACTCACGGTTTTGCCGGTCTCGGTTCCGCCCCATAAATGGACGAAGAACGGTAACCCGCCTAATGGCTCTACCATTGCCGAAGCGAACGACGCAGCCAGTACCGTCTGAGGTATGCCGTTTCCATTCGCTCTTATTTCGGCCGCGGTTTCCAGCCATTTCTTTTCGCTCCCGTGCGTCTTGACCGATTCATAGTATGCCTTGAAGGTCTCGGCACCGTCGAACACCAGCGCATCATCATACGGGCTAAATTCACCTGGCGCAATCCAACCGAGGCGGCTTACAGATTTGCGTAGTGGAATAGCGTCATAGTTGAGACTGTCTATTTCGGACAGATAGTTAATCAGATTCGTTGCGGTCTCGGATGTGACACTTATACCAAAGTCTGCCAAACCGACAATTAAAGGTTTTGAAGAAATTGTTTTTTTCGGTACAATCACGCTCCGCCACCGTTCGCCACGTCTGAACGCTATTCGGATTTTTTCCAGTCCGCTGTCAATGTTCTCCAGGCGCTCAGCTATTAAAATCGGATGGGTACAGGCGATTTCTTCATTTTCTCCGTAGCCACGGCTGACACCGTAATCATCAGCAACCCATGCGCCAGTATTTAACTGTAATGGCTGGTCGCTAAATTCCGTTACGTTCTGGTGGTCTTGCACGCTTGTAATCGTGTTAGCCTTCATGTACTTTTTTAGCGTCGTGCTGAAATTCTTTACCCCTACGAGTTTTGCGTTTGTAGCAATAATTGATTTCAGTTGCTCTTGTTTGAATTGGTCTGTCTCGCTCATGATCGCATTGTATGGGGCGTCAGATTTCACAAAGTCGTCGTAATTATAAGTCATGTCCGCCATTCTGTTACCACCTCTCCAATGTTATCGTCAAGCCACCTTTCCAGTGACTTTTGCGTTTCTTTTTCGCACGGCGTTGCGATTCCTTCGCAGATTCTCCGCCATAGTTCTCTGTGTACTGTGCTTAAAGCCCTGTAGTACGTTCTTAGTTGTTTTTTGCCGTTTTTGATACTGGCGTCTATTCTGCGTTCTTCCGCAGCCTGTAGTCGTTCCCTGCGTGTCGGCCTGTGCCCCGTTATTCCTAAGTTGAAATCATAGTTCAGTTTACGAATCGCCGATGGAAAATCGAGGCCGAAGTACCGCTGAACGAAGTCGAGCGCATCTCCATAAGCCCCGCATCCAAAGCAGTTGTAGTGGCCGTTATGGATTTTGAACGATGCTGTCCGCTCGCTGTGGAACGGGCACCGTGCGGCTCCGTGGCTATTGAAATGGATTCCATAGAACTCAATCACGTTCTGCAAGTCCAGACTTCGAATCTTGTCTAAATCGTTATTGTCCATTCTCAAGTATCTCCTTAATTCTCTGCCCCGCCAGTTCCGGTAAGCAGAATTCAAAGCTGCATCCGTACCGTGCCGACATCGTATTCATCGCATTGAATAGCTGTTCACCATCAACAACCTTCCCGGAACCAAGCATTATCCGTCGGCCTATAAGGTCGGTCAGTTCCGTTACAGTTTTGCCATGCTCTACAAGGAACACGAGACGACACCCAGCGTTCTGGGCTGTCTTGCATTCTTCACGGAAACGGCGTCTTTCTGCTACATTCCCGCACATATTCCCAGCGATTTCCATTAGGTTCTGTTTGGTATCGATCGCCACCGTCGGCGGAAGGCAATAGTCCCCCGCAAACAGTTTAGATCTAACAAGTTCAACATCATTATCGGCGAACCATGATTCTTTCGTGTCGTGCTTGCCCACCTTTTGGCGGGTATCTTCGAGTATAACCATGACAGCCTCCTTAGAACGGCACATCCTCATCTATAGCCTTGAAATCGTCCGGTTTCGCCGAGTTATCGACCACGCCCGTTACCGGAGCCGACTGTTTCAGTTTTTTAATCGGCGGTACCACGAAATTGCCGCTCTCGATTTCAGCCTTAGTATAGTTTTTTTTCAACTTCAGTGAAGCCTTCACCGTCCCGTCGTTTGCCAAGTATTCTTCCAGACCAAGCACGCCGCCGAACTCGAGGCCTATCAGTTTCGTCTCATCCCACTCCCATTTGAACCCTTCGTTTTCGGATTCGAGCAGTTCCATGAAGCTCTTGAACCAGCCCATGTTCTTCTCTGTGTATGACCTGTAGGAAGTAAGCCCCCAAAATCTCGCCCTGTCGAACAACTGCGTGTAGTAGCCTCTATGGTCGCCAGTGGCAATGTCCAGTTCCAGACGCAAGTAGTTCTTGTTCGGGACATTATCGGCGTGCATTATTTTCAGCACGTAGCCACCTGCTGGTAAGTCGTTGCTGACAATCTTAGCTTCATCGTATCTTTTCTGTAAATTCTCCATTTTTTTATTCCTCCAACAAATCTTCATATTCAATAACTCTGTCTATTTTTTTAGTATCTCTGCAAAAACCGCATTTTCCGCACCTTCTCGGCTCCACGTTACCGGACTTTACATCGGAAAAAAGTGGTAAGTAATGTTTGATTATCTCTCCGGCGCTGTTCAGTTTCCATTGCGGTATGTGGATAATGGCAATATCAGGATGTTCCTCTTTCGTGATTACCGCCAGATAGAACGGCAATTCCTTGCCGGTAACGAACTTGACCACCTGCTGGTAAATGAACCCCTGTAGGTCGTAGCCCCATGCGTCGATAAAAGTCTTGCGCTCGCCGTCTTTCCACACCGGGCTCATGTCTTTCATGCACTTAAGGTCGACAATCTTATCTCCGGGAAAGTACGAATCCATTTTTATTTTGAATGACTCGCCGAAGATTTCTCCGATCATTATTTCCTGCGGCTTTCCGCCCATAAACTCCATGAATGTTTCATCTCGTTCCGCCCTCAGAATAAGCGCTTCGGCCTGCTTGAAGTCGGCTTTGAGCTCGCCTGTACGGGAATTGAATATCTCCGGATGATTTGCCGTGAACTCATCGAGCTCGCCGCTAAAGTACGCGTCAACATAGGATCCAATCATCAGCGCCTTTGTTTTTCGTTCCGGCAACAGCCCGTTCATCGACGCCATCGCCTCGGCCTCGCACTTGATGAAAGATTTGAACTGCGAGCAACTCCAATAGTCGCGCATTGCCTCCGGGCTGAAATAATTTTCATTTGTCAACTCGATTGCCATTATTTCTCGCCTCCGTTCGGAGGGAACGGCCTTACTCTCAGCGCCAATCCGGTCTCGCCGAAAGCCGATACCATTTCGCCGTACAACTGGATGTTCTTGCCGACCCAGTCGTCAAGGTACGGACTCTGGTACACTTTGGTAATGGTTTTCATGTTTGTTTTGTTGAGTATCATCGGTTTGACATCGCCCTCAAAGTAGCAGACGACGCAGTCCTCCTTGTCTCCCTTCGCCCCTGTAATAGATTCCTCTTTTACATCCTTGATAGTGACGATCATGTCCTTGCCGTCTGTGAGTGAATACGCTCCCAAATAGTCCGGATTAGTCAGTTTTTTCCAGTGTATATGCTCTGCCATTTTAGTTTTCTCCTTTCTTGTATCTCCAGACGAAACCGCCTGCCGTTTTATGATTCTTCTTTCCGGCGCATACGTTGTGGATGCTAGTCGGTTCCAGGTCGTTTAGAAACGATGCTTCGCTGATGCTTTCGTAAGTGTCAACGACTATTCCGTTATAATCGGCCTTCTCTACTGGTCTTTTATTTGCCATTTTTCTCCTCCTTGTATTTCCAAAAATATCCTGCCGAAGTTTCCGTTTCGCCAGTCAACGCTTTACGGATACTACTTGCACTTATGTAATTCTTTTCAGCGGCAATTTTGATGCTTCGGTAGGACTCGATGTAGTTGCCGTCGAGGTCGTATTTATCTACTTTTCTCATTTTCAATTTCCTCCATGTGTTTCCATTTCCACCCACCAGCAGACCGTGCATTTCCGTAACCGGTACAGCACGCACTTATGTTGGTCGGCTGTAACCAGTTCGCTCTCGCCGCGGATGAAACGCTTTCGTAAATTTCCAGTAGTTCCCCGGTGTCGTAATCGAACTTGCCTACCGGTCTCTTTATACTCATTTAGTCCACCTCCGCTAAAGTTTCCGCCAGTAGGTCTTTCGCCTTCTTGTAGTCGATGCCTCTCGCTTCTTCGAGGTCGTCAATACTTGCGTTTATCTGCATCATTGCGGCACCGGTACACTTTGGGCACCAGCTTTCCGAGTCGCTTTTCCACGCTCCGCAGCGGCACCGGTCGGCACCGGATAGCGTGTCACCGCACTCGGGACAATGGTACTCAATGTACTTGTCGCCAAGACTATCGCCCTCGTTGAAGACTTCGTGCAATGCTTCATATTCAGTTACCGGCTTTCCGCATGTCTCGCACCACTTCATGATGCACTCCTTAAGATGCGGAGGTAAATGGCCAGTACCTGGTTTTGTGTCATGTCGTCTATGCGTTTGCCTCTAATGGTTCCGCTCTGGTACCGTTCCTTGAGGTACGCCCTCATCATTTCAACACTCATTTGATTACTTCCTTTCTTTTCAATTGACTTCCACCGTAATGGTGATAGAATCAAGCTGTGATTTTGGATAGGCGTCGGCTTCGGCTGGCGTCTTTTCCGTTTCTCCGTCGTATTCTGTCGGTAACGGCATCCACGCCAGTACCTCCGGATTCTGCCAGTTCTCAAACTTACGGATTTTCCATTCTCCATTACCGTAGTAGTCGCCCAGCTCTATGGAGTTTTCAAAAGTCACATTACCGTAGTGGCCATTGACCGTTACCATTACGTCGCCGTCTTCTTCCGGATCCGGCAGACCGTCGGCTACTGGAATCCACCGCGCGATGCTGGCTATTCTGTCTTTACTATAGATTTCCTCCCGTTCAAAATCCTTCATAATGGCCTCAATCTGGCCGTCCTTGATGTCGGTGAAGTCGTCCCCTTCAACATCCACGAAGATTGCCGTTCCCACTATCACATCGCCGTTGAGTGGGAAGTTATAGTTCATTCCGCGGAGTTTGCCTTCTTCGTTGCAAATCACCAGCGCCGACCTGTAAGAAACGCACTCGATGCTACCGCCGCCGACTATTTCCTGTAGCGTGTGCAGGTCGTTCGGCACTTGCTTGACTACTGGTTTCTTTTTCGGCTCCTTTACTAATACTTTCATTTGTTACTCTCCTTTACTATCCTTATAATTTCTCCGCTAACTTCCTGTATCTGGTCACAATCTCCACTGGCTTTTGCCGAACTCGGCAGCTGGTCAGTGTCCACGATCATTTCCAATATGTTACCGTCCTTGTCCGTCCAACCGTTCCCGCCAGCGGTGTGTTTGTCCTGTTTCTGGTCTGCCATTATGACCTTTACCGAGTGCCGCCGTCCGTTCTTTTCCAAAACGAACGTGAACTTATCTCCTATTTGACCATAACCACTACCCAAAGCGGCACAAACATAACCATCAACACGTACAATGCCATCGCTTCCTATCACTCCTTTCTGTAGTAGATTGTATTGTTTGCTACCGGTATCGGTAACAGCCGTATAGTCCATATATCGCTTTACAGGCGATTTGGACACGACATTGATTAACTCTCCACCGTATGCTGTTTCGATGCTCGTAGCGTTGATTTGACCTTGTGGCTGGTATGTCGTCCGTTGTGCCGTCTCTGCGTACACTACAGACACCATATTTTTAGCGGATGCCCCACTGCATCTGCGTAGACTGCGAAAATACCATACATTACAGCGGCGATTATTAAGCACCCTACCAGGTATTCAGCCACCGATTTCAACTTGCTTTTCATTTCTCTGCCTCCGTTTCTGCCGTTTTCAATTCGGCTTCCAATTCGTCGATTCTTTTGGCACAGCGTTCTTGCTTTTTAACCGCTCCCATTTCCGCCTTTTCAACTTTGTAAATTTCGGCTTCGATTTCTTCAACTGTTCTCATTTTCTACCTCCACATTTCTGCCGCCATTACATTGGCGACATCACCAGAATAATACCTTTTTTCTCGCCCTGTCTTATTACAGGCGACTCCGTATAGCATCGCTCTCACATAGTCACGGCTATGACCCGTAGCCTTAGCGATTTGGGTTATGTTTGGGTTCATCGTGCCGGTAACACGTTCGAGCGATCGCTGGATGTCGGTAACACGGCTAATCATTTTGCTATACCGTCTTTCGAGTTTAGCCATTCGTCTAAAGTTACTTGGCCCTTCAGAACGTTGTGCATACTGTCGATTCGTTGTCTTGCGAATGTCAATTTTTCGATTCTTGTATCATCATTACTTAGTATCTTGTCGAGCTCGTCATCGCAAATTTGGTACAGGTCGACATAATCATCATTTCCGACTGAGTAATAATCACGCTGGTTCAAGTTAACTCTGATTCTCTGCTTTATGTACGACAGTAAGAATGCGTCTTGGTCTTCAACCTTGCACATCATCTTAATCTCGAAAAACATGTCGTCTGCTATGTCTGAAATGTTAATTATTCGTTCACGCTTATCCGGTATATTGGTTTTCTCTGAAATTCTCTGTTCAATGTTCATTCTGGATCCTCCTTATTACGCTGGCGTATCTCTCTAATTTAACCGATGCGTTTATACATTGGCCTGCGACAGATAATGCTGGTCTTTCCATATCGATTCTTGCTATTTGTCCCAGCTCATATTCAGTAACAAATGGTATTTTTGAAATTGCGTCGAAAAATTTTACATACTGTTTAACCGCCTCGTCATGTTCTCGTTTATTGGATTCGTCTTTGACTTCTTTGACATCGGCCAAATTCACTATATCGTCATTATCAACGCTCTTTTTCTTTTGCTCGTAAGCCTTTTCCGCTTCACATTTAGCTTTCTTCTCTTTCGCCCGTTTGTTTTCGAAAATAATATCCAGCGCATCTTGTCGTGTTACTAATGAGTCATTTGCTTTTGCCTTATCGATTGCTTGCGTAACCGCGTCGGGGTTGTCTGACAACTGCTGAAAACGTTGTGCCGTTCGTTCCGGTATTCCGAGGCCCGTGACAGAGGCCGTTTTGGTTTGCTTTCCCGACACCGCTGACGGGTTAGCAACATACTGGTTTGATCCACCGTTATCGGCTTTCGGTATCTCTTTCAGCAGTTTCCCAAGACGCTGTTCTGATAGCAATACCGCTTCGGCTATTTCCTGTCCTTCTTTCAGTTTTTGCTCGTGTACTTCATTTGCGAGTCCAACTTTTTCAATCGCAGATATTTCCGCTTTGACCGCTTTCAGTTTTTCCCGGCCTACCAGTACGAATTTCGCTAAATCTTCGGGCGTATCGGGCAAAGTTTCTTTTTTCAAATCCAGTTCGTTCATTTGTGCCTCCTTTCCGTATCTTTTTAAGTTACCTTGTTGCTAAAAAAAATATCGCAGGGATTTTCAATGTTCAAAGCGTTAATCATTGCTTCAATCTCATTGCTCCCGAATACACCCCTTTTCATTTTCAAATAGAATGTTTTCGGCTTGACTCCAATGATGCCAGCAACTTTCGCTTGTGATAATCCGTTTTCTGCGATAATACCTTTAAGTTTGTTTGTGTCAATCATGTTTTCACCTCCCTCGTAACTTATTAGGTTACTACCATTGTATGCCTGCTTATGTAACTTGTCAAGTCATTTTTTAGTTGATTCTTCTAAAAAATGTGCTATAATCGAGTTACAGAAAGGAAGTGATTAAATGGATATAGGAAAGAGAATAAAAGAACTCCGTGAAAAAAGAGCGATTACGCAGACAGACTTTGCCAAGGCTATCGGAGTATCGAAACAGACATTATATAAGTACGAAAACGGAATAGTCACAAACATCCCATCTGACAGAATAGAAATAATAGCAAAAGCATTAAAACTGGACGTGGAACTTAAGCGGAGAAATCCGTTTGACGGCGTCGGTGATTTGGTGCCGTATGATTTCCGTCACACTTACTGCACAGACCTACAGGACGCTGGCGTTCCGATAAATGTTGCCCGGAAATTAATGGGTCATTCCGATATAAGTCTGACCTCGAGAATCTACACCCACCACTCGGACGAATCAATCGAAGATGCACGGAATCGACTTAACGCGGCGTGCCACCCCCGTGCCACTAACCCCGAAACCGTTGCAAAATAGCCAAAAACCTGCCACTTATATGATAGCGTTCTTTATATGAATACCTGTAGAGATAATGCCGATTCTCGTTGAAATTTCAATGCGTTTCGGCATTTATAATTTTTACCAATACTGGAAATTAATGTTACATTTGGCGTGCCATGGCGTGCCACTTCCGTGCCACCTGCGGGTCGGTGCCGGTAGCGGTTATTCGGTAGTTATCGGTAGCGGTCGAGAATTATGACATGACCGACGAACAAATCAGAAATGTCGATAAAAACATACTAAAATAGCAAGATAACGGCGGAGTGTAACGGCTCCGCTTTTTCGTTGAAATTTCAACGATTTATCGACGCTCTATTTTCGCTTCTAAGCGATTTTATTCCATAAGTCGACCGATTATGCCTTTAAAAAACCGCATAAAAATAACCCCGACCATAACAGCCGGGGTTTTGCTTACTTTTTATATTTGCCAGTAAATTTCACGCCAAGGTATCCGCAGACTCCTTTGGCAATGGCACGTCCGTAGCGTTTTGCCTGCTTGACAGTCTTAAGGTCGGCTTTGATCGAACCAGCCTCGAAGATGCACGCCGGCATGTTTGTCGCATTTAGCTCATACAGGTCTGTGCGCTTGCAGAGTCCACGCGTCCTTATGCTCATGTCCTTCATGACAGCCTTGTTGATGCAGGCCGCCAGTTTCTTCCCTTGCTTAGACTTGTACAATGGCAATGTCCCCTTTGGTGCCTTGCTAAAATCAAGGTGAATAGAAAAGTACAGCTCGATTCTGTGCTTAGTGTACCCGTTCGCTTTTCTGACGCAAACAATTATGTTGCGGTCGTTGTTGCTATCGGCATCGGTAAGACAATGCACTCCGGATCCGCGCAGATACTTTACGCACCATTTAGTGATTGGGAGCACCAATCCAGCCTCGGTGTACTTACCGTATGTGCAACCGCAGTCTGGGCTACCGTCCGACTGAGTACCATGGCCAGCGTTTGGTGATATGTAGTGGTTACTCATTCTGCACCTCCGTAGAGTCATCCTTTAGTTCAATGTCATCTCTTGATTCACCGTCAGTTGCTTCATCATTATAAAATAGACGGCCAGAATCAATGAGCTGTTTGAAAGCTTGATGTAGTCCTGTAGATGCCAATCCAGTAACGGCTCCGCCCACAACGGCTATTAATGTAATGTCCTTGTTGGCCAAGCATCCGAGTACGGCGCCAATGGCAACTAGGATCGTCGGAATCCATTTGTTATCCATCGGCAGCCACTTTTTAAGTATGTAGCCTAGTACCAAGCAGGCTACCAGTACGATCGGTATGTACATTTTCGTAATAATTGATAAATCCATAATGTTTCCTTTCCGCCTGCGAATTGCAGGACTTTGTTAAAAAAATAAACGCCTATGCGCCCATTATTTGCCATGCTCATGGTCATTCAGCTGAGCGATTTTATCCACCTGTTTCCAGCAGGCCTTCAAATCTCTCTCAACAATTATCATCCGCTCCATAACCCCGTTGTGCTTGTCCTGTTTCACTTCAAGCCGTTTTATGTCGTCTTTTATCTCTTTTATGATGTACTCGTTTCGGACGTCGCTGATTTTGGCCTGTCTCGCCGATACTAATAACTGGACAACAACCATTGCACCTGCGCCGATAAGCGAGGGTATTACGTACTGGATAAATTCGCTCATTTTCTTGCCTTTCTTTAATCTGCTAATAATTATTTTGTGACTGTTCCGTCAGCGTTTACCTTGTAGCCGTCAAGGGCGAGTATTTCGTCCACATCATCCTTTAGTTGCTTGTATCTGCTGATTGCAAATATCGTGTTGTAATTCATTTTTCCAGCTTCAAGCCTCATTGCTATGTATCCTGCCATTGTTTGCCTCCTATTCTGCTGTCATGAGGAAGTCAACTGCTTCCTGTGTGCTCTCTAACGATTCTTTCAACTCCCTATTGTTCGGCGTCGGGTCTGTCGCCTCCTGTACCTCGTAGCGGTATTCTTCCGGCACGTCTGCAAGTGTACTGGTGCCGGCTTTGACCTTTTCCGTCCAATCGTCCACGGCCTTTTTACGTTCTGCCGCCGCCTGTTCTGCCGCCTGTTCTGCCGCCTGCCTTGCCGCCTCTGCCTGTGCCGCACGTTCATCAGCTACCGCTTTGTCTATTGACGCCTGATCCTTGACTATCTTGTTATATGCGGTCTTGGTTATCTCCTTAGCGCCCTCTGGTACTGTGTCGCTGATGCCGTAGCTGAGTACGGTGTTGCCTTCGGTCTGTTTATAATATTTCATGTTTTTCTCCTTACCAGTTTACTGTGTTATCAAAGGTTGATTCCGATACTCCTGTTACAAATCCAAACGTTGTGTTATATGCTCCATTTTTATAATTCCATCCATCCACAAATCCAGAAGGTACCGCAGAGTCTTCAAAATATATAAATGTATTATTCTTAGAAGCCAAGAACGCCGCTTTAACAGCAGATTCAGCTTCTTTGGATATCCATATCGAAACAGATGCAGCTAGTTGGCCCAAACCATAAAAACTATTAATATTTTTTACTCTTAATTTTAAAGCTTTTACATTGGGAAATGCACCATTGCATTCCGAGAAATTACCATTTACTTTTATATCCAATTTTTTTAAATTCTTTTGAAACGAATAATTGTCATATTGATCAATTGCATAATGTGGATAGTATATATTTCGTGCTCCATAATTGATTATTGCCTTTTCTGGATATTCTCCATAACTTCCAGCAACAAAATCATAATATTGAACTGTTGCACTAGGCGCACCGCTTCCGCCTGATGATATCATGTTCTGTATCATAAAAAACTCCTTTCTCGGAAACTTATTCTCCGACTAGTATGTAGTTATATTCATCGCAATAAAAGAAGTAACCGTTATTGGTATTTGTTATTGTTATAATTCCATTTTCCAATGAAAACTCCCCGTCTACTACCACTTTTTTATAGGTTTCAAAATCATATCCTAGAAGCCCAATTTTTCCATTGTCTATCGTATAAAAAGGTTGCGCAGCAGGCGACATTGCATTAAGAATAGAATAACTACTCAACGAACTGCTGTAAACATATATTAATTTTAGTGATGTGAGTTTTGTGGTGATTTGAAGCTTATTAGCGTTAACACGCGTTGCCAATCCGGTTTCAACTTTCAAACTACCTTCAGAGGTACCCCCCCCCAATTTGATTGAATATCATGATTCGCCTCCTATCCTACTACCATGATGTTGATTGCAACTGCTACAGTCGGAACAGTCTTACATGTGAATGTAAGTGTTCCTGCAGCCTGAGCTGTGCATACGATGCCTGCCGCACTGTACACGTCCATGCTTGCCGGGTCTGGAGTAACTACCACCGCATTGTCTGCGGTAACTCCGGATGCAGATACGGTGCAGTTTAGGTTTGTTGCGTTCCAAGTCGCCACCGGGATGTTGATTGAGCTACTGGTTATATTTTTGAAGCCGCTGATAAGCGAATCTGTTTGAGCCTTTGTGTAGGCATCGATACCGCCTGCCGCGATTACTGCCGCAACAGCTTGGTCTTTTGCTGTTGTGATGTCCGATTTAGCACTGTTCGCCGCCGTGTTGACATCCTCGATTGCGGTAGTGGCTATCGCTGGTATGCCCGTCATTGCGTTGGTAACAAGATTGAGTGCCGTGTCCGTAACCACATTGCGGAAGTCCACGAGCGAATCGAAGTTGATGCCGTTCAGTTTTACGCCCCATAGTTTCATCTGGTGAACGGCGCCGCTATCTATGTCGCCGGTAGTGATTGCCGGCACGAGGTACTGGGTAGCGTCCGGTGTGCCTTTGACCACTTTCAGCTCGATATGTTCTTTCGTCCAAGTGATTTGGTTTCCGCTTCCGTCGGTGCTGGTCTCGGTCGTGGTATAGTATTCCGCAACTACGAGGTCTTCCCTGTAATAGCCAACGGTTCCGTTCTCGATTGCAATTGCCTCGTAGCCCTGCGATGCCTTTATGCCTGCGAGTCTTCCCTGCATCATAAGATAACCGTACTTCACACGGATTTCGTTAGTTCCGTTCATCTCCGCCGCTAAGTTTTGCCCGTAGTTAAAGATGAATTCGGAAGTTCCCAGTATCATCTTGTTAACGGACGCATCGTCAATGGCGGTGACGTGTGCCTCTCCTGTTCTGCCAGTTACAATTATGTTCGTTGCTGACATATCAGCCTCCAATCTCATAGTCTGTTGTTACTATGCCTTTTTCGATAGTTATGTTTATGTTCGTGACGTCTGCCACAACGGACAGCCCCGTCATCTCGTCAGTTCCGCCAACTATGTCGCCGATATTGGCGTTAAAGTCGTCAATGGTAACAGCCCGTATCGTGTCGGCTGTAAGACCCTCGAAGAACTCCACGCCCGTGTTGCACATTGATTCGTAATGGTCGTACACTTTTTCGTACGAGTTTAGAAAATCGAACGGCGGTGCTTTGGTTTCCTTTTTCCCGCTGTAGTAACGGTTCGCCTCCCAAGTCGGTGCTGTCGTGTTCGTGTTCAGCCTGTAACAATCTCCACTCACATACTTCGGTATCACGGTAGCCGTATCTTTCCGGTAATGTGGACGCTTCTTAAACGACGGTATCTTACCGCCCTTCTTGTCGTCATCAGCTTTGCACGTAATGTAATAGGCTCCGTCCGCGGAAATCGTGTCGACAATCTGGTAAGTGGTCTTGCCTTTAACGGTTACCTTTTTCTTGTATACTTTCCTGTAGTAACTTGTGAAGTTTGTCGTCCAATCGGTAGGCTGGTCGGTCATCCTTACGTACTTATCCTTGCTTGATGACGCATACGCTTCGTACACATATCCTGTACCGGATTGCACTTTTTTGTAATACTGGCCATAATTATAAGACCAATCATCCGGACACCTCGAAATGGCCGTTACCGATGACGTGTCGAGCGATGTATTACCGCCAGCCGCATTATACACGTATTTACCAGCAGATTGGTCGTAGCTCTTTTCGTAGTAATCGGAAAAGTTCGTTGCCCAATCGCTCGGCTGTGCGGTAGTCAATGTCATTGTCTCGGTTTCGACGCCTTCAAAATTCTTATACGACACCTGTACGGTGCCGTCCGAATCGGTTTCGATCGTCTGGTAAAAGTAATCGCCATATTCCGAATCCCAACCGTATGGCTGGCCGGATAATTTCCGATATTTTTCAACTGGCGAATCATTACACTCTTTCCACTCTGCTTTTTCATCGACTCCGGTAAGTACCTTTCCCGATTCGTCCAGTATGTAGTCCGACGCGGTAAATGGCGTGTCCGTTGTCCTATACGGCTGAATCGTGCCGTTTGCGTTTGTGAACATGTGAATCTTTCGGAAATTCCCACTGTCGTCGATGCTCGTCAGAACTAAATGATTTGTAAGCACATGGCTGTGTCCGATCTGGAACTGTGCCGCATCGATGCCGGAGTACTTAAGATAATCCGTGTGATCCTGCTTAAGTATCGGAATAATATGGATGATTTTATCCGATTTGAACTCGATGGCAATGGTCATGTCGATACTGGCCGCCGCTCCGATGATTGCATCGTACACGGTATGCCCAGCTTTGAACTCGTACGCGCCCACGATGGTATCGATTGACTCGTCAACGTAAGCGGCGTCACAGATCGCGTAATCGATTGCCTGTTCCGTTAGCAGTTCATTTATAATATCGGTGATTCCACCCTGTAGTATCCGCGTCGCTCCGTAGGTTTTCGCAACGTAGCTGTTCAGCAGTCCGCGGAATGACCGCCCCGTATACTTAACGGTTCCGGCGGATGAATCGGTTTCGTACTTGTCCACAATGCCGCCGATTTCTGTTCCGAGTATATACCACCAACCATATTCCGGAATCAGAAATTCCGTTGCCGTGATTTCAAAATCCTTTTCGTCCGCGAGGTCGAGTGATACCTTGTATGTGTCCATCATCCCGAGGTCGTTTCGGCTGTGGTCGGTGTAGTATATTCCCTCGTAGTCTATGCCGTAAGCCATCTTGGTTCACTCCGTTCTTCAATCACTTCCAGTTGCCACAGGAATGTTCCGTCGTACACAAGCGGATTCTGACCGGATGCTATCCGCTTGAACAGGTAATGGTCGGAGTCTCTCGCACTGAATACGTTCACCACTTCTCCGGTAGCGAGCGTCATCAATGCGGTTTTTTCCGTGCTGTCGATTACCAGTACCGCGCCGTCTGGGACGTCCGTGGTGATGTGGTAGACGTTGTCTCCGATTCCGAGGTACGGCGATTCTGCCGGCCCCTGTACGGTCAAGATAAATTCCGATTCGTTCACGGACGGATTATTAAGTATCAGTTGCGACTCGCCATTATTGGTATAGTCGTAGTCGTACTGGTAGCAGGCTTCGTACTGTTTGTCCCAAGTATCTGCGGTCATTTTAACAGCATTGCCGTAACTGTCGCGTTTCAGAACGGAATACCAGGCTTGACGCTCGGATAACAGCGTTACCGTTTTTTCCAGTACCGCTGCGCCATACTGCCAGTTCTTGTTGTCGGCCGCCGTGATGTAACCGTAAGTGTACCAATCTCCAACGGTTATCTTGCCGTTGATATTGTCAAAAATATCAGCCTCGACAACAGAGTTAAAGGCATCTATTGCCTCGTTCACTTCCGCTTTGGTATCGCCAAAGAATTTCATGCTAAGCGACTTTTCTTCTATATCCTTGTAGAAACCTTTGACTTTAGAACTGACGTTGTTATCCCTTGTCGAATGAGACCACTTGTAGTCGAACAGCGGTTCAACATCAAGGTAATACGGGTAGTCGGTCAGTACGATACTATTACCGCGGTTATTCGTGTATGTTACTTTTATTGGCCCACTTCTGCTCATACTGCTCTCCTCACAAGTTTCCCAAATTGCCTGCCGTCGACTCCAACCGTTACTGTAGTTAACGCATCTGCCATAGCGTCAACAAGTTTGCTATAGTCAATACCACCCGATGAAGTTCCAGTAGCGCTGTTGTACGCAACTGAGCCAACATTGAACGGCGCCGTTGCTATCCCTGCAATATCTGACATTGCGTTAGTCACAGCATCAGAATTTGACGTGATTCCGAGGGCGATTCCTTTCGGGATCCATTGACCCACTTCGTCCTGCATCAACTTTGACGGCGAGCCTATCTTAAATACTTTCTTTATAAACTCAACGACATTGCCTACCCAACCGCTTATCTTGGATTTAATCCAACCAAGTCCGCTGGATATACCGCTCCAGATGCCTTTTACGATATTAAGGCCTATTGATGCCACGCCCTTGATACCGCCTTTTAGCGCTGATATTATGCGTGTAATCAGCCTGAGTGCTGCCGATATACCTTTTCCGATGCTTCCTATGATGCCGCTTGCTAAATTGCCTACCAGTTTTGCGCCGATGCCAAGAAGCTTAGCCCCTTTGATGATTATGGTGGCAATAAGTTTTGCGACCAGTTTAGCACCTGCGGCCGGCACTTTGACGATGCCTATGATGATTCCGGCTACAAATTTGGCTACCGATGTGACGCCAGATCTAACCAGATTGCCTGCTCCGGATAGTATCCCTCTTATAAAACTACCAACAGCGTACAATCCGAATTCTGCGAGTTTGATAACCAGCGAACCTATCAATGCCAGAACCCCGACAGCGAGTTGCCCAATGGCTATAAGTATCTTAGGCAGCCATTTTTTGATTGCCTCAGTTATTTTGGATGAGCCACCTATATTGAGAATCGACTGCGCGGCCGTGATCATTGCGTCGAAGGCGCTTGATGCGGCTGCAGGTAAAGCCATAAGACCTGATTTGACTACATTCAGTATCATCGGTATAAGATTCTTGGAAAAAGTGATAATGCTTGAACCCAGATTTACCAGGTCTTGCTTTATCGTCTCATTGTTTCCCATTGTCATGTCAGCTAATAGATTTGTCCAGGCTGATGACATGGAGCTGAACGACCCTGTGAAAGTTGAAGCGGCTTCCTTTGCGGTAGTCCCGGTTATCCCCATTTGGCCCTGTATAGCGTGAATTGCAGAGTAGACATCGCTTAGGTTACTCATGTCATACTTCTGGCCCGTCAGCTTCTGCGCATCCTGTAACAGTCTCTGCATTTCTGACTTGGTGCCACCATATCCCAGTTTCAAGTTGTCCAACCAATTATACCCCCGATTTCTCGGTATTTAAAAAGGAACCTCAACGGGTTCCTTAGGGTTTAGACTATATCTTCAACTAATTTAAATATCCAGCCTTTTTTATCACCTTTTTGATATTCATAATCATATTTTATTTGTGATTTATGGCAATTAAAGTATTTAGCTGTGTTATCTCTTGAATCGAATTGAATACTTTTGTTAAGACTTTTATTAAAAGCTATGATAGGTTTTTTTCTATTGTCTATTCTGGACTTATATCCATGTCCCCAACAGTTTTCAGAAACAGTAACCCATCTCAAGTTTTCTACTCTATTATCAAGTTTATTACCATTAATATGGTCAACTTGGGGTAGTTCTTCAATATTATCAATAAATGCTATTGCTACAATCCTATGTACATATAAAGGACTTGTTTTTCTTCCTAACATTATTTGATAATACCCACTTGTTCCTACTCTAGCTTTTAAAATTCTCCCAGTCTTATCATTCCTAATTTCTCCAATTTCATTTACTGAATAATTAGGCTTATCTTCAACTTTTCTCCATTCCATAAAATCCCTCCTAAGTGGCTTCATTACTTATATTATACCACTTATTCAAGATAAACACAACTATATATACTAGACATTTAAATTAGTTGGTACGCACTTCCATTATCGTATCAATAGATAATGTACTCGGTGACAAACCGATAGTCGTTGCACCTTCCTATTTCTAGGCTTGGCACAGGATTGTCATAGCTTTCGCCTTAGATTTCCCCTGTTAGCACATACTTATTTTTTATTTGTGTATGCACACCCCTGATAGGGTTCACGTACTTTCGTCTGCATAATCGCTTATGCAGCGGACATTAAACATTCCTGTTCTATCGTATAATTCTGTTTAGCGAATCCTTGATACGCGTACTGGATACTAGACATTGACGTGCCCATTTTATTAGAGTTGTCAGCCATGTCTGTAATCGCCATGTTCGCCTTGTCTGCGGCCTTTGATGTGTTGCCACCGAGCGATTGCAAAAGCGAAGCGGAAAAAGATGTTACCGTTTCCATGTAGTCATTCGCCGACAGTCCGGCAGTCTTAAACGCATTTGATGCATATTTTTCGACTTTACTGGCAGAGCCCTTGAACAATGTCTCGACTCCGCCTATGCTCTGCTCGAGTTTTGCACCTTCGTTTATAGCCTTTTTGAATACCGATAAAATTGTAGTTCCTATTGCCGCCGCCGCTATGTACTTCTTTATCCCAGCGCCTATGGTACTGCCAGCCATTGCCCCTGCGGATGTGGACGGAGAACGCAATGTGTTTGAAAGCGTACTTCCTATGCCTTTTGCCGATGGAATTATCTGCACATACGCTTTTCCAATATTAGTTGCCATCAATTTTCTCCTTTCATGAATTTTGCCCTTGCCATTTCAAAAGCCTCTGCTGAATCAAAGCCTTTTGGTTTAGAGTTATTGCCAGCCAAAGCTTCTGCTATAGATGCCGGTCTGTTCCTGTTGTTCTGCCCATCTTCTGTCTGCGCCCACAATAACAGACTTAGTCTGTCAACTGCCGCCGCAAGCAATAGTGTTTCGTAATCAACATTAATACCTGCAATCTTTTTCTTGATTCTCGAATTGTCACGCAACCCGTAAGCAAGTTTAGCGGTCGTATCGACTGGCAATGCCCATAAATCATAGATTCCATAGGTCTCCGCAAGGTCACATAATAGAGCGTCCTTATCAGTTCCTATCATGTAGGCAAGGGCGATTATTTTTTTTCATCTTCACCTGCGGACTTAATCATTTCTCCAATTTCCTGCATTACCACCGTAATGTCAGCTAATCCGTCCGGATCCGACTTCGCCACATGGTCATAAAGTTTTTCTTTCTGCTTTTCTCCAAGCATTGTGTTCAACACGTACGGAACCGCGGAAAGGTCTTCGTCTGTAATCAAAGCCAAGTGCTCTATAAACCTTGCGTCCTTCATCACTTTTTCATTAAAATTGAACTTAAATCCTGTGCTTGTTTCGCCCTTAGTCATGGTTAAGCCTCCGTTGCTATGTACTCGTAATGCGAGTTGCCTGCAGAATCGCTAAGCGCTGAAATAGTTGTTTCATAGCCGATGGCTTCGTCATCCTTGTAGGTTATATCTCCAAGGTCCGAAAGCATACCGGATGGAATAACTATACGCTTCAACACGTCTCCGTTCATTATCTGATCTATTACCCACGGAGCTTCTTCCTGTTCAAGGTTATTAGCCTTTACTGTTATCCCGGTAGCGAGTGTTCCGGTCACGTTTTCGGAACCATATACGGCTGAAAGAGTGTCCACATTCAATGATTCAATCATCGTGAACTTAAAATCATCTTCCTTGCCCTTGTTTATAATTTTCACGACGTCTCCGCCCCACGCTTTTATTTTGTCTGTGTCTGGCGAATTGGTATTTACCAACCCGTCATCAGAGATATAGCCGACGCATTTGAACGCCGCATCGAGTGCGGTACTTGCATCCGTTGGAAGGGTACTGCCTTTGGCCGCTCTGTAAATGGCTCCACCCACTTTTGGCTTCCCAACGCTTACGTTGCTTACTGTTGTTGCCATAATTTTTCCTCCTAATAATGCTTTATGTCGAATACAGCCTGATACCTATACTGCTTTGTTGTAGTATCGGTAAAATTGTAATCGCTGTTAAGTGACACTTTACATATTTCATTTAATGACGTGATATTTTCCATTGCGCTTTTTACACGCTCGTTTAAGGTGGCCGCATCATATAAGTTATCCCCATACGATTGAATCGCTATGGTAGCAGAATAGATGTGGTTGCTTTCGCCCGACCCTGTTTTTTGTAGAACTATATAGCTGGCTGGCTTCTTCGCTGGCTGTTCCAATAGCACTGTGCTGAAAGTGCGAAGCAAATAATTCCTTACGGTTTCTTCTATCATATCTTCATCGCCTCCAGTAGTGTGTTGTGCACGAGATTGCTCCTTATTGCGTGCAGACTATCCGTATAGACCTGAGCCGTTGCTCTGCGGTCAAGTATTGCGGACCGTACGCCGTATTCTCCAGCAAGTTCTCCGCAATTTGCCTGTACTGCTTTTGCCTTTTCTTCCATGAGGTTTTTGACCTCGGTCGAACGCAGTAGCTCGCCTACACCTTTATAGTCAAGTTCGAATTTATAATTACTCATAAATTTCCACCTGCACTTTCGTGTTCCATTCCAGCGGGATATTTTCGTCCATACCAGTAAGCGGCTCGCCGAAAGTGTGGAAGTCCTGATTAAAGAACCTGACCTTTCGGTCTCTCCACTCGTGAGTATCGCCTTTTGGTATCGCCAGAGTGTAAACTGCCTTCTTACCCGTTAGATCCAGCGTGTTGATTGCGTCCTGCGAACTCGTTGGAGCCACAATCACATTGTCAACCTCTACTGGCGTTTCCGTTTCTATTGGTCTGCCGAAGCTGTCAGTTGTGTTCGATGTGGTTTCGTATAATGTTACTGTCATGCCTTTAATCATTTAGACCAACTCCTCCACAGGGCTGTACGAGCCGACTTTCGCCTTGCGCAATAGGTCTTTGTCTGCCTTCGCAAGATAGAGTTCGCCAGTAGAGCCATTTGTTATCGTCCAGCTCTGCGAATATCCGTTGGCGGATACAGAACCTTGGCTTGCTCCTAGCGGAAAAGACTGTGCTGTGTCCGTGCTCCCTATGGCGCGTCTTACCATTCTGCATTCAACAAGTTCCTTGTTATCGCTCGTAGCATTCGCATTGAAATTATCAATAATCACATCTGCTTCAAGCAACAACTCCGAGCATATAGCCTGCTCATCCGAAGTTAACGCCCTGAAGCCTGCCTCAACTTTTCCTACCGTTGCGTATGACATAATCCACCTACTTCTTTTTCTTTTCAGCCTTCACCTTTTCAGCCGTTATAAGGTTTAAGCCTGATAACTCTTTTGCCCTATCATCACTACAAGAGAATGTGTCGGACGGTTCACGCCCGACTTTCTCCTGTAAGTCATAGAAAGGCACTATAACTTTTGCGTTAAACATTATGCCGCTGTAGTTACCTTTACGATTCTGTCAAGATAGACTGGCTGAACGCCTACTCCTGAATAGGTAACTGTCTCTAACGAAGCCTTTGAATATGTTGCTCCATTATGCACTGCAATGATTCCACTTTCGTCAGTATACATATCGAGTCCAGGGATTTCTCCAATTGAAGCCGCAACTAAATCAAGGTTCTCAGTTGCAGTTCCAATTACTGTTCCTGTAGCCACATTTGAATCAATAACGACGTTACCGATTCCCATGAAGTTCTCAAGATAAGAAAGACCAAAGTTGCTTTCTACAGTGATTGAATGCGCTCCAAGATAATCGTATACATCGTCTGGGTTTGCGAAGAATACCGGAGTGCAAGCCTCGTCTTCAAATTTCTTTGAAATGTAAGCCGCCGCCTTTGCAACCTTTGCCTGGAATGTAGCCGCTGTTGCGGTTCCGGTTCCAGTTGCTATTGCTGTGAAGATGCTTGTTCTGATACCTTTCTGAACATCTTTCAGCATTGCGGTATTCGAGCCTCCGACTGCCACTTCATATCCCTTGGAGCCGATGTCCTCGATTGAAGTAAGATTTCTGTACTTACTATAAGTGAGGGCTACTACCGTAGGCTCTCCCATAGCATATCCACTATCTGGAATCTCTGCTTTTGCGGCTACAGCCGATGCACTCAATGTACCTGAAGATTTATAGATTTTGTAAGCAGTACCAGGTGCCATTACCTGGACCTGTGTCTTACCGAGTACGTTCATAAGATTATGAAGGTCGGTCGTGAATTTAGCGACGAAATTGATGTTCTGTGCCATCGCTTCTTTTGCAAAGTCTGCCATAATTATTCCTCCTATTTTTTCGTGAACAATTCAATGTTCTCCTCTATTGCTTTAATTCTTTTTGAATCGTCCTTTATCGCAAGAATATCCTCTTTAGTTGTTGTACCTTTCCCAGTCTCTCCGCCGTCTGGTACGCTTGGGTATGTATTTTTTTTAGCATAGTCGAGAATAGCCTGTGCCTGTGCTTTACATGATTCATCATCTGTACCTGTCAGCAGATTTGCTGGCACGTTCATTTCTTTTGAGATTTTGTCTCTTGCGTCTCTGATTTTGTTTGCCGCGTTCATGCTGTCAAGCTTAGCCTGAAGCTCTGCTGCTTTCTCGGTTGCTTTTTGCAGCTCCGACTTATTAGATTCCTCTGTTTGGTCGAATTTTTCTGCTTTTGCCTTAATGTCTTCATAGTCAGCGTACTTGTCGCGCTCACGTTTGACCCTGTCTCCGACTATTGCATTAAGTTCCTCTTGCGTAAAGGTTTTAACCTCCTGTGGAGTGGACCCCTGTTTACCAGTTTCTTCGATTTTCTTAGTTTCTTCTGACATTGTTTTATCCTCCAATGAGTACCACGTTTACGGCACGTGTTGCCAATAAAAAAGACGGCTTATTCCGTCGTTTTTTCTTCTTTCCTACGAGCATATGCCGCTCGTTTCTGCGCATTGATTTCGTCCTTGTTATCCGCATACCTTGACCGCCTAACGGAATTAACATCCGAGTAGTCCGCTCGTCTGCCATTCCATGTGCTCTGTAGCAGATCCTGTCCGTCAAGGTCTCCACCAGTCTCCGCGTATAGTTTGTCGTTATAGAATTTCGGGTTGTAACCCTCGACTTCCGTGTTTTCATCAAAGCTTATTGCAAATGCACATTTACAATTGTTGTGGATATGGTCTGCGTGGTCTCCGCGTATCGTCTTCTTAGAGGCTCGCACCCAGCCACGCGATGCAAGCATTTCGCAAAACACACAAGCATCTCCTGATGGAACCCAAGCGAAATAGGCACCATCGCGTCTTGCATTCTGCAATGTAGTATCTGCGCCAACCTGCTTAACCATTCTGCCCACAACGGATGGAACGCCATCGTTGATTTTAGATGTAGCCGTTACAGCCGCCGCGGTCGTTCCGTAATCTGCCGGCTCTGCAGGTTCCGCAGCCTTCACATTTGCGTTCTGCGCTATCGCAATGGCATCATACATTTCACATGCAAGTTCGCTCGCCGCTTCCCCATATCTGGATACCAATATGTAAGCGTATGCTATTATTTTGTCCAAATCGTCAAGGCCGTTTGCTTCAATGTACTTTTGCATTGCAGTTGCCGCCTTTTGGTTGATTGCGGAAAGTTTATCCCTGTAAGAGTTCCAAGCCTTTTTACTGATTTTCATTGAACTCCTCCGTTAGAACCGCAGACCCTCTCGCCCTCTGTTCCTGTGCTTTAAGTCTTCTTATGTCCGCCTGATCGAAACCTATCATTTCCGCGAACACATCTGTGCTTGCGAAATTTGGTCTTACGCTTGCTATCTTTATTGCGGCGTCTGCCGTTACCGCCACACTTGGCATTGCCGGATTCTTGAAGTGTGCTATGTTTGACATTTCGTCATCAGTAAGCTCCTGTAATGTTCCGTTCTGTGCTATTGCCTGCGCCATCATCGCTATCATATTGAGCGCGTCTCTGTTTCCTGTGTTGAGTTGTTCCGCCATTAATACCAATGTCTGACTTTGCGCTAATATTGCGTCTGAGCTTGTTGGATTTGCGTCGTTGACTACGCCGGTGTCAGTAACCGTAAGCCCAGTCGCCGCCGAGAATTGAGTAGCAAGTAACCTCATCATCTCAACGTGTGGAGAAATAGACCCCTGCGTTAACTGACCAAATACCGGATTCTGACCTGTCTCCGGGTTAGGGGTTGCCGCGATTATATTCCCAATATACTGCTTGAATTTCTGATTAACAAGCGAATCGTACTGATCATCTGTTACTCCAAGTAGATACTTCTGAGGAGCTGTAGCAAATTCAAGACCGATTGTAGCGTTGGCCATTGTCCTAACATAACCCTGTATCAGGCGCCTTACTGGTTCTTTAATCCTTGAGCGCCCGAACGGTTTCATGCTGGTTGCATTCCAAACCATAGGCTCCATTAAAGGCCTGCCCATTTTGTGCGGTCTCCTGTCTGCAGTCCATAGCGTTCCGTTCCTTGTCAGCACCCATACGTCTGTGTCGGTGTATAGGTTCACTATCGATGGCCTCCAAGTTAAATCATAGTCGTCTTTCTTGTTATCTATGATTGCAAGTCCGCAGTCTATTCTTCCGGTAGCCCCGTTCCACAATGCGGAAGCGGTCATTGGGCTGTGGAAACGTATCTTGCAACCAAATGTGCCGTCTGGAGACAATGTCGCAAAAGTGCACCCGAATTTTAATTCGTCTCTGCACGCCTTCATATATTGTGCAGTAAGTCTATTACCGTTTACTATGTTTGCAAGCAAGTCGGAGTCTGTTCCGTCTTGCCCAACAAAACCATCAAACATAGAACGGCCTGCCAGTACGTCCACACACTTTCCGCCCCATTCACATCCTATTTCCAGCCTAGAAAGGTCTCTTGGCAACGCTATGCCTAAGTTAACTTCTGCAAGTGATATATGCCCTTCGTAATATTTTTCTTTTTCGAGGTTTTTCGCAATATGATTGTTGAATGCATAAACCAGTTCAGCAAGCTTCTCACGTTCAACCCTTCCGAGCCCTTTTACATTTTCAATCGATAAACTCATTAGCCTACCCTCATCTTTCTGTTTGGATCACGTTTACTTGTTCTGCATCCCCAGAGTGCGAGGGCGCAACTTTCAATAGCGGTTGAGTTCCCTCCGAACCCCCAACCACCTGCGATTTGCCTCTTTGTCGTTGTCGTGGCACTTTCATTCAGCTCTTCCTGACCGAAGTACCACGTTAAAGTTTGTTCGTTTACTTCGTTATTTAATAGACCTGCAGCCGATACTACATCACTTGCCTTTGGTCTTATAATGCTATCTTTAAATTTCCATTCGTCCTGTATGCGGTCAACAAGAACATCAACGCCGTTGCGACCGTCTATCACAACACAGCTTGCTTTGTCTGCTCTTGCATTAAGCCAGTCCGCAAGCCATCTGATTCCTTCGCCAGTAGGTTTCTGCTCTATCAGCGAAATCCTTGCTTTGCCTCCTGTCGGACATACTGCTCCTGATAAGCATACGAGCGAACCGTCTGCGGAGAATTTGACGCCGTACGCAGTTTTGCCGGTAGGTTTCAGTTCTTCCGATTTACATGATTCCCACGCTTTTTTATCCAGCGCAGTTTCCAATTTGTTGTCTACCTCCGGCGACCACCAGCCCAATCGCTCACGTGCGAAAGTGTCCGGATCCATTTGCTCGCATTCGCTTTCTATTGTTGACATCAATATCCTGATTCCAAGTGCTGGGTTAGTTTCAGCCCATCTGCTCTTGTCGGTTACATCGCCGATTTCGTTAGTTGAAAATTCAAACCATGCGGTCTTACTCGTCTTGTTTTCTAACGCTTTTCTGCGGATTCCCCTAAAAACCGTACCGGCAGCAGTCGGGTCCGGTGGCGTTCCTGTATAAATAGTCTGTGGGTTTAGGCTCGCAGATATAGCCGGTAAAAATGACGCTTGTGCATTCTCGTCAAGTTCTTGCGCTTCGTCGAAAATCAGCAAGTCACCGTGTTGGCCTCTACCACCATTTCTTGTTCTTGCCAAAAATTTAATCCTGGCTCCGTTCTCCAATATTATCTGTTCACGGCCTAATGCAGTCCTTATATCTGCCACATATTTTCTTAACGCTGGCGTTTCGAAAAAATCACGCATTTCTTCGAATGTCTCTGTGGCGGTTTTCTGCAAATGCGCCGTGTATATTACCTGCTCGTTTAACATAATCATTCCAGATTCTGAGCGCCCTTCGACCAGTAGCGACTTCCCGTTTTGCCTCGACACACTACCACCGCAAGTAGGCGCCGACCAACGACCGTTAGCACCTCGGCCCATCCAGTCGCACATCGTGTCTAATTGCCACGGGTCTAAGATTGTTCCACCAGCGCGTAGCAGTTTAGCGCTGTCACATCCGTCGCTACATTTATAATTTGGTACGATCTTTACGGACGGCTCCTGGCTTCCCGTCAGATTTTCGTTCTGACAAGATTTCACTGATTTTGTCGTCATTCGATTCAGTCCCTTCGATTTCCTCGATTTCTTTTATAGTCTCTCTGTACTGCCGTGCGAGTGGCGCGACAGACTTATCTTCAGCCATATCTATGCTTACTGCCAATACTTTGGCTAGGGCTTTGAGCTTGCTTAATCTGGTTTCGCTCTCTTTTAGCGATGACATTTTTATCATAATCCACTTCCAAATTTTTCCATGTGTGTAAATCGGCGCTAGATCGGAAGAGCACACGTCTGAACTC